>CEUZ01011148.1_pt1 | contig 10182 bp, 6 predicted proteins | sample 361511 | NCBI WGS metagenome assembly CEUZ01 (sample SAMEA2622822, study PRJEB7988) | marine metagenome | biome: marine biome (ENVO:00000447); feature: surface water layer (ENVO:00002042); material: "saline water (ENVO:00002010), including plankton (ENVO:xxxxxxxx)" | depth 5 m | reverse complement strand
GATCCACTCTCCAGCCGCTTCTATCTATGCTAATTATTCTACTGCGACTAAAACCGAGCGGAGTTTAGTGCCTGCTTTTATCGCAGGAGGTGTGATAGCTGCCCTAATGCCAGTTTTAGCAGGCCTGATTGGGATTCTTACAGTGGCTAAATTTGGGCCCAACTCGGGATTGGCTGGTTATCAGAATCTCACTACTCTAGCTGCGGATATAAGCCCAGTTATGGGTGGGCTTGCCCTGGCTGCTGTTCTGGCTGCAGTTATTTCTTCAGGTGGGCCAATTCTCCTGTCTAGTGCCACGATGTTTGTCCGAGACTGGATGCCATCTGCTAGAGCGTATTCATCTGAGCAACGGCTTCGTGCATACCAGGTGGTTACTGCAATCTATGCTCTAATCTCAGCCCTTATTGCATGGCGGATTGCTATAAGTACTCGGATTTCCATTCTAGATCTTCTTCTCCTGGGGTTTGCCATGGTAGTCCCGGCAGCTATTTCGGTGATCTATGTGCTTTATTGGCGCCGGACAACAGAACCAGGTGCATATTGGGGAATGTTGGCAGGATATGGTGCCGGAGGTGCCTGGTTTGTGTTGGTCAAATGGGCATTGTGGGCAGATCTCCAGGTTTCAGATGGAGCTTCTGTGCCGGTTCGTTTTTTTGTATCTCTGTTGACTAGTAATGGGGAAGGGCTTGATCCGGCCTACGTGACAACATTAGTCCCACTGTTTGTGATTCCCGCCATATCGCTGCTTACAACGTTTGCCCCTGATAAGGAATCTGAGTTTCGGATGCAACTAGCTTCGGGGCGGGACTTAGATGTTACGGATAGCAAATAAAATTAATCTGGATGTGACTAAAGGTGGTCCAGGGTGATTATATGAAGCCCTGAAGTACCTCAACAAGACGGTCGACCTCAGTTTTTGTGTTGTAAATATGGGTCGAAACCCGAATTGCGTTATGGCCGTCCCTCTTATGTTCGTCTATGTGTATGGAATGCATTTTATTCGTAGTAGAAACGATTTTTATAGCGTCTACATCCTCGACTTCAAAGATCGTTGATCCAGGACAAGAAGTGCGAAGGGTCCCCCCGCTAAGCAACTTAATGCCGTTCATTTCTGACAGTTGTTCCTTCAGGTAATCCGATAAATATCTGGTCCTAAGTTCTACATTATCCAATCCGATGGTTTCCATAAAACTGATAGCTGCACTAATGCCAGCTCTAAGGGGAAGGTCTGCGGTTCCTGGAGGCGCGAATGCCGGGGAATCCAAAGTTCCATCATGAGCATATGCAGATCGGATGTGCTGGCGAGCACTCTCGCTTATATAGAGAACTCCAGTACCCACTGGCCCAAGGAGCCACTTGTGAAGGCTTGCTGAATAGGCGTCACATCCTAGGTCATGCAAGTCAATTGGGAACATCCCAACCGCTTGGGCTCCGTCCACAAGGCTTATGAGCCCATGATTTCTGGCCATTTCAGAAAGTTTTTTGACTGGATAAAGGTGTCCTCCGCGGGTAACGTGACAAAAGGCGATCGCTCGTGTGCGCGGAGTGATTGCATTTTCAAAAAGCCCGATCAAATGTTCTTCGCTTTTGAGGGGGCTAGGAACGAAGATATCGGTGGCTTTGATTCCGTGGCGATCAGCACGGAATAGCCAAGGTCTAAGTCCTGCCGGGTGTTCTTGTGTAGTGAAGATCACCTCATCACCAGGCTGAAGGTCGAGCCCCACAGCTTGCAGATGCAGAGCTTCTGTTGCATTACGGGTTAGTGCAATTTCGTTGGCATTTGTGCCCAGGAGGCGTGAGAGTCCAGGTATTACTAGCTGTGATATCTGTTCTGACAGGTCGTGCTTGCCACGGGAAGGTTCCCTGGAGACAGCTTTGTATCCAGCAGCAACTGCCTCTGCTACTATAGCTGGAGGCATGCCGAGACTCGCATTATTCATGTAAATGATGCTAGGGTCCAAGATAAATTGAGCCCTAACATCGGCCCATGCCGCATCGTCCATTCCAGTAGGACGATGCAATGTAGGACGATCTTTATCCTCTAGATGTGGCTTGCTTTTGTAACATCCAAAAGTTGAAAGTCCGAATATGCCAGTTCCGGTGGTTGCCAGAAAGCGACGACGAGAGACTTTTGTGAGATTATTCATTCACTAAAGTAGTTTTGTCTCCAGCAGTTCTTGGTTATAGCCCACCAAGAGTTGTCCTCCCGTCTTTATAGTTGGAGCTCTTAAGTTGCCTGAGCGACCTAATAGCAGATTGAGAAGCTCTGATTCTGTTAGTGCATTTTCTTCAAGATCAAAATGCAAGATTTTCTTTCCTTTGGCTACGAAGATCTCTGAAACACCTTCGAGAATCGATAGGGCGGCCTCACCTATTAATGGGTCTTTAGTAGTAATCTGTAAAACGTTGTCCTGGATGTTATACTGCGCAAGAAACTCTTGCGTTCGTTTACAACTTTTTCAGCCAGGACGGTGATAGCGCCAATCTAAGTTTCTGGTCATGTAGGACCTCCTTGTTGTAAATGTAATACCTAATTTCAGCTTGTCTCAGGGATCTCCAGCCGATAGCGTTCAGGGGAAGTCTTTGCTTTACCAGGAGTCCTCCAGCGGAAGCGTGAAGCCCAAGGATTATCTATTCCTTCCACTACGTCTGCGGTGATTTGACCGAGCATAGGAGCAAACTTGAAACCGTGTCCACTTCCACCGCTGGCAACAATAAGACCTTCATGATCCGGGTCTCGGCCAATCAAAAAATCTCCGTCCCAAGAATCGCAATATAGGCAGAGGCGACGCTCAAGGATTGGAGAGTTAGCTAGTCCATCGAATGTAGATTTGAGAAAATCACAGAACTTCTGATCATTTTCCAGGGGGACTATTTTCTCGCTCCTGGGATCCATTGGGATCCCAGCTCCATGATGAGCAACCTTCAATGTTCCGTCTGGCAGTGCTGGGAGTCCGTACCATCCTGTATTAGTTATGTCTGCACTCCAAGCTGGAAAACGTTCAGGTTTGTATGATTCCAGATCTGGAATAAGGAAGTGATAGACTGGTTGTCCTACACACCTAAGCGAATCACTTAGCCATGGGAGTAATATGGGAGTCCAGGCTCCTGTAGCTACCACCACTACTTCTGCAAAATGTTCTTCTTTGGAGTCTGTTACAACACCTGATATGCGTGAGCCATTTTCCAGGAGACCAACCATTTTTTGCCCTTCAACTAAGTGCACACCAGAGTCACGGACTCTGGAAAGTAACCACGAAACCACATTGCCACTTTCCACCCATCCGGCCCGATGATTGAAGTAACCGTGATGGTAATCTCCTTTGCTCCAGCCTGGGAATCGATTTATGATGTCAGAGGAGGTAAGTTTTTCCACAGGATGATCTAGGCTGACCAAGGTTTTCCAACTTTCGTACTCAAATCCGCCAGGTTGCATTTCTTCTTTTGCCAGTACTAGATAGCCTGTTTCGTGATAGAGTTCCTGATTGGCCTCTGCATTCCATTCGTGCCATCTATCTATACACTGTTGTGCTAATTTGGCATAAAATATTTCAGAGCCATAATCTGGACGGACGACTTTGCTGATATCTGTGGAGCTGGCCTCAGGATGCGGTAAGGGGCCAGGATCTATAAGCGTCACCTCATGTCCGCGTTTCTTCAGTTCCAGGGCAGCAGTTACCCCGAACATCCCTGCTCCTATTACTAGAATCCTATGTTTCATACTAGCCTATCTCTATGCTAAAGCATCTTGAATATTCGACTCAGTGCCAGCAATAACTTTGAGATCTCACGGATCTCTTGCCTTAACGATGAAAGACGATTGCCTTGTTCAGCATGGGTGAATAAAGCTGTGATTGTAGTGTCAGCTGGATTTTCTGCTGGGAATAATTTCTGTAGCCTAAGAGTCTCAGTATAAGGTATGAGTTGATCGTTCTTTCCATGTATGAGGTTGACCTTTGTACTGATTTGAGAAAGGTGGGGTTGCGGGTCCAGTAAGGGTGATGAGCTCATGGCCACTTGAGCTAATTGCTCGGCCAAGTCTTTGCATGGGCTCATGTCAGGTTCACTGTCCGAAGGAGGTACAAAAAGATCGAAAAGCCATTTGCGATCGAATGAAATCTTATTTCTGAGCTTTTTCTTAAGAACATCATAAGATGGGTCCCACGACATGATACGCTGTTTCCCGGCCTCTCCTGCAAGTTCCAAAAGTGCACTTGCTACATCTTGTGCGTTCTGGAAATCTGGAATAGAAGTCAAGTAATTTCCACCGATTATCCATCTCCCATAGGGATCAGGTCGGATATGATGCTTAATTCCTAGCCATTCATGTTCACCCGTCATCTGGAATCTTACCAAGCGTTCCATGTCACAATAGCCCCCGAATCCCAAAGCTACTGCAATCTGTTCAGAAATATCTTTCTGGCTTGTTGTTATTATTGCTTGGGGTGCTCCAAATGAGAAACCTATGATTCCATATGGCCCATCATTAGTTATATCTAATTTGCGGAGTCCTCTTAAGGCTGCCCTGACAGTGGGAATTGTGACTTCAGGGGTAATCCTAAGTTTTGTCCACTCAGGCACCTCAGGAACCAACACAGCAGCACGTGATGAGGCAAGAGCCCTTACAAAACGAAGTAAGTTATAGTGAGATCGTCCCGGTGGGGTGAGCCCATGGAGAACAATCCAACCAGGTAAGTCGTGACCTCCCGTGCGTGGAGCAATTACCGAAGCGGGAATCTCTCTATCCACTCGGTCAAGAAGGATATCTTTCTCCTTCGTATCTGCTTTGTCGAACAACCAGCTATTCACGGATCGTAAAGTTTTAATTTTATCCATATAACTTAAGAAAGTATTGGTTTAGTATTGGTTTGGTAGAGGAGATCTCCAGCTTTATGGTTTACTATTTCTATGTTTTGAAAAGATTAAGATGATTATAAATGTTTTTATTAAACTGATTACAGACGGAACTGTGAAGGGGGCATAGACTACAAATTGCTACGGACACTCTTAGTAAATTATTCCTAACAAAAGAGTAACGGATGACCGGATACAAGCCACCGTACCTTGCTGGAACTCTTATCAGCATTACAGTTTTTGCCCTGTATTATGTAACCTTGGCACCCACCACATCATGGTGGGACGCTAGTGAGTACATTGCTACGGGTCATATCCTGGGTATCCCCCACCCTCCCGGCAATCCATTGTTTGTATCGTTGGCTCGTACGTGGAGTGTGCTAATTGCTCCATTAGGATTTTCTGTGGCTTTCCGCATAAATCTTCTAGCTGCGATTACTAGTGCTACGGCTACGTTCTTCTTTTTTATGATCAATTACCGAATCCTGTCGGTGGTTCTAGAAAAGCGTTGGATGGCAATTCTGGGTTCCGCATCTGGAGCTCTAATAGGAGCTACTGCTTACACTGTATGGAATCAATCAAACGTAAACGAGAAAGTGTATACAGTGAGCGTAGCCATAATTGCTGCTTCTTCTTGGCTACTCATTCGATGGTATGATAATCAGGACAGACACCTGAACCTGAAAATATTGCTAGTGGCTATATATGCGATGGTTCTTGGATCTACCAATCATCTTATGTCATTACTTCCGTTACCTGCTTTTGGTGTCTTTATGATTCTAGTATGTCCGGCAATACTTCTTAGTTGGAGGTTCTGGATACGTATGATTCCATTGGTGGCCCTGGGGTTATCGTTTAATTTATTTCTGCCAATTCGTGCTGCTCAAGATCCGATCATAAATGAAGGCGATCCTATTTGTGAGTCCGCTGTTGGTGCAGTCGTGGCAATCTATACAAATGGAAATACTGGTTGTCCGGCCTTAGCATCTTCCCTAAGTCGTGAACAGTACGCCAAGCCTCCTATGGTCGATCGGCAAGCACCATTCTGGCACCAGTTACTGAATTACTCTCAGTACTTTGATTGGCAATGGGCAAGGGGCCTTGAAGGAGAACCACCCTTGGTAGGCGGACGTTTCCCGATTACCCTGCTGTTTTTATCTATGGGATTAATGGGGTTAATTGTTATATGGAGGGCAGACCGGAATATTTTCGCTTATTTAACAGTACTTATCTTAACCCTGACCTTTGGCCTTGTTGTATATCTGAATTTTAAATACGGATTTTCATTAGCTTCTTATATCACAGATAGATCGGCTCATGAGGTTAGAGAGCGAGACTATTTCTTTGTTGCTGGATTCATTTTGTGGGGTAATCTGGTTGGTATAGGTCTCACTGGTTTTTGGGCCGCACTCTCCGATCGTTGGGGTGGAGAAAGGGCGTACCTAAAGACAATCCCTATGTTTGTCGTTGTTTTTATTCCATTGATTTTCAATTGGTCATGGGCTGACCGATCAGGGGATTATGCAGCTCGCGATTGGGCGTACGACCTTCTTATGAGCGTAGAACCTTATGGGATACTTTTTACTAATGGAGACAACGATACTTTTCCACTTTGGTATTTACAGGAAGTCGAAGGAGTTCGGAAAGATGTGAGTGTAGTAGTTGTCCAATACCTCTACACGGACTGGTATCCTAAGCAACTTAGAGATATGACAGATCCGAGTCGGCAAAGGTCATTCAGCGAAGAGTTTTCTTTTGGTGTTTATCCCGTAACGCCAATTCCGGAATCGGCAATTACGGATTCGGAGGATGATATACTAGATGCTGTAGGGTCTGGACCCATCCCTAAAGACTTGCCCTTATCCCTAGGCGATGTAGTCGTGACTTATCCGGAAGGCCTATACTTGAACCGTGGCCATCGGCTGGCACTTAGCTTTATTTATGATTCCATCGATGAGCGCCCTATCTATTTTGCAAGCAGTGCTGGTTTACTTGAAGATCTAGGCCTACGAGATTGGGGAGTTAGGCACGGGTTGGCCACTAAGTTGGTAATGCGAGATTTAAATGAAAATCGCCCAGAAGGATTGGTGCGGGGGAGCGATCAAATGGGCGCTGAATGGTTCGACATGGACAGAAATCTTTTTCTAGTACGAGATGTTTATCAATACCGTGGCATCCGAAACAGAGAAATCTGGCAGGATCGCAGCACACTTAACATTCCTCTGCATTACCAGGCTTTATTTGTTCAGCTTGCCGATGCTGCTGCTATCGCTGAATTATCTACAGATGAAGTGGACGAACTTATTCAGAATGCGGTTGCTTTTCGTACAACAGCATTGGGTGGGTCACGGTATCTATCTTTAGGGCGATAAGGGGACAGTGTGATCTTAAGATTATTTTTCCATACTGCTTTTGTTTTTTTTATTTGCGTGACATCCCTGGTTGCTCAAGCACCTGAACTTCTTCTCTTCGGGGGCCCTGATCAAGATGTTTTTCTCGGTTGTCTAAATTGCAGGCCTTTTAACCCTGAATCAATCTGTAATAGATCCAAAGATTACGGTTCCCGTTACAGTAGTACGAGTATCTGGAACCGACATAGTGACTACGGCTCCCGCTATAGCTCTAACTCTCCATGGAACCAACATGCGTCTGATCCTCCTGCGATTATTGATCGTAAGGGGAACTTCTACGGCTACATGACAGCCAGTCGGTTCCACGCACAAAGGACGCGAAGCCCACTGCTCCTGCAGTTACTAGATTCTAATCTTGTTGGTAACGACTTGTGGGAAGCACGAGACTGGTTTTGCCGTAACTGAACTATAAAATAGTTCAGGAATTTAGATTTGAAAGCATTGTTTGTTTTGGTAGCGGTAAAAGCTTTCTAATACTTAGCCAAGTATAATATTTCCTTGAGGACATCCTCGGGCTGAGGAAGGATTACTTCTTCTAATTGGGGTGCGTAGGCGACCCAGGTGTCCAATGAGGCTACTCGTCGCACCGGACCATCTAGCCAGGGGAAAAGTTCGTCTGATATACGGGCTGCAATCTCAGATCCTATCCCCCAAGAAAGACAGTCTTCATAGGCTATGATCACTTTGTTCGTCTTCTTCACCGAGGCAGATATAGATTCCATATCGAAGGGTGAAAGTGTTCGTAAATCTATGATTTCACAGTCGATGCCATGCTCGCTCTCTGCTTTCTTTGCTGCGTCCATAGAACGCTTTACCAGTGCACCACAAGTTACAATGGTCAGGTCTGAGCCTGAGCGAACTATATTCGCCTTCCCCAGAGGAATCATGAAATTTTTACCTGGATAGCGACCCTTGTTATGGGTTTGCCGATATAGGTGCTTATGTTCCAGGAAGATTACAGGGTCATCGCAACGGATGGCTGTTCTCAGTAACCCATTGGCATCCATAGCATTCGAAGGCAGTACTACCCTCAGGCCAGGAGTATGGGTGAAGAGGGTGTCTCCGGTCTGTGAATGGTAGGGGCCACCTCCCTTTAGGTACCCTCCATATGGTACACGTATAACCAATGGGGCAGAGAAAGCCCCACCTGACCGGTATCGCATAGTGGCTAATTCATTACGTATTTGCATGAAAGCTGGCCATATATAATCGATAAATTGAATCTCAACTACTGGCTTGAATCCACGTTGAGCCATACCGATTGCCCGACCAACGATGCTGGCTTCGGCAAGGGGAGCATTAAATACTCGTCCACCACCAAAACGGCTTTGCAGGCCATGTGTAACCTTGAATACCCCACCCTTTCCCTTGACCTCAGTCAATACTTCTTCCCGAGATGCATCTGCTACATCTTCTCCGAAAACCAAGATCAAAGGATTTCGCTCCATCTCGTCACGCATACAAGCATTCAATAGGTCAACGACAGTCAATTCTTTTTCGTCTGTAAATTCTGGAGAATCTTCACTATCGAACTGATCTCCTGTAGCGTCCACTTCCTCTGAATAGAGATGTTCTAGTACTGTTTCTGGGTTAGGTTGGGGGTGCTTCTCAGCTTCGTCAGCCGCTTCTGCAACCATCCTCTGAACCTCTTCCTCGAGATCATCTAAGTCCTCAGGAGTTGAAATTCCTTGATCTAAGAGAAGCGTACGTGCTCTTAGGAGAGGGTCTCGTTTTGCTTCTTCCTCTATCTCTGCACTAGGACGGTACATAGCTTCGTCGTCTGACATGGAATGGGAGTAAGGCCTAGTAGTATGTGCGTGTACAAGTGCGGGCCCTTTCCGCGCACGGCAATAAGCAACTGCCTCACCAGTAGTAACGTAGCTGTCTACCAAATCGGTGCCATCACACTCCCGGATCAGAAGATCTGGGAAACCATTAACAAGCTTAGATATACTTCCTCCTGCAGTGTTTATTTCTACTGGAACTGAGATGGCGTAGCCGTTGTCTTCAATGAGGAAAACAACAGGAAGCTTTAGATTACAGGCGATATTCAATGCTTCCCAGAATTCCCCTTCCGAGGTGGCGCCATCTCCGGAACATACCACGATGACTTCGTCCTTGTGGAATCCGGAAATCTTGTCCTTGAGCTCAGGGAGCAGCTCAATTCGCCATCCAGCTTCTGCACCTCCAACCGCTTGAAGAAATTGGGTTCCTGTGCATGATGATGAATTGGAGATGTTGAAACGTTTATCTGAGAAATGTGATGGCATCTGTCGCCCTGCGTTGTTTGGATCGTCCTGCGCTCCCACAGATCCCAGGAGATGGTCTAGGGGACTCTGTCCGAGTGCGAGAGCAAATGCTCTATCACGATAGTAGGGGTATACCCAGTCATGGCCACTATTCATGTGAGCAGCTATGGCTACCTGAATGGCTTCATGCCCCGCACCAGAAATCTGAAAGAAAATCTTATTTTGTCGCTTGAGAACTATCTCGCGATCATCTAGTCGCCTTGCAGTAACCATGGTTCGATAAGCTTCTAAAAGCCATTCTGGGCTGATATCCGACGTACCTTGTGTGGCCGCAACTTTTTTCTCTTTAGTCTTCATGCTGTCTCTGGTATCAGGTTTAAGTCTTATATAACACTAAGATAGTGTAACTCTTAATCATAATGGAATATTAAATTGTGTTTATACTCAGTCGGATTGAAAATTTAGTGCTTTATATGCAGATCAATCAGATTGCTATAGAGTTCAATTTTTACGATTAAACTAAGCTTTTTAGTTGTTCTGTAAGAGATTCAGGGCTGTCTGCTGGTTGGCTACAGGTGTAGCCCTCGCAAACGTAAGCAGTCGGTTTCCCTCTTTGTTCCGCTCGGTTCGCTAAAATTGGCAAAGTGTAGCCGATGGTCTCCCCGGGA
>CEUZ01224046.1_pt1 | contig 10191 bp, 8 predicted proteins | sample 361511 | NCBI WGS metagenome assembly CEUZ01 (sample SAMEA2622822, study PRJEB7988) | marine metagenome | biome: marine biome (ENVO:00000447); feature: surface water layer (ENVO:00002042); material: "saline water (ENVO:00002010), including plankton (ENVO:xxxxxxxx)" | depth 5 m | reverse complement strand
ATTTGTTTAGGTCTATATGGAATACTTGCGGGCCAGAATCGACTACCGATTCCTCCCGCCAGAATCGTTATGTATAGGTTAGGGTCAGGATTTCTGGAGAGTCTAATTGATTCAGACAAGGATCTTGCTTGGGTTGAAGTTATTGGTGAGGAAGTTTTTAGTTCCCATGTTTCAGTTATTATCTGTGAATAAGTACATCATTCCTAAATTTCTGACCATAGGCGTCACTGCGACAGCTTTTATTTTTGGGCTTTCTGCATGTGAAGCAAGAAATCCCTTTGACATCGGATGGACCCAAAGTCCAGACACGGCCTTACTCTATTCGCTTGCCCGTCCGGAATTGAATCTACCGTCTGCTTTCGATTTTAAAGGTGGAAGATCATATGTCGTTGAATCAGCTGGGGCCACAGGTAGTTGGGATGTTGTTTTGGATACCCAAGACAATAATTTGGTTTTTCTACTTCCAGGAGCAATTGGAATTTTTAGTGATGCCAGAATACTGGAACTTCCCGGCCTGCAATTTGCTGATGTATTGGAGGCTCCAAAGGATACGACTTCCTACACTAGTGATAAGCCCGTAATTCTTAAACTTAGTTCTGTTTATGTGGTTCGCACTCATTCAAGTCCGGATGCTTTCGGATACAGTTGTTCTTTTTTTGGAAAAATGCAACCATTAAATATAGATGTAGAAAGAGGCACGCTAGAATTTGTGCACGATACTAATACCCGTTGTAATGATCGAGATCTTACAGGTGACAATCCAACCAATACTTTCGGCAGTTTTGATGATTACGATCCCGGATTCTTCTCTGAGGCTACTTATGGTACGGATCCTAAATATCATATTCCTAAAGAATAAGGAATAAAGTGCTCGACATTAAGCTTATCAGGAAAGATCCTCATATGGTTAAAGGCAGGTTGGCCGTATTAGGATTTGAATCGCTATCAGAATCTATCGACAATATTGTACATCTCGACAAAAAACGGCGGGTGTGTCTTAATGAGGTCAACGATCTTAAGTCAGAACGTAATAAAGTATCAAAGGAGATAGGGGAATTAAAACAGAAGGGTTCTGACGTTGCAGGCATGGTTGCTGATATGCGTGACGTTGGTCAAAAAATTTCGAAGATTGATGCTGAAGTATCTGAAATAGAAATCCAAATTCGCGACCTTATGCTCTTGGTGCCGAATCTTCCTTTAGAAGAAGTTCCTGAAGGAGATGCAGAATGCAATAAGGTCGTAAGAGTAATAGGATCGCTACCGGATTTTAACTTCCAACCAAAACCTCACTGGGATCTTGGAGAAAATCTAAACATTTTGGATTTTCCAAGAGGAACAAAAGTTTCGGGGTCTGGCTTCCCAGTTCTTAAAGGTATCGGAGCTAAGTTACAGCGATGTCTAATTGACTACATGCTCGATATCCATACTGGTGAGAACGGATATACGGAAGTCCGGGTACCATATCTTGTTACTAGTGAAGCTCTAACGGGGACGGGCCAGTTGCCTAAGTTTGCAGATGAGTCTTATATGGTTGAGAGGGACGATTTGTGGTTGATCCCAACGGCCGAAGTCCCAGTCACCAATCTACATCGTAACGAACTGATACCAGTTCAAAGTTTGCCGTTCCGGTATGTTGCTTACAGTCCCTGTTTTCGTCGGGAAGCAGGGGCTGCCGGAGCTGATACCAGAGGGTTATTAAGAGTTCACCAGTTCGATAAAGTAGAATTGGTTAGATATGATAATCCATCACGGTCCCGGGAAGCCTTGGAAGAAATTACGGCTGAGGCAGAATCTATTCTTCAACGACTTGGGCTCCATTACCGAGTAGTCATTCTGTCTACTGGAGACCTCGGTTTCTCAGCTGCTATGACTTACGATATAGAAGTTTGGGCTCCAGGGGTTGCACAATGGCTCGAGGTTTCTAGTTGTAGCACATTTACTGATTACCAAGCTAGGAGAGCTAACATTCGTTACCGTCCTGACTCTGAAGAAAAACCTGAATTTGTACATACACTTAATGGTTCAGCCTTAGCTCTCCCAAGGCTCATTGTGGCTATTCTGGAAACATATCAGCAAGCTGACGGTTCAGTGCTTATACCTGAAGATCTTCAGGAGCGACTTGGATTTTCAGCCATCGAAATATAGTGGACCCGTATCAGATTTATATATGGAGCAGTTAAACGATAGTCAGCGAGATGCAGTATCTCATTTCGAAGGGCCTCTACTTGTTTTGGCGGGTGCTGGATCTGGAAAAACTCGTGTTCTCACCACCCGGATCGCTAATCTAATAAATCAACATGGTGTTTCTCCTGATCGCATTTTAGCTGTAACATTCACCAATAAGGCTGCTGGTGAGATGCGAAATAGAATAACTAGTATGTTGGGAGAAGACCCTGAAGGGATGTGGGTGAGCACATTTCATGCTCTGGGTGCACGTATGTTGCGGAGGCATGCTCAGCGTCTGGGATGGAATAACACATTCAGTATATTTGATGCCGAACAGAGCCTTAAGCTAATCAAGAAAGCAACTGAGAATGTGGGTTTGGACACCCGACGCTGGAATCCAAAGGCTATTCGAGCACATGTAAGTGAAGCGAAAAATCAGCTTGTTTCACCGCAACAATTTGCCAAAAATTCTGAGAATACTTTGGATATTTTTAACCGTCATGTAGCAAAAGTATATCCTGTATATCAGAGATTTTTAAAAAATCAAAATGCATTTGATTTTGATGACCTGTTAGTTAAGTCGGTAGATCTTTTAGAAGCCAATCCAGATCTTTTGGATAGATACCAAGATCACTTCAGTTTTGTGTTGGTAGACGAGTATCAGGATACAAATAGTGTCCAATTCCGGTTTGTAGAAATGTTAGCATCAAAACACAAAAATCTGATGGTTGTAGGAGATGATGATCAGAGCATATACGGATGGAGAGGTGCTAACATAAGGAATATACTGGATTTTGAAAAAGCTTTTCCAGGCACTCATGTCGTTTTTTTAGAGGAGAACTACCGTTCGACTGATGTGATTCTATCTGCTGCAAATGCTGTAATTGCAGAAAACGTTCAAAGAAAAGAGAAAAAATTACGTACAGATAGAATAGGCGGCGAGTGTATAACTCTCCTAACTTCTGCCAGCGAGACGGACGAAGCACGTTGGATTTGCGATCAGATAGAAGTTCGTGTGGCTAATATGTCTAATTTAACCTATAGCAAAATAACTATCCTTTACCGTACCAATGCCCAATCCAGAGCACTCGAAGATGTTTTTCGTCGTCGGGGAATACCATATCAGATAGTTGGGGGGGTCCGTTTCTATGAGCGCCGTGAAATTCAAGATGTCTTGTCTTATTTACGTATTATATCTAACCCCCTAGATACAAGTGCTTTTGAAAGAATCGTAAATTATCCTCGACGTGGAATTGGTTCCACGACAAAGGATCGTATGATCAGTTGGGCAGAGTCTCATGATATCGGACTATTGGAGATGGCTTCAAGAGCTAATGAAGTCCCTGAAATACCTACTGCTGGGGCCAAGAACCTCAAATCTTTTGCATTACTGATACAAAAGTATTCAGCTATGGCTTCTCATATGAGTGTGGGTGAGTTACTTGAAAGCCTTGTATATGATCTAGAGATATTGGAACACCTCAATAATGAAGGGTCTGATGGGAAGGATCGAGTTGAAAATGTTCGTGAACTTATTGCGGGGGCACTCGAATATAATGTTGAGCTCATCAAAGGGTTGGGCGAGGACGATCTTGATCACTTTACAGAACTAGATTTGTTTCTCCAGCAGGTTGCGCTTGTTTCTGACTTAGACCGTCATGATTCAGATGCTGATGCGGTTAATATGATGACAATCCATAATTCCAAAGGATTAGAATTCCCTTTGGTTTTTATTTCAGGACTCGAAGAGGGTTTATTCCCACTGGGCCGTGCTTATGATGATCCTGCAGAACTCGAAGAAGAGCGTCGCCTCTTTTATGTTGCTATCACACGAGCAGAGGACAAGCTATTTCTTACGCATGCCCGTCAAAGACGTCGTGCCGGTGATATAATGTATGGAAGACTTTCATCTTTTGTGGGATCAATACCAGGTGATATTATAGAAGAAGTAGGCACGTCCTTAGTTAAAAGGGAAGAAGGTCATCTATCGCGAACTACTAAACGTGATAGATATTCCCCAATAAGCGATAGTTATTTGCCTAGTGAGGATGTCTATTCCGATCAGGAGCTCAATCAAGATCTTCCGAATTTTGTAAATGGCGAAAGAGTGGTTCATGATAAATTCGGATCTGGTATTATAGGAGAGGTGTCGGGTTTTGGGAGAGACCTTAAGGTGACAATTCATTTTGATTCTGTTGGAAGTAAAAAATTATTGGCTCGGTATGCCAAGCTTCATCCTGATTATGATTGACGGTGTGCTGTGTCTGTAAGTCGTGAAGATGTTATTCGAATCGCAGAACTGGCCCGACTGCATCTAACAGAGTCGGAGTCCAAGTCCTTGGGGGAAGATCTCAATGGCATTCTAGAATATGTTGATGCTATCTCATCTGTTCCCGAAGAAATGGTTAAGGATTGTGATACAATTCAAGATGGCACCTCCGAGCGAAGATCTGGAGAACAGTATCCCGATCACATGTCTGATCCTCCAAGTTGTCATGCTCCAGATTATAGAGAAGAATTTTTCGTGGTGCCTTCTCCTCCGTCTCTTGGTACGGACGTGGAGCCTCCAAGCTGAACATGAAAGATGTCGCTACTATTGCTGGAGCCGTTCGTGATGGCGCTATGGATCCTATGGGTCCCACGCAAGCTGTTCTCAAAAGTATAAGAGATCATGAAGAAGGCCCTGGTTCTCTAAATACTTTTTTGGCTGTGATTTCTTCTGAAGATATCAAGTTTCCGGAAATTGATCTAACTACAGCACGTCTAGCTGGCGTACCGTTGGCAGTAAAGGATAACCTCGCTACGGCTTGCGGGCTTCCTACCACGTGTGCTTCTCAAATTTTAAAGGACTACCACTCTCCCTATGAGGCAACAGTCATACGACGCTTACGAGAAGCTGGAGCAATCATCATAGGCAAGACAAATATGGATGAATTTGCTATGGGTTCTTCGAGTGAAAACTCGTCCTTTGGGCCTGTTCGCAACCCTATAGATATTACTAGAGTACCTGGGGGAAGTTCGGGAGGATCTGCAGCTGCTGTTGCAGCTGGATTGGTTCCGGGAGCTTTAGGCTCTGATACTGGGGGGTCAGTCAGACAACCAGCTGCTTTCTGTGGTGTTGTTGGCGTAAAGCCGACATATGGGCTTGTGAGTCGTTATGGGTTGGTGGCTTTTGCTTCTTCTCTTGATCAGGTCGGTACCTTTGGGCGAAATGTTCGTGATGCCGCAGAGCTCTTACAGATTATATCTGGACACGATCCTCTGGACTCTACTTCCACTAAAAATACTGTTCCCGATCTGGTAAAATCATGTGATGGAGGGGTTGAGGGATTGGTGGTTGGTGTGCCTAGGGAATATTTCGGAAATTCTTTAGAGAAAGGGGTGCAGGATTCTTGTCGTAACACTTTAGATATCCTTAAGAAGAATGGTGCAATTGTGCGTGAAGTTTCCCTTCCTAACACAGAGTATGCACTTTCTGCGTATTACATAATTGCTACTGCTGAAGCCTCAAGTAATCTGGCTCGTTTTGATGGTGTGCGATATGGATTTAGACATAAGGATTGTCAATATCTAGGTGAGATGTATGAAAAGACACGTACATTTGGGTTTGGCGATGAAGTCAAAAGGCGCATTCTTCTTGGTACGTTCGCTCTTACTTCTGGTTACTATGATCGATACTATGGTCGAGCTCAAAGAGCACGTCGACTAGTTTCGGAAGATTTTAAAAAAGTTTTTCAAGACGGAGTAGATGTAATCTTCACTCCTACGTCTCCCACGGTTGCGTTTCCTCTTGGCGAACGTATTGAAGACCCTCTCCAAATGTATTTGGCTGATGTATTTACTGTCACAGCTAATCTGACTGGCTTGCCAGCTATTTCTGTACCGATCGGTGATTCTGATGGCCTTCCGGTAGGAGGTCAATTGATCGCTCCCTGGTGGGGGGAGCCCATTCTATTCCAAACGGCCACATTTCTTGAATCTGTTTGTAGCTGTAGTCCAGGGTATCCTTTGTTGGGTGTTGATGAGGAGGATGCAGAATGAACTGGGAGACAGTCGTAGGTCTAGAGGTTCACGTGCAGCTTGGTACTTTAGAGAAACTATTCTGTGCTGATATTGTTGCCTTTGGGGACTCTCCTAACAAGAACGTTTGTCCGGTATGTTTGGGATTGCCAGGAGCCCTTCCAGTCCTTAATGCTGATGCTGTAGACTTGGCTATCAAGGCCGCACTGGGTCTTGGTTGCAAAGTTCATGGCATGAGTGTGTTTGCAAGAAAAAGTTACTTCTATCCTGATCTACCTAAAGGTTATCAGATTACTCAGTTCGAAAAACCTCTTGCTACTGATGGATCAATGACGGTTTTATCGGAATCATACAATCGTACAATCAGGATTCGTCGGATACACCTGGAAGAAGATGCTGGCAAGTCAGTCCACGATCGCTTTACGGATGGAACTGCTGTGGATCTTAACCGTGCTGGAGTACCACTAATAGAGATCGTAACTGAACCAGATATCAGGACGCCAGCTGAAGCTAGAGTGTTTCTGCAAAACCTTAAGCGCACCCTAGAGTATATGGATATTAGTGACTGCAACATGGAAGAGGGTAGCTTACGGGTTGATGCAAATATTTCTATTAGAACGTCTGGGTCGTCAGAGTTAGGTGTTAAAACTGAAGTCAAGAATCTCAATTCTTTTTCTGCTGTCGAAAAATCTATTCATCGTGAAATTGAGAGACAGGAAGGAATTATTTCGTCTGGTGGAAAGATAGCCCAAGAGACACTTCTTTGGGATGAACGTGAAGAGACAGTGAGGCCAATGCGTTCTAAGGAAGAAAGTCATGATTACCGTTATTTCCCTGACCCTGATCTCCTGCCCCTATTGATAAAATCTGATAGGATAGAGTCCTTAAGGAATTCTATCCCAGAGTTGCCCCACAAACGCAAAAAGCGTCTTATAGAAAAATTCGATCTTTCCGAAGAAGATGTAGAGGTCCTTACTTCTTCGCGCTCATTGGCAGATTACTTTGAAGATTTGGTAGCGCTCGTAGAAAATCCTAGAGTTGCATCTAATTGGACGCGAGGGCCTCTTTTAAAAGAGGCTAATAGAGTTCACAGAGATATTTCTGTGCTTGGTCCTGAACCCTATGATGTTGCAGATCTAATTAACCTTGTAGAAAATGATACGTTATCTGGTAGTATGGGGCGAACTGTACTTAAGCGTATGGTGGATTCAGGTCGTCATGCTTTGGAAATCGTAGAAACTGAAGGTTTGGCTCAAGTCCAAGACACGGATGAACTAGAGGTATGGATAGATGATGTATTGGCTGGAAATCCCGAAGAGGTGACAAGATATCTCGAAGGAGACACCAAACTTTTAGGTTATTTCATTGGGCAGATAATGCAGAAGTCTGGTGGCAGGGCTGACCCTAAAGCCACTAGCCATTTAATTAAAGAACGGTTGTTGGGACAGGATTAATATACCATAGGGTATAGATCTATGTGTTTTCGTCATCTGCTTTGATGACATCTTCGTTTGTTTTACTATCGTATTCTGGCTCTTCATCTCTTAATTGAGATGTTAGGCTTTCTTTAATAGTTTTAGCTCCTGCACGAACTCCTTGTACGGCAGCTGCAGTATTCAAGAATACAGATTTGGCTTCATTCTGTATCATATCCACGAGACCGTTAAACTCTCCAATCTTGTCTTCCATACGCTGAGAAGATTCTTGGAGTCGACCTGATAGTCCCGTTAAAGATGAATGTACTTTCTGTACCTCTTCACGTACTACGGTGGAAATGTGCTCTACATTTTCAGCTGCTATTCGTATTCGATCTGTAATCGGTTTTATTTCATTTTGAAATTCTGATAGCGTTTTCCGGATCTGGTTAAAGGTCACCAGCATTGCTAGCAGTAGTAGGACCGATATCACTGCTAGTACAACCACTGATATATCGGCTGCTATTTGGAGGGGGTCGGATTGAATAAAGACCGCTCCGTTAGTTGCCTTAAGTGGTAATAGAGAAAACAAAGTAAGTATGGATGACATATATAAAGTTATAAGCTCGGCAACTGAAAATTCCAAGATGTCTTATTTTTTAAAATCATTTATTTTTCGATTTTAACTCAAATTGTTATGAGTCTTTATATTTAATATTTTACTTTAAATAAATTTTATAAATTATTATTAAACAAGGATTTATAAAATCATTATATTGTAACATATGTCGTGTATATGAGATTGTGGGCATGATCCTATTGGTGGATAATCTGTACTAAAATAATTCTCTTGGGCTGGCGGCACATTATGTGCATAAGGTAATTATAAGTAATGTTTATCTATTAGATATTTATGTTTTTTAAAATAAAATAGATGTCGGACTGTATAGTATTAAGATGTGTCTATAGTTGCTGGGGATAGGTACTATGGAATATGTTCGGTATTAATTTGGCTAAATGGCTAAAAATCAGGGAATCTTACTGATATCTAAAAGTATATTTGGCAAGTGTAAGGGGGGAATATGTCCAGCTTTATCGTTGAGGGTGGTCACCCTCTTAATGGAACGATACAACCTGCTGGGAACAAGAATGCCGCCTTACCTGCAATCGCGGCTACTATCCTCTCATCTGAGTCTGTAACTCTCCATAATATTCCACGTATTCTAGATGTCGAAACTTTATTAGAAATTTTAGTATCTCTAGGTGCAGAAGTTGTCTGGGAAGATGATAATATAGTCACCGTTAATTCTTCCGAAGTAGTTTCAGAAAAAATTGACAAGAGGTTGGCAGAACGAATCAGGGCCTCTTTACTTATTGCTGGCCCTCTTTTGGCTCGCTTTGGCGAAGTTGAACTCCCTCCTCCAGGTGGGGATGTAATAGGTCGTCGTCGTTTGGATACACATTTCCTAGCATTTGATTCTTTAGGTGCTGAGGTGAGTCTTAACGAAGGATTCCATATCAAAACGTCAGGACTTATTGGGGCAAACATTTTTCTAGATGAACCATCTGTGACAGCCACAGAAAACACTATAATGGCTGCCGTACTTGCTGATGGAGAATCCTTGTTACGCAATGTTGCATCTGAACCACATGTCCAAGATTTATGTCACCTTCTTAATAGTATGGGTGCCCATATCGAAGGCATTGGCACTAATATTCTTCGCATAAAAGGGGTTAAAGAATTGGCTGGTACTACTTTCGCTATTGGGCGAGACCACATTGAGACGGGGTCCTTCATTGGTCTTGCAGCTATGACCATGAGTGAATTAACAGTGGAAAAAGCTCCGATCGAACATTTGGATGCGACCTTGTTGGGTTTTGCAAGATTAGGAGTCAACGTAACTATATCTGGGGATTCGATCACTATTCATGGTGATCGCAGATGCCAAGTTGCCAGTGATGCTTTCGGAGCCATCCCTAAGATTGATGATGGCCCTTGGCCTGCTTTTCCTGCTGACCTTACGTCCATTGCTGTAGTTACAGCCACACGTTCCGAAGGTACGATTTTGATACACGAAAAGATGTTTGAATCTCGGATGTATTTCACCGACAAATTAGTGGCTATGGGTGCACAGATTATCTTATGTGACCCCCATCGAGCAGTTGTAGTCGGCCCATCAAAGCTAAGAGGAATGATTTTGGAGAGTCCTGATATACGTACTGGAATGGCCATGCTGATAGCGGCGTTAGGGGCAGATGGTACGAGTCGCATCCATAATATACATCAGATTGAAAGAGGTTACGAAAATATAGACGAAAGACTTTGTGCTCTAGGTGCACATATAGAAAGAGTTTAAATCTTTTTTATGTAAGGTTTTATGAGTTTAATTTCAGTGATTTAGTTGTTTGAGGATAACATTTATGTGTTGGCATAATAATTGTCTCATAAAATCCCCCAGAAATGAGGTAAATCTGTGAATTTCTAGAGTATATCAATACGTTTTAAAGCCTTGAGTCATCAATGCTTTCTCTGTATATTCCCAGCTGTAGAGGCCGCCCTAGGGGCGGCCACTTTTGTGAGTGGGGGGTT
>CEUZ01004872.1_pt1 | contig 10193 bp, 2 predicted proteins | sample 361511 | NCBI WGS metagenome assembly CEUZ01 (sample SAMEA2622822, study PRJEB7988) | marine metagenome | biome: marine biome (ENVO:00000447); feature: surface water layer (ENVO:00002042); material: "saline water (ENVO:00002010), including plankton (ENVO:xxxxxxxx)" | depth 5 m | reverse complement strand
ATATTAATTCCCTGTTTTCTCAACAGATCCCGCGCCTGTACGATCTCATCTTTTGAGACCGTTACATCAGAGTTACCCATGCGTTCCAGAAGCTGGTTGCCGTTCATGGAAGCAGGGGCAGATGACGATGAATCGAGATCCAGCGTATTTACTCCATGCTCCTCAAGAGCCTGCTTTACCTTTGCCTCTGCTTCCCTGGTTAACTCGTCCTGCTGTTGCAGGCGACGGTTCCGTTCCATCTGGCGCACTGCACGGTTAAACTCGGCATGGGCAGCATAAATGCCACTCATATCCTTGCTTTCAAATGCAGGCTCCCACAAATCTCGAAAAGCGGCAAGTTCAGGGGCCGAGTCCACATTGAGTTCTAGTTCCTCCAACGTATACTTAATCTCTTCGATCATCCCCTGGGTCGCTCTCTGAAAACTGTTTGTGGCTCTCCTGTCAGCGGCATTTGCTTCTACCTTCTGAAGGTCTTCCACATAGGCTTCAGAGTCTTGCGACCCCTGGTGACGTATAAGCGCCTGCACAGTATCAACAAGCACTGCCATGTTATCGGAGATCTCATCAAACTGAGTGGTCTCTTTAACCTGGCTGCGAAAACGTCCTTCAAGTGCCTTGTAGTCGTTCTCTCTTTTTGCTGCCTGTTGTTTCATTTCTGTCACTTGCGCTTGCAGAGCCTCGATAGTAGGGGGTTGCTCATCTGATGCTGACGGGGATAAGGTCGCGGGGCCGTTAGCTGCGTCAGCTTCAGGGGCAAGTTCGCCTGTACCGTTTGCTTCTGGTTGTTGTGGCGGGCTATCAAATCCCCCCACTCCATTCTGTAACGTCATTTCTTACCTCACAGTTACTGTTAGTTTAGATCTAAAGTTTTTTCTTTGTCAAAATTCTTATTCATTATCGTGTTAATTGAGGCTGAAATTCTTGAAGATATGTCGGGTCATAAATATTGCGTATTGCTTCATTTATTTCATCACGAAAGGTATCTGATTCAAGCCTATAGCTTCCAGTTGTTTCTTGGTGTTGCTGCTTTAATTGACTTATGTCCATTATTGCATCACCTTCTTCAAGTGGGCTTGTTTTATATCCCCACTTGAGTAAAAGCAATTCAACAACAGGATTCTTTACAAGAAAATCTTCTTGTGCTTCCGTAATGCTAGTTTCTAGAGCCTTAACATAATCAGCATCATCGTCTGTCCATCCCTTATCAGGAACAGCACCTTCTTTGTAAGTGTTTCTGTCTAATTGGACATCAGAATCTGTAGTGTAAAAAAGCCACTTTTCTTCTCCTAACATAGATGTCTTTGCTTTATCCTCTCTTATTTCCCAGTATGGTCGAATCAAATCTATGTCGTTGTCGTACTCCTTCAACAATATTCGCACTTCTGGCTTTGCTGATGCGTACTTCAAATCTTCAATATGTCCCATATGTGGCCCTATATCAGGATCGTTTTCAAGAACCTTGATACGCCTGTCTCTTTCATCAAAGTTATATTCACGAGACACTGGATCTATCATAGGAGGATGACTGCCATCTCTATCCAAGGTCATAAATGCCCAGTAACCATCCAACGCCCTGTTAAAAGCGTTGCTTATCTCGTTCCCTTCCTCCCACTGTGCAAGCATCCCCTCGTGCCGTGTCTCTGTCTCTCTTGAATCTAGAGCGTATTCTTTGAAGTGATCCTGTATGTCATCCCTGAGTATTGCCCCTACCCCGTTTGCTTGAAGGCTCGCAAGTATTCCGTCGTCCCTCTTTGCTCGATCTCTTTCTTTTTGAACCTTGTATACACCTGATTCAGAGCCAGACTCTTTCAGCTCTTCAGCCTGTCTGTTCATGGCCTCTCTGATTTCAGGGTTGTCTAGCATCATCTTGGTCAAGAGAGCTTGGCTAAGATCTTTTTTATCTCTTGGAAAACCGTCGGCAGTTGTGAAGTCCCATAGAGCAGATGGAGACAAATTACCAGTCCACTCGCCCTTAGAGTGACCATACTCTGCCAGTTCTTCTGGACTCATCTGGTCATATGCATCTCTAATCATGCCCATTGCTTCATCACCTGGGCTTATTGGGCTTGTCCGCAACCCCATCATTCCTAATATCACTCCAGGGGTAGTATCCCCTTCCATGATGCCTTGAGCAACAAATGGAGCCGACCCTTCTGCCGAATGAAATCCAATGTCAGGAACTGAATCTACGTGGTCAAATTTAAGAGCGTCTATATTAGAGATTTTCACGATTTCAGGAGGACTGTCAGGATCGTCAGGATCATCCGATTCATAAGTACGTTGTCCTGCAAGTCCTTCTACTATTGTCTGTCCTAATCCAAGTCCAACAGCCCCCCTGAACATCATAAAACGTATGAGTGGGTTATCTGAATTGGCTGCTATCATATCCCCTATTGGCTTACCGCCTGGAGCCAGTGCGCTAATAAGGCCTGCATGCAGGGAAACAAGCGCTCTAACCTGCCCACCAACGCCATACCACTGTCCGTCTGCTTCTATTGATAGATATTTCTTGCCGCTGAGTGGATTCATTCCTACTCGTATATCATCTCTTATACGTTCTACGGAATGTCCTTTAGCTGCGCCATTTGCGATTGCCGCAGTTACAAATATACCGTGAATTGCTGTCAACAGCTTTGCCATTCTTTTAGCAGCTTCTGTCTGCCTTACAGAAGCTCCAGTTCCACCCATAGCCCTGCCTGCTGTCTCTGCTACTGCGAATCTAATAGCATCGGCAGTAAAAGTAATAGTAGACCTAAGTAACCTTGGGGAAAAAGCCATGAAGCTTCCCTCTATGGCTCTCTGGTTAGCGCCTACTCCTAGAGCAGCACTGTCTAGCGCTCCAGTTGTATTCCGAACCATAGCGCCCAGCTCCTCAAGAGAGTTACCTGAACGTGTACTTGTTCTAAATGTCTCTTCCAATGACTCCCAAAGAAGCGCCCTGTTCATTGCAAGAAACATACTGTAGCTTGACTGAAATCTACCGAAAGTCTGGTTAACTACATCTCCTGATACCCCTCTTATTGTTTTACCTGTTCTTCCAACACCAAGAAGTATTGAATCAAGACTACTAAGTTCGGCCTTCGATAGATTGACACTACCCTCTCCAATCACATGCCCTAAAACCTTTCCTCCAATTTCATCAGGAACAAATGTTAACGGCGCCCCAAAGGGTATACCCTGACCGTTCTTGAGAGCTGCAAACATTTCAATATCGCCAACAGGAACACCATGAGTAGCCATTTTCTGAAAAGTTCCAATCCTACTTGCAACAAATCTTGCCTGCACTGCGGGATCAAGCCATGCCTGGAAATGCTTTAGTGTGGCCCTAACCCATATTTTTGGGTTATCTGCTAGCAACGGCAATCCGTGAATCAATGGAGACCCATAGTCTGCGTTAGCACTCAACCACCTTACGGTATTAGCGTAGTTACCCATGATCTTATTAAATGCATTGGTACTACCTACAAGCTTGCCAATGCCTTTTTCAAGAGCATCATAATCTTCCGCTTTGTATACCCTGTTACGCCAGGTTTTTACTTTTATATTTCCATCAGTAACAGTATCTCCCCACAGGCTTTCAGGAAGAGTGCTGCCTTCTCCAGTACCTATCTTGGCTCTGACGTCATTGTATTTCTTTCTGGCTTTTGTTAAGTTTCCTGCTGCCTCTCCCATAACTTTCTTTGCGTCTTCCAGCTCCTTGTTTAAGGTAGCCTTTGTTGTTGCTGTATATGCAGAAGGCAACTGTAGCTGTAACTGTCTGACCTTATCTCTTGCAGCCTTATATACTTTGTGTGCGTCGATAAAGCCTGTGTATTCTTTTGGATTAACCTTTTTCATAATCTGGTTTTTTGTAAGTCCGGCACCAGATTCAATCAATTCTTCAGCAAGGTCTTTCTGAAGTATCTCATCGAAGGCAGCCTGCAAGTGGGCTTTTAGGTTTGATCGCGGATCGGCTGCATATGTAACTCGTTTATGAAACTTTCCTAACTTTTCATCCCACACTCCCATCATCCCTTCGGTAGCATACTCAAAAGTTCTTCCTTGGTGAGAGTCCGTTATCTGCCTTGATAGGTTTATGTCATCAACAGACTCTACTATTCTTGGAATATAGTAGAGTCCATCCCTGTCTACAGATAAAGGCTTTAACCCGTTGGCAATCCGTAGATTTTCCATCTGCTCAACTATCTTCCGGTAACTTTCAATATATTCAAGGCCAGCGTCACTTAAAAACTGCTTGTAGGCCTGTGGGTTCGTAAAGACATCCAACCAGTGATGTCCGGTGTCCTTTACTATTCCGTACTGGTCTATAGAAATAGGTATCTTGCCCCAGTTTGGCATAGGTATTCTTTCAGGGCCAACAACAGCACTTACAGGATTCTTAATCCACTTTGACATATGCACATCTAGGCCTGACTGCAAAGCTATCTCTGCCAGCTCCCCAGTCATCCCTCTCGCTCTCGCCCCTGCAAGAACCAGTTTTTCTATTACTGTAGTTGCTGCTGCTGACGGATTGATTCCAAGTCCCTTTGCAGCAAATCTCATAATCGGAGACTCAAGAGTTATGATTGTGTCCATTATGGATTTTATACTTGGCGGTGAGACTACAAATCTGGATGCGGAATCAGAAGCTCCCTGAACCCCCACGGTGTTTCCCCAGCGTCCAAGTATTTCTCTTGCCTCTGGGCTTCCTGGTGTTGCTTTCTTAAAGAAAGACCCATCAGGAGCCTTGCCTATAAGGTCAACATTTACCAGTCTATCAAGAGAGTTTTTAACCGCTAGTATATTTGCGCCACCCTGCGTTGCATCAATACCAAGATCAGCTACCATCCCTGGAAAACTAGCCATATCTACGACTGCGTTATCCGGCATATTCATCCATAACCTAAGATCTGCCTCAAATAAAGCATCGTCTGCTAAACCTGGAATTGTTATTGGACTATTAAATATCTTGCTAACAGTGTCTGCTCTGGCCGACTTAATAACATTCCATGCTTTAGGCATCTTGGCAAAAGCAGGAGGTACCCCTTCAACTATTCGTGTGATATTGCCTATTTCTAATGCAGACTTTGCGGTACTGGTAATAGCTGGGATGCCCTTTACCCCCGCCTTAGTAACTCCAACTGCACTCTTGAAAAGTGGCATTCCAACAACATTGGAAGGGACAATAAGACCAGTGATAAGCTGTTGCTCCCACGGCCTATTCTCGTTAATCATTCCCGCAGCCCATAACTTTTCTCGCGCGGTAAGATCCACATTCCATTCAGTTTCTGCGTTAACAAGTCCTGACATTAACTCTGACTGTGGTGCGTATAACGTCCCACCTTCTCTAAATGGCCACAGAAAAGGCTGGGTTACCCATTTGAATTTATCAAAGTGGGGAATGTTCTCTTCTGCCCACTGATTACCTCTATGTATATTGTGAATACTATGTTCCGCTTCAGCAGACAAGAGGTTAAACATGTTAGGGGCATACGGGTTTTCAAGCTCTGGGTCTACAGGCGCACCTGGCGTCCATCCTGGCCCCATTGGAGAGCCTAAAGTTTCCCCTGCTTCAAATCTTTTCTGTAGCTCCCCAACTCTTTCAGCTTCTGATTCAGGGTCAAACCCAAAGGTATCGCGAAGATATTTCTGTACCTTTGGGGGTTCATTCTCATAATTGTCAAATAATGCAGGGCGTTCTGATAGTGTCTCAAACCACGCTGCATTAGTTTTCTGCCTGTATATCTCATCGCTTTCGCGCAGATGTTCGAGATCAAGTCCGATAACACCTAACGGATCTCGTTTTTTTATTTGTTCTGCTATATGTTTGAACCCTGGCAGCCCTTCAAAGTAGTCATGTGACTCTTTAACGGTTATGTCATCGTCTCCTGTCAGGGAGAAGAAATTTATCCCTTTTGTCATTATCTTCTACCTCTTCTGAATACAGAGAATGCCCTGCCGCCGCCGCCCCTGCCAGTTGCAAGAAGCCTGCGCCTGTCTGCAAGTCTCCTTCTTTCAGCCTGCTGGAACTCTCTTGTCAGCTTGAACTGATCCTCAAATCCTGGCAGCCTGCTTTCAAAGAACTCTTCCTGTGTCATACCTGGAGTGACTGTGGTTGCACGTTCTCTGGCTCCTTCCTTGATCGTAGCGAATCGCTCCTGTGCTTTTCTGAAAGGTTCTGTTTTTTCTGCCTCTCTCCGAGACTCCTCCATGAACTCTTCTCTTGCCTCATCCGTTGTCGCCTTTGACGCTTCTATGGCTGCGTCCACAGATGCACGATGGGCATCCATTGCTTTAGTGCGATCTGCTGGAGATGTGCCTGCACCTGGAGGACGTATCCCTGGCTCTCCCATAAAAAACGGAAAGCCCTCTTGTTCAATACCACGACCCATGAACTCTCTCTCTTCGTCTGTAAGATCCATCTCTTCGTCATAAGATTCTCTATCGAATGTAGTGACAGGCCTGCTTGCTGCATCCCATGCTTGCTGAAATTCCTGTCCCTGCATCTGGCCCTGTAGCCATGTAGCGTATTCGGGTCGTTCTTCAGCTATCTCAAGCAGTGCTGGAGTCATACCTGTAAGGTCGAATTCTGGCGCTGGTTCCGGTTCTGGTATACGACGCGACGGGACATACTGAGGCATACCTGGTGCGGTTGGTGGAGTGGAAGAATCCATCTGTCTTACAAACGCATCGTACTCTGCCTGTGAATTTCCAACTATATTTGAAATCAATGCATCAAGTGCCGCATCGCTTTGAACCCCAGCCATCTCAGCCTGTAACTTAATATCAGGAATGATGTTGTTATTTAAGAAATCATAAAATTCAGGATTTGTATTGGCGTTTATGATTCCAAAGTCACGAAACCTTGAAGTTATATCTGTTGTAAGACCCTTTTGATAATCAGAAAATACTGATTCTTCATAGTTGCCGTACCCGACCTGCATTACCTGTCCCATTGCTGAACGGAACTCAGGATCATTGAGTGCTGCGTGCTGTGATTCATACTGGTTCCGGGAAAGCAAATCATAAAGAGCAGCCTTATCTTCTGCCTTGGCGTTCTGCCATCCTAGCCACTCATCCTGTCCCTGTGCGCCCTTCTTGGCAATCTTTTTAAGAAGCTCCTCCATCTTCTCAAAATTCTCATATTCTGTTGGATCTATAAAAGCAAGTGTCTGGTTCTCTTGCCATCGTGCAAGCACAGATTGTGCAAGCGCTTCATCATTCAACATGTCATTAAATGAGCTGTACTTACCAAGTGTTTCTGGACTAGCAAGTTCAGCTACATCTCTATCTGTATAGCCACCATTTTGCATGATATGTCGAAATCGCTTGAGGTATTCAATCGCATTAGCATCACGCTTTTGCCATTTTGTTATATCTTTTTTCCACTGGGCAGTTTCTTCAGCCGAGACTTGATCAAAAACATTCTGAGAAAGACTGCCAGCATCTTCTCCTATGACGTAATTGAAACTCTTAAACATCTGATATGCAGTGGGGTTGTTAACTTCTCCCGCATCAAGTTGTTCCTGGTATTGCTTTCCAAGATCACCATCTGTAATTATTTTTATGGCCTCGGTTCTTTTTTTACGGGCAGCTTTTTTTATACTCTCGATGGTAAACCTGCCGTCTCCCTGAAACTGTAGCCATGACTCATCATTATCCAAGTCATATATAAAAGGAAGGCCGTTTGGCCCCGTAAATTCTGTAGTGTTGAGAAACCTTGTAAAGTTTGATTCAGCAGAATCGTTAAAATCCCACGTAAAATCAAGAAATCTCTGGTACATGTCCTTATCTTCCAGCGCACTAGATCCGGCCATAGGATATATGTCTGCCGGATCTCGCTCGACATCACCTATAAGAGTTTTATGCGCTAGGTCATCAAGAACCTTTTTCGGGCTATTACCTACCTCGCGCATATTGTCATAATAAGGCTCAAGGTTCTCATCTAATTTTCTAAACCATTCTTCAGATATTCCTTCTGCAATACGGATTGCTCCTGTCTCACCATCAAGCGCACCTTGGCCATATATCTGTGTTAATGAATCGTCCCAAATTACTGTTCCTTCTTCGTCCCTTTCCGCAAGGTTGAGATGTACTAACAAATCTTCTGCTGACCGTTGCTGTTCTGCCCTGGTCATACCCTCCCTGGGAATATCCTCAATCCCATGCCTTCCAGCAAAGAGCAGCATTGTTTTAACACCTGGGTTTATCCTGCCGCTTTCTATTCCTGACTCTATGGCTGCCCATATAAAGTCGCGTCGGGTCATTACATCAGGTGATACCGTTACGTTATTTGTAACATCTTCAAGATAGTCAATTGCAATGGAGAAATAGGGATCTAACAAGATCCCTTCACGAACGTGACGGGCTTCCAATTCCATAACCTTGCCAGTGTTAGGGTTGATGTCTAGATTAAAAAACATATGGGCATCAACGATTTGCTCAATATCGCCCCTGGCTGCTTCCATGTAGCCTTGCGTTGCTATCATTTCATCAACAACATCTTCTTTTAGAAATTCAAGATCTTCTTCAGTCCTGTCGTCATAAGCCTTGAAGCTCACATTTTCGTTTTTTGCCCTTACTGCACTAAGAACTTCAAATGTGATTTCCTCTTCCATGTTTACGTATCGTTCATCAAGGCCAAGTTCATCAAGGCCAAGATCTTCAAAAACATCCGTAAACTGAGTATCATTTTGTGGAACGCCTGCTCTTGCTTTTGGCCCAAATCCAGCCCACCTATTTAGAAGGTCAAGCTTGTTCTGGTCTAGGTCATCATATATATCGTCAAAAGTTTTTAGCCTATCGGGAGGGTTTATTATCGTGTTCCATATTTCGAGTTGTCTTCCTATTTTTACCTGTCCGTTTAGCTTCTCTTCAGCCTCAAGATCTCTTTCAGATGGAGGAAGACTAAGAAGAAACCCAGGAGACTTTTCTCCTTCTAGTGTCTTTGTTTTATTTTTCGGAATAATAAAGCGTCCATATTTTTGCCCTGGTCTTACAACATAACGCCACTCTGCACGCAGCCCAGCTAATCCGTCAACAAGCTTGTTGAACTCCTTTTCGGTTAGGTATCCGTCGGTAAGATAACCTCCCTCTTTACCCTCTCCTATGATGATCCCATTTTTGTCCCGTATGGGAGCTGCACCAAAGTGTCCTGGTTTATGTGACATAGCGCTGCCTGAAATTCTTTAGTCTTTTATCTGATGGAGGGGTTATTCTCTTCTGCTGCATGAAATTAGAAAGCGTTGAAGCCCTAGGCGCAGATACTTTACGTCCCTGCATAGGCGGCGTTTTCTTTTTATCAGCGTCATCTGACAGGCGTTCATATTCCTGTGTTACTGCTGCTATCGCGTCTGAAAATGGATTACTAGCGGGCAAGGTCTATCCTCTCAGGTGTGAATGTATCTGGTGTTAATGGTGTGTTAATGTCTGCTGGCCCTCCCCCTGGCCCTGGTGTCGGGCCTCCCATCGGGCCTCCCATAGGGCTGGCTCCTCCAGCTCCGTTGACTCCTGGGATCTGTGGTGCCATAGCCTGTTGCCTTGCGGCTATCTGTTCTGATACGGCAGCGGTGTTCTCTTCATCGACGAGTCCCATCTGCTGTGCGACGAGCGTCTCGATCCTTTCCCTCACTGCTGGCAGGTTCCTGACTGCTTCCTCGATGAGCCTCTGTTTTATCTCCGTGCCGTTTTCGTAGCCTGCGGTCTCGTAGTAGGTCATCGGGTCGATGAGTCCTGCTCCGTACTCGCTCATGGCCATCTGCCTCTGCTGCATTTCCATTACTGGCTCTGCATGTGGGAACTCTACCTGTATGCCGTACACATTGTGTATCTGGTTTTTCCGCAGGTTCTTTCCGTCGGCGCCGATCCCGTCAGAGAGTTCTGACACGCTGTCCACCATTTGCAGGATACGTGATCCCACTATGGAGGCCATGTGTTCCCTCTGGAGGGCTGGCCCTGCGAACGTGCGCATGCCTGCCGTGTTAAGGATGGCCTGCTGTCCCACGGTTGTGACTCCTGCGGGCCTCACTCCTGCGAGCGCTGACGAGTAGGTGCCGAGTTCGAGGGTTGAGTCTGTCTGTGAGCGGAGCTGCAATGCCCATCCTGGCACGTCTGGTGTGTTCATCACCCAGTAGTCGCCGAGGTCTCCTTCCAGTATTCCCTCATTGGATATTGCCTGTGCAAGGGTCATCGGGTCTCGTGATGTACCCATAGGC
>CEUZ01054558.1_pt1 | contig 10196 bp, 12 predicted proteins | sample 361511 | NCBI WGS metagenome assembly CEUZ01 (sample SAMEA2622822, study PRJEB7988) | marine metagenome | biome: marine biome (ENVO:00000447); feature: surface water layer (ENVO:00002042); material: "saline water (ENVO:00002010), including plankton (ENVO:xxxxxxxx)" | depth 5 m | reverse complement strand
GTAAAATCTTTAAGAGATGGAAAAGTTAATATAGCCGAATCTTATGCCTTAGATTTACATGGTGAAATATATTTGGTAAATTCACATATTCCACTATATAAGGAGTCAAGCTATAACAATCATGATCCTAAACGTAACAGAAAACTACTTCTTAACAAAAGAGAAATAAATAAACTTATTGGCAGGATTAACCGCGAAGGTTTTACTTTAATACCTACGAAGTTGTATTTTAAAAAAGGGAGAGCCAAAGTTGAAATAGCGGTCGCAAAAGGTAAAAAACAATATGACAAAAGACAAGCTAAGAAAAAAAGAGACTGGGGAAGAGAAAGAGCCAGATACTTTCGAAAAACGAGTTAAATTTAATGATACTTCTTGGAATTGGATCTAATCTAGCATCTAGTTTTGGTGATAGATTTGAAAATATTAAACTAGCAATAAGACATTTAAAAAAATCAGGAATTAAAATTATCAAACAATCAAGTTTTTATGAAACTTTATCTTACCCTGATATAAAAAATCCTAAATTTATTAATGTTGTTATTGCAGTTGATGCAGTTTTAAAAGCAGAAGATTTAATGTCTTTATTAATATCGATAGAAGAAAAACTCGAAAGAAAAAGAAAAATAAAAAATGACCCTCGTACATGTGATATTGATATTATTGATTACAGAGGCAAAGTCATAAACTTTCAACATAAAAATTTAAAGCTTCAAATCCCTCACGAAAAAATTAACCAAAGAAATTTTGTTTTATTTCCTTTAAAAGAAATATATCCTGAATGGAAACACCCAAAAACCAATGAGATTATTAGTACTTTAATAGAGAAACTCCCCGAAGTTGACAGGAAATCTATATTAAAAATTGAAAAATATTGATATAATTAAAAAATGCTTAATCAAGAAGATTTAATTAAAAAAATAAAAAATTATAATAAATTTTTAGATCCACAAACTTTATCAAAAGCATACGATTTTGCTTTAAAAGCTCATAAGAACCAAAAACGAGATTCAGGAGATCCATATTTAATGCATCCAGTAGCTGTCGCTAATATTTTAACGGATTTAAAATTAGATAGCGCAACAATAGCAACGGGATTACTTCATGATACCATTGAAGATACTAATGTTACCTACAAAACTGTGCAAAAAGAATTTGGAAAAGAAGTTGCAGATTTGGTTGATGGAGTTACAAAAATTTCGGAAATAGAGAATAAAGTTATAGAAAATTCTAAAGCAGAAAATATAAGAAAACTTATTTTAGCTACTTCCAAAGACATTAGAGTTTTACTTGTAAAATTGGCTGACCGATTGCACAATATGAGAACTCTTAATTCAATCATAGATAAAAATAGAAGAACTAGAATTGCAAAAGAAACTATGGAAATTTATGCACCTTTATCCGAACGTATGGGAATGAATTATATAAGAGATGAATTAGAAGATCTTTCTTTTAAGGAATTAAATCCAGAAGCAAGAAATTTAATAGTTGATAGACTTTTCATTAATAAAAAAGATAGGGATACTAATTTTAAAAAATTATCTAATACTTTTGAAAAAATTTTAACAGAAAGAAATATTAAATCTAAAATTGTAGGAAGAGAAAAAACTTCTTTTTCTATTTGGAAAAAAATTCAATCAAAGAGAATATCTTTAGAACAGCTTACTGACATAATTGGATTTAGAGTTATAGTTAATGATGTAAAAACATGTTATGAAACTTTAGGTATTTTTCATAGTATGTGGTCCATGATCCCTGGTAGATTTAAAGACTACATTTCTACTCCAAAAATAAACAATTATAAATCGATACATACTGCCGTGATGGGCCCAAACAATGTAAGAGTAGAAATACAAATTCGAACTCAACAAATGCATGAATTTGCAGAAAGAGGTATAGCTTCACATTGGAAATATAAATCATCAGAAAAATTAAGTAATTTAGCTTTGAAAGAATATGATTGGCTTAGAGATTTAGTTGAAATTATGGAAAAGGACACTAACACAGAACATTTTCTTGAATACACAAAACTTCAAATGTTCCAAGATAATGTTTTTTGCTTTACACCAAAAGGTGAAGTTATAAAACTTCCTAAAGATTCCACCCCAATAGATTTTGCTTATGCTGTACACACTAAGGTCGGCGATGGTTTAGTTTCTTGTGAAGTTAATGGAAGAGGATCTCCTCTACAAACAACTTTAAAAAATGGAGATTTGGTAAAAGTTAAATCATCTAAAAACATATCTCCTTCTTTACATTGGATTGGTTTTGCAAAAACAGCAAAAGCTCGTGCTTCAATAAGAAAATATTGGGACAATAGGACTAACGTTAAAAACCTATATAGGAAAAATTATATTAGTAGTTTATGCATACAAATACCGAATGTTCCTGGAAAACTTGGCGAAGTTAGTAGTTTAATCGGTTTTCACCAAAACAATATAATAAATATGGAAATTGTTGAAAAAAAGGATGATTATTTAGAATTTATTTTTGATATACAGATAAAAGATTTAAAAAATTATACAAATTTAATAAGCGAGTTAAAGTTAAAAGAGTACAAATTTAAAATTATAAGGCACAGGAAGAAAGATGCTTTCTTACAACGAATCTTTAAAAATTTTAAAAGAAACTAAAGCTTTATTAGAAGGACACTTCATTCTTTCATCTGGATTACATAGCGGTCAATATATTCAATGTGCTAAATTACTTAGCCATCCGAAAATGGCTGAGCTCATATGTTCCTCTTTAACTGAAAAAATAAAAAAAAAATTTAATAAAATTGATTTAGTACTTTCACCAGCTATAGGTGGAATAGTTGTTGGGTATGAAATAGGTAAACAGCTTGGTGTTCAAACTATTTTTTCTGAAAGATTAAATGGTAAATTAATACTTAGAAGAGGATTTAATATACCATCAAATTCAAACGTACTTATCGTTGAAGATGTTATTACTACTGGCAAATCTGCTTTAGAATGTTCAGAAATTGTAACTTTAAATAAATCAAACCTTGTTGGATTTGCTTGTATTATAGATAGATCCGATAAAAATCTTAAAATTAACAAAGAAATTGTTTCTCAACTAAAATTTAAAATTGATGTTTTTAAGGAAAATGAATTACCTGATAAATTAAAATCTATCCCCGCAGTTAAACCAGGAAGTCGAAATTTAACAAAATGAACAAAACTAGATTGGGCGTTAACATTGATCATGTCGCAACAATTCGTAACGCACGGGGAGGAAATTATCCTGATCCATTAAGGGCTGCTTTATTAGCTCAAAATTGTGGGGCCGATTCCATTACTGTACATTTAAGAGAAGATAGAAGACATATAAATGATATAGATTTAAAAAAAATTAAAAAAAAAATAAAAATACCTTTAAACCTAGAGATTGCACCAACGCATGAAATGCTAAATATTGCAATAAGAAACAAACCTAATTTTGTTTGTTTAGTTCCTGAAAAAAGAAGAGAAATTACTACTGAAGGCGGACTTAATATTAAAAAAAATAAGAAAAAATTAAAAAGAATAATAGATAAATTAAAAAATAATAATATACGTGTTAGTTTGTTTATAGAACCCAAAATTTCAGATGTAAAGTTATCTAAACTATTGGGAGTTAATTGTGTAGAGCTTCATACAGGAAAATATTGTAATTTATTTAATAATAACAAAAAAACAAAAATTGCTTTTGCAAATTTAAAAAAATGTGCTTTTTTTGGAAAAAAAATTGGTCTCGATGTTCACGCTGGCCATGGTCTTACTTATAAATCAGCTCATAAAGTTTCTAAAATAGAAGATATTTCTGAATTTAATATAGGACATTTTATTATTTCTGATTCATTATTTATAGGTATCGAAAAAACTATAAAAAAATTTAAAAAAATTATCAATACATAATATGAAGATTTTTGGTATAGGGACTGATATAGTTAACATTAAAAGAATGGATAAATCACTAAAGCAACATGGCTTTAAATTTAAAAATAATATTTTCTCAAAAAATGAAATTGCATATTGTGAGAGTAAAAAAAATTCAAGTTCATACTATGCTAAAAGATTTGCAGCCAAGGAGGCTCTTAGCAAAGCTTTAGGAACCGGAATAAGAAAAGATATTAAATTCAAAAATATTGAAATAAGTAATGATTCACAAGGCAAGCCATCAATAAAATTAAGAGGCCCAATTAATAGTTTTTTAAAGAAAAAAATTAATAATAAAAAATATTATATTTACTTATCGCTTTCTGATGACAAACCTTGGGCTCAAGCTACTGTAATTATTTCATATTCTTGATGAAAAAAAAAATTATTGAAAATATTAAAACAATTTTTTACGCTTTAATTATAGCACTTATAATTAGAAGCTTATTTTTTCAACCATTTTATATTCCTTCATCATCAATGGAGCCAAACTTATTAATTGGTGATAGACTTTTTGTTTCCAAATATACATATGGCTATAGCAAGCATTCTTTTCCTTTTAGTCCAAATATTACTAATAAAAGATTTTTAAAAAAAACACCTGAAAGGGGAGATGTGATAGTTTTTAAAACTCCATCAGATAATAGAACTGACTACATAAAAAGATTAATTGGTCTCCCCGGAGATATAATTCAAATAGTTGAAGGTGAACTTTTTATAAATGAACAGCTTGTGATTAGAAGAAAAATTAATAGCAATTTTAGTATAACTTGCGGTAGTGAAATCATCGATACAGATCTCTATGAAGAAACTTTGCCAGATGGAAAAAATCATCTTGTTGCTTACAGAAAAAATGGATCAATGCAAAATACCGATAAATTTGTTGTACCAGAGAATCACTATTTTTTTATGGGTGATAATCGCGATTGTTCAAAAGATAGTAGATTTTTGTCAAGTGTAGGTTATGTAGAATTTAATAATTTTGTAGGTAAAGCAAGAACGATCTTTTTTTCGAATGATAAAAAAAAAGGGAGTTTTTTTAAAATATGGAAATGGAATGAAAGTATTAGATTTAATCGATTCTTTAAAAAAATAAAATGAAATTAAGCTTAGATAAATTAGAAAAAAAATTAAAAATAAAAATTCAAAATAAGGCTTTACTTGTTGAGGCAATGACGCATAAAAGCGCTAATAATATTGATAACAATGAAAAACTCGAATTTTTAGGAGATAGAGTGATTGGATTAATTCTTTCAAAAAAGTTAATTGATTTGTATCCCAGCACAAATGAAGGAGATTTAGATAAAAGACTTGCTAAACTTGTTAATAAGAAAACCTGCTCATCAATTGCTTGGCATATAGGTTTAAAGGATTTTATAATAACCGGAGATTCAAAAAAAAAAATAATGCAAAAGGATGAAAAAATTTTGAGCGATGCATGCGAAGCTTTAATTGGAGCTGTTTACGCTGATCGAGGATATTATTATGTAAAAGATTTTGTTTTAAAACTATGGAAAAATGAAATTAAACAATCAAATATTACTATTTTGGATTCAAAAACAAAATTACAAGAACACTCACTAAAAATTTTCAAAAAATTACCTACGTATGAACTTTTACAATCAAAAGGTCCCAAACATAATCCAACTTTTAAAATATCAGTTTCAATTAGCAGGTCTAAAAAATTTATTGGTTTCGGAAATTCAAAACAAGAAGCAGAACAAAATGCTGCCTCAAAATTGCTAAAAAATATTTATTTGGATTAATTATGTTTTGGGAAGATGAAGGCTATCTATTATACAAATCAAATTATAGTGAAAATTCAATTATTGTTGAAATTTTTACTTTAAATCATGGTAAATGCTCTGGTATTGTTTATGGCGGCTCATCAAAAAGTAAAAAAACAATATATCAAATCGGAAATAAAATTTCTGTTAATTGGAGATCCAAGGGGGAAAATAGACTTGGTTACTTTAATATAGAACTTTTAAAACCTATATCGCCAGCTTTTTTTGATGATAAGAGAAAAACTATTTGTATACTTGCAGCTGCTTCAATACTGAAACTTTTATTACCAGAAAGACAGATTAATAAAAAAATTTATAAATCTTTTGATAACTTGCTTTATCATTTTAATACTGACGAATGGATAAAATTATATATTTTATGGGAATTATCTTTAATAAAAGAATTAGGATATGAATTTGATAATTTAGATGAAAAAATTTCTTCAATAATCAATAAAAATAGCAAAATAAACAATGATCACGTCAAAAAAGCCTTGTCTTTTAACAAAGGTCTTTTAATGGAAAATCTTATTATTCCAAATAAATTGAGATTTCCTTTATCAAGAAATATTTTAGAAAAATATTTTGCTTGATTGTTGTGAGCTAAATTAATTTTTTAGCAATTTGGTCAGCAAAGTAAGTTACAACAGCGCAAGCTCCAGCTCTTTTAAAAGATGTCAAACTTTCAATTATTGCATCTTCGTTCAGTATTTTATTATTAATACCATTTTTTATTAAACTATATTCACCTGAAACTTGGTAAGCAAAAACTGGTATTTTAAAATTATTTTTGACTAGACTTATTATATCTAGGTAAGGCATCCCAGGTTTTACCATGACAAAGTCAGCTCCTTCGTTAATATCTAAAGCAACTTCTCTTATTGCTTCATTAGAATTTCTAAAGTCCATCTGATAACTTTTTTTATCTCCCTTTAAGGATTTTTTTGATCCCACAGCATCACGAAATGGTCCATAAAAATTTGATGCAAACTTCACGGCGTATGATAAAATTTGAGTTAATTGAAAACCATTTTTATCTAAGGCTTTTCTTATTTCACCAATTCTTCCATCCATCATATCTGAAGGAGCAATAACATCGCATCCCATTTCAGCTTGCAAAATTGATTGTTTCACTAATATTTCTATAGTTTTATCGTTATCAACATAATTATCTTTTAATATTCCATCATGTCCATGATCTGTATATGGATCTAGAGCCACATCACACATGACTCCAATTTCTGTAAAACTTTTTTTAATTAATTTTAAAGATTTACATACAATATTATTTTTATTTAAAGCCTCAGTGCCATTTTTATTTTTTTTATTGTCTGGAGTATTTGGAAATAAAGCTATCATAGGTATTTTTTTTGTAATTGCTCCTTCAATCAATTTTTCAATTTTATCAATTGAATAAACGTATACACCAGGCATAGATTTAATTGGTTTTTTAATGTTTTTTCCTTCACAAATAAAAATTGGCCAAATCAAATCATTTGTAGATAATGTTTTCTCTTGAACCAATCTTCTTGACCATTCAGTTTTTCTATTTCTTCTTAATCTTGTATTGGGATAAGAGCCTATTTTTTTCATTTGATAATCATTCGCATTGCAATTTTAAGTTTATATTATTATTATTTATTATACCATTGCGACAAAACTGGTCTATTATTTAAGTATTATTTGTATTATGTTTGGTTATGACCGATTTTAACGATTTTCACAAAGTTAATGATTTAGAATTTGATATCTCAAAACTAAAAAGTGGTTTAAACGAAGTTTTAAAAGTAAAAAAATATGAAAGCGCGAATGGAATACCAAATTTTGCTGCTATTTGTTTAAATCAAATTCCTGGTGACCCAAACTCTATAAAAGGAAATAATGCTAGAGGAGTTTTTTGGACAAAACCAGATTCTTCAGGCAAAGAAGTTTCTCGAGATAAACAAATTGATGAAAGTTTATATACTGAATTTGTTAAAGATTTTGAACACACTTATTTTAAAGAAGTTTATGAACAATTATCTAAAAAATTTAAGTTAGGTAGAGTAAGAATTTTGCTTAAAGAACCAAGAACTACATTAAGTTGGCATAGAGATCCAGAGCCAAGACTTCATATACCAATAATCACTAATCCAGGCTGTCTACAAGTTATTGAGAATGTTGCTAAACATTTACCAGCTGATGGTTCTGTTTGGATTACTAATAATACAAAGTATCACAACGCTTTTAATGGCGGTGAACAAAATAGAGTCCATTTAGTGGCTTGTTTAATCGATTATAAGTTTCACTAGCCAATAATAATTTTAATCAAAATATTGTGGTATATTTTTATATGCTATATACATGTAGTTAAACATAGCTGTGACTATATATAGAACAAATAGCATTAAAAAAATCTTTCTAGCATCAGATCACGCTGGTTTTAAATTGAAAGAAAAGGTTAAGAAATTTTTAGTTAAAAGAGGGGAAAACGTGATAGATCTCGGCACCAATAATTCAAATTCAACTGATTATCCAGATTATGCACACCATTTATCCAAAAAAATAAAAAAAAATCAATTTGGCATTTTAATTTGTGGTTCTGGCATAGGTATGTCCATTGCAGCCAATAAACATAAAAAAGTAAGAGCAGCTTTATGCTATAATATTAAATCTGCTAAATTAAGTCGTCAGCACAATAATGCTAATGTAATAGCTATAGGATCAAGATTAACAAACTCAAATCTAGCCTTAAAATGTGTTAAAACTTTCTTGAAGACAAATTTTGAAGGTGGTCGCCATCTTAAAAGAGTAAAAAAAATATAATAAAAATGAGCAACGTAAATAAATATTTATCCGACGACTATCAAAGTTTTTTTGATAAAAATTTATCTAACACTGATCCAGATTTATATAAATCAATTAAACTTGAACTCGAAAGACAACAACAACATATAGAATTAATTGCATCTGAAAATATAGTTTCTAAAGCTGTATTAGATGCTCAAGGATCAATAATGACCAATAAATATGCAGAAGGATATTCATCCAAAAGATATTACGGAGGATGTGAATTTGTTGACATAGCGGAAAATTTAGCAATTGAAAGAGTAAAAAAATTGTTTAATTGCAAATTTGCTAATGTTCAGCCTCATTCTGGCGCTCAGGCTAATGGAGCTGTATATCTTGCGCTTTTAAATCCTGGCGACCCTATACTTGGTATGAGTTTGAATTCCGGTGGACATTTAACACACGGAGCTAAAGTTGCTCTTTCAGGTAAATGGTTAAACTCATTCCACTATGATGTTAATAAGGAAACCGGTTTAATTGATTACGATCAAATTGAAAAATTGGCTAAAGAACATAAGCCTAAATTAATAATAGCTGGTGGTAGTGCTTATTCCAGAGTTATAGATTTTAAAAAATTTAGAAAAATTGCTGACGAAGTAAGTGCTTATCTTATGGTAGACATGGCTCATTTTTCTGGATTGGTTGCTGGCAAAGGTCATCCTAATCCTATTGAATATGCTGATGTAGTAACTTCAACCACACATAAAGTTTTAAGAGGGGCAAGAGGAGGTATTATTTTAACTAACAGAGAAGATATAATAAAAAAAGTAAATTCTGCTGTGTTCCCTGGCTATCAAGGCGGTCCTCTAATGCATATTATTGCAGCCAAGGCTGTAGCTTTTCAAGAAGCCTTACAACCGAGTTTTAAAAATTATATAAAATCTGTACTTGAAAATGCAAAAATATTATCAGAAACTTTAAAAAATAATGGTTTTAAAATATTTTCTGGAGGAACAGACACTCATTTAATGTTAGTTGATTTAAGACCGTTTAATGTTACAGGAAAGTCAGCTGAATCTAGCTTGGGTAAAGCAAACATTACGTGTAATAAAAATGGCATTCCTTTTGACACTCAAAAACCTACTATTACCTCAGGCATAAGATTAGGAACACAAGCAGCTACAACAAGAGGTTTTGGCCTGAATGAGTTTAAAAAAGTAGGTGAATTAATAACTCGCGTAGTTGAAGGTTTATCTAAAAATCCTGATGATAATACAAAAAATGAATCTGAAGTTAGAAAAGAAGTTATTGCACTTTGCTCTAAATTTCCGATATATAAACATTTAAATAATAATTAAAATATGCTTTGTCCATTTTGTAGAGAAAAAGATACTTCAGTAGTTGACTCAAGACCAACAGAAGATGGTACAGCTATAAGAAGACGCAGAGTTTGTGCCTGTGAAAGAAAAGAACGCTTCACGACCTTTGAAAGGGTTCAATTTAGAGAGCTTACCGTAATAAAAAACAGTGGTCGCAGAGTCCCTTTTGACCGAGATAAAATTGCCAAATCTATAACAATTGCTCTTAGAAAAAGGCCTATAGATAGTTCTACTACAGAAAAATTTGTATCGAAAATTGTTAGAAATTTAGAAGGACTTGGAGAAAATGAAATTCCCACATCTACAATAGGAAAATTTATAATGGATGGTCTCGCTAATTTGGA
>CEUZ01291910.1_pt1 | contig 10197 bp, 7 predicted proteins | sample 361511 | NCBI WGS metagenome assembly CEUZ01 (sample SAMEA2622822, study PRJEB7988) | marine metagenome | biome: marine biome (ENVO:00000447); feature: surface water layer (ENVO:00002042); material: "saline water (ENVO:00002010), including plankton (ENVO:xxxxxxxx)" | depth 5 m | reverse complement strand
TTATTTCCGTGATCCCTCTTCCATTCCCAAACTTTTTCTAAAAAAGCTTTTCTTCCCAAGTCATAACGAGTAATGGGCTGTCCCTTTTCTTCAACGCCTTTTTTGGCAAGCTCTCGCTCAACAACCATTTGGGTGGCAATCCCTGCGTGATCGGTTCCTGGCATCCAAAGAGCATTGTCGCCTTTCATTCGTCTCCATCGAATCAGAATATCTTGAATCGTATTGGTCAGAGCATGCCCCATATGTAACGCTCCTGTTACATTGGGAGGAGGAATCATAATACAAAAACTTTGCTGCCCTTTTTTATTCGTATCTGAGGCCTCAAAACACCCTGAACTCTCCCAGAATTGATAAACTTCATTCTCAAAAAGGGATGGATCGTAAGACTTACCAAGCTCTCGTTTTTTTGGAGCAATTACTTTTTTTGCCATAACTCAGTCTTACTTCAATCCAACGCATGATTCCAGAGAGATTCGCCCTCTGCGTTTTCTATTTTATTCAGAGGAGTCTCTTCGAGTCACCATCAGTCCCAAATGAGACAGACGATTGCGAACCAACTTATAAAACTCACGCATTTCAGGTTCATCAACGCCTTGTTTTGCCTGCATTTGTGGACCAAAAAGATCATCTAATTGAGGGTAATCAATCTCAAACTGCTTGGAATAAAATCGATGTGCCATCGCGAAAAACAAAGTCCACATTCGAAGAGGTTTTGTTTTCACACTTCCAAATCCAGCAGGAGCTTTTACAAGGATGGTCCAAAGGTAGTCATCCGCATAATCTGTCTTCCAATCGGAGGGAAAAGGTAAAAATGTGATGTATTTCATGTCATCCAACGTGACAACCTTTGTTCGACTGAGCCACAAAAGAAAATGCTCAACAAACGACTGAGTATCATTGCTTCCTTTTTCTTTAGAAAGAAAATTCACCCAGTACTCTCCACGTGCGATTAAATCTCGATTCACACGAAGCAACTGCCGAGACACATGAGTTCCGCCTCCATGGGGGACCACTTCAATTGTGTCATAATGGTTTTGTCGATAAGCCTCGTCCATTTTTCCTAGATTTGAAAACTTCCTTGCTAACTGCTCAGAGTCTAAAAGAATAGGCATAAGCGGGCGAATATAATTAAAAACCAAAAGCATCTGATAAGTCTTCAAAGTATCAGGTTTTCCTTTAAACTCTTCAGGCCTCCAAAACTCTTCAAAGCGAGGATGAGAACTCAGACTCAATCCTTTTTCCCTAGAAACGCGAACGAGTTCATCTGCGTATGTGGTCCGACCTTTTCGGATCGCTTCATGATCAATTTGAATCGCCTTTCTTACAGAATCTCCTTCAATAATTTCTGAAAGCTGTAAATAAATAGGGAGCAAATGATTCGAATCCATACCTGTAGAATCAACAAACCCTAATGCCTGTTCATAAGTAGAATATCCCACGACTTCATTTAGCCACTTGTAGAGAAACTGTACAAAAGCAGGGTGAAGATCTACAAAAAGTGAATTTTCTTTTGAGGAAATACGAATACCAAGGGCTTGAAACAAATCTTCTTTTTGATCATCGAGAGATTCAACTGCTTCTTGAGGAGTTCGAGACCTTCCCAGATCTCTTTCTAAAATTCGTTTTTCAAATTCTTGAACTCTTCTTTCATCTCGAATTTTTTTCCCAACGACTGCGACAGCTGTAGGCAAATCAACGTCTTCAGGGTGAAGATCAGGCTTTAAAGAAAAAAGCTCATCACAATCTGCACCAAAAGAAGATGAACTCAAAATAAGAAAACTTCCTAAAAATATAAACGTAACCTTGCCCCATCGATTCATAACTCTCTCCTAAAGTCTTAGATCAAAGATCTACTCAAGGGGCAGGTATCGAAAGGGATGCAGTCTGTCAAACCATTATCAAATTTATTTTTCTTGCATAAAGACAACCCGTTAAGACATGGTGCTACAGATGACGCTAAACTTAAATACGGTAATAGGACTCTTCATTGGATGGCATTTATTTGAAATGGGAATATCGATACTCAGTTATCTCAATGAAAAAAAACCGCTTCCTAAAACCCTTAATCACCTTTTGAATCAAACAGAAAGGCAAAAAAGCTTAAACTATCAAAAGGACCGATTGATTTTTGGATTATTCTCTCAAGCATTTACACTTACTTTACTCGTAGTTTGTTTAAAGTTATTTTTCTTTGTTTTCCTTTGGGAAAAAATTTCATTTATCAATCAAGTCACTTTTCGTTCTACCATTTACGTCCTTATTCTTCTTTTCTTGAGTGACCTCATCATGATTCCTTTTTCGTACGTATCTCAATTTAAGATTGAAAAAAAATACGATTTTAACCGAATGACTCATCGAACTTTTATTTTAGATTTTTTAAAAGGAAATTTACTGAAAATAGTCATTGGAACCCCCATTCTTTATGGACTCTTTTCATTTTACGAGAACTTCTCATCTCAAGCATGGTGGTACGCTTGGCTTTTTATTACTGTTGTTCAAATTTTACTGATATACCTTGTACCGACATGGATCATGCCTCTCTTTAATAAGTATGAATCCGTGAAAGATGAAAAACTAAAAGAAGAAATAGAAGCATTTGCAGAAAAAGAAAACTTTACTCTTTCTGGTCTTTTTCAAATGGACGGATCCAAAAGATCCAGTAAAGCAAATGCTTTTCTTACCGGATTTGGTAAAAATAAGAGAATCGTCCTTTTTGATACCTTAATCGACTCTCTTAACCATGAACAAATTCTAGCAGTCCTTGCTCACGAAATGGGGCATTTCAAAAGAAAACACATTTTTAAAGGACTGATCTTATCCACCGCAACTTTAGGAATTACTCTCTTTGTCTTCTCAAAAATTGCGCAATCTCCATGGATTTTTAAAATAACAGGTTTCACAGAAACCCCACCTTCCCTTGGACTCATTCTCACACTCTTGCTCTTTAGTCCCCTAAGTGTACCTCTGAGCATAGTTTCAAATCTTTTTTCTCGAAAATTTGAATTTGAAGCAGATGAATATTCTTTTAAATCTTTTCCAAAACCCAATGCATTAATTGAAGGACTACAGTCTCTTTCTAAAAACCATTTATCAGCTCTTCAACCTCATCCACTTAAGGTGTTTTTAGAATATTCACATCCTCCTCTGAGTGAAAGAATTCGAGCCATTCAAGATTTAAAGTAAGAAAGTGGAAAATCTAAAAATTCATAAGATTTCCATGAATGATGATCAAAATGCCACCATTCCTTTAAATTAGGAATAAAGCCGAAAGTCTTCATGGATTGAACTAAAAAATCTCTATTTTGAAGCGCAAGAGGATTTCCTTGCTTATAGTCTAAATGTGCTCGTTCAGTAAATTCATCAAATCCAGAAGGCATCAAAAGCTCTTTTCCATCTTGATCTACCAAAGTAACATCAACTGCTGCGCCACGGCTGTGCTTTGATCCTTTTAACATTTTTCCATGGGTATCTCTGACAGGTTTTGCAAGATAAATTTCATTCGGACAAAGCTTCCAAAACTTCTCTTGCACAGAAAAAGGTCGATATGCATCCAATACTTTTAAAGAAAAATTTTTTGATTTCAAAAAACTTTGAACTCTCTCTAAATCCTGTAGCACTTCTTTCCTGAGAAGTGCAATTTCAATGTCATAGACCCTTTGATTCACAAAATTATTCTCTGAAGCGTATGGAAGTTGGATATTCCAAATCAAAGGATTAAGAGGCACTAACTGAGTCATTGCGAACCCTCATCGTCATCATTCCAATTAACATCCACAAATCAAAACGTGGAAGTGTTTGAGTAGACAAATAAATAATCAAAAGAGTTCCCAAAAAAGTGAACCTTCTTGAAAAAGATAAAGATGAAGTCATTTCCCATAAAAACCAAAAGAAGAAAATAAAACCTAAAACTCCCCACTCACTGAGTAATTCGGTATACAAATTTTGAGACAGAGGGTCCCTTCTTAAAAAAGGAATATCCGCTGCGATTTCCATAATCCATGACTCACCATTGTAATGATCAACTAAATAAGCTCCAGCTCCTCCCGCACCCACTCCAAACCAAGGGTGGTCTTTAAATACTCGATATGCAGCCCTCATCCGGTTAAATCGATACAAATAACTTCCATCAGACAGTGGTGATGTTAAATCAGGAATAACCTGTTGATGAAATGCATCCCATTTAAAATACAAAAGACTAGAAAAAATGAAAAGAACAGATAAAAATCCAAAACCTAATTTTTTTAAAATTTTTCGGTCTTTCAATTGTAGTCTATTTACAAATAAAATCGAACTCAACCCGATCCAGCATAGCCCCAACCATCCCATTCTAGAAGTACAAATCAAAATTGCTAAAATAGATAAAAAAAGCGTCCCTTTTTTTATCTTTTCCCAAAAAAATGAATGAGAGAACTTGATTCCAATTAAAAAATTCAAACCAATGAGAGCAAAAGCCGCAAAATAACCTGGTTCCTGATAAAATCCATGAGGCCTACACAGAGTTTCTTTCCCTGGAACAGAATAAATCATTACTCTCGCAATATGCAACGCACCCTCTGTAGGAATACATAAAATACCATCGACAATAATGAGTAATGACTGAAGACCTAAATAGACTATAAAAATTTTTTTTAGAAAAGAAGGAATCTCTTGATTCACAATCCAAACAAACAAGGGAACACCAAGCATTGTTCCCACAGACCAAATTAAAAAGAGTATTGTCCTCTTCGGTACCACTGAAAATTGAAGCCCAATTAAACCAACTATAAAAAAACTTCCCCAAAGATAAATAAGTTTTTTATTATTTTTATAGAAATCATTTAAATAAATTATTTTTTTTTGTCCAAAAATTAAGAAAAACAAATAGAACAAAAAAAGACTAATATACTGAGGACGAATATCGTAGTCCCACAAAGAAAAATTTAAATAGTTATCAATAGAAATAGGTAAAAAAACTAGACACAAAAAAAGATAAAACAAACCTTGTGTCATTAATACGCGCCTTTCCTTTTAAAAAGAACGACCCAAATTGTTTTAAAAATAATTTGTATATCCAAAAAAATAGACCATTGATCAATATATTTTAAATCTAACCTTAGGACATCTTCAAAGTCCTTAATTTCATTTCTTCCACTTACTTGCCAAAGACCAGTTAATCCTGGTCGAATCGATAGTCTTCTTCGATAATGTGTTTCATACGTTTTTACTTCATCTGGGGTAGGAGGGCGTGTTCCAACCACACTCATATCTCCTCTTAAAATATTAAAAAACTGAGGAAGTTCATCTAATGAAGTTCTTCTTAAAAAATGACCAAATTCAAAAATACGAGGATCATTTTCAATCTTAAAAAGAGGCCCATCCATCTGATTTTGATTTTTCAAACCCTCTTTCAGTTTTTCAGCATCTAAACTCATGGACCTGAATTTATAACATTTAAAACGACGTCCATTTTCCCCAACACGAACCTGCTTAAAAATAATGGGCCCAGGGCTTTCCTTTTTAATGCGATAAGAAATCCAAGGATAAAGAATTCCAGTAATCACGAGTCCGACTAAAGAAACGACAATATCTAACGCCCTCTTTAAAATAAACTCAAAAGGACTCAGTAAAGTCGTATAATAAGTCATCACAGGCAAATCATCTAAAAAAGAAAATGTCATTTTCGAATGAGGAAGATCAAATAAGCCTAGAGTGATTCTAATTGGAATCCCTACTTTTTCACAAAGTGCTGTTTGCTCTTGCAAGTCTTTTGAATAGAATTGGTTTTGAGCAAGATAGACCTCATCGATCGATCGATCACGAGAAACCGTCTCAAGGTCTTTCCAGTTTCCTAAAATAGGAACGCCCTCAATCTCAGCAACGGAACATTCGACTCCTGGTCCTTTTAAAACACCAAAAGGAATATATCCCCAATGATGATTTCTCTGAAGGGCTCGAATAACTCGACGAGCATTTTCTTCATCTCCAATAACTAAAACCTGTCTAAAGTTATATCCTCTTTTACGAATTGAAGATAAAAAGGTTCGAGCTCCTAACTTTAAAAAAATCAAACCTAAAAAATTCAACCCAATATAAATTCCAAAAAAAGACCGTGAAGTCGTTTTTTCTTTTAAGAAAAAAACTAAAGCTCCTAAAATAAAAAACTCAATCACCGAAGACTTCAGAATCATCGAAATAATTGCTGCTACGGATTTCAATCTTAATGACTCATAAAAAGACAATGCAGGATACACAATAAAGTGAATGAGAAGACTAAGAGCTAATAACCATAACCAACTCTGTAAAGGTGCAATTTCTCCGGGATCATACCAAACACTGCCAGACCTTATCGAATAAGCGATAAAAAAGGCTCCTACGGCGACCACTACATCCATCAAACGAACGACTATTTGTATTTGTTCTTGTCTTTGTTTCAACATACCTGATTAATAAAATCAAAGTATGAAAGGTTTAGCTTTGAATCAAGTAAAATGAGGTTATTTTCTTAAAAAAACAAAATAAATCAATTATAGCAAAAATCAAAATTTCTTAATAATTTAACTTTCATTTTTCAATACAACAGCTTCACCTGTCGCTAAACTTTCTAAAATTGCAAATGTAGCAAGTGTTGAATTTTTTAACTCATCAAATGAAATAGGAGACCTCTCTTTAGATCCATCTAATGAATTTTGAGTAAAAGCCTGAATCATTCCGGCTTGACCTTTATCTTGATGCGATATTTTCTTTTCTTTTCCGTTTACAGAAAGAGTCTGAAAATCATCAATTACAAATGTTTGTCCCTGCCCATTGACTTCAATCCATTCTTTACCCACATGAGAACTCCCTTGATTCGTATATAAAAGAGATCCCGTTACTCCATTTTCTAATTGAAACAAAACTTGAACGTTCTCGACAGTATTGACAGATTTTTTTTGTGACTCATAAAACCCAAAAGCAGAAACCTTTTGAATCAGTGATCCTCCTAAAAATTGAATCAAATCGACAAAGTGACACCCCTCTCCTAAAATTCTCCCTCCTCCGATTTCAGGAATTTTTAACCAATGATCATCAGGAAGTACTCCAGCATTCACTCGGTAGTGAATATGAGCAACCCCATCTCCTATTTTTTCTTTTACTTCACGAACAAGAGGAGAAAATCTTCGATTAAAACCTACAGTCAAACTTCCAGAAGATTTTAAATAGGTTTCTTCAATTTCATTTAACTCATCGGTATTTAAACACAATGGCTTTTCTACAAAAACATTTTTTCCCGCAGTCAAACTTCTTTTAACAAGATCAGCGTGGCTATCATGTCTGGTTAAAATAAAAATAGAATCAACAGCAGAAGACTTGATTAAATCCTCTGTTTTTTCATAAACATTTTCAATCTTAAACTGGTCTGCCTTTGCCTTGGCGGTTAAACCAGAAGAAGTGACCAAACCATGTAAACCAATTCCAGAAACTTTTTTTAATTGCGGAAGGATTTGAGAAACCCCGTAATTTCCAAGCCCAATAAAACCGACAGATTGAACATGAGGATTACGAGAAGCAGAAAAAGCTTTCTTTTGTCTTTCTGACTTTCTTTCTGCATATTGAATTAAAATTCCTAAATAGGGTTTTCCAGTTTCATTTTTATGAAGCAAATCAAATGCTTGTTCTGCTTCATCTGAAGAATAACGATGGGTAATCAAATAGTCGAGATTCACTTTTTTTTCTGCGAGAAGCTGTAAAAAAGTTTCCATATTTCTTTGTTCTGTAAATCGTACAAATCCAAATGGATAATCAATTCCTAGCTCTTCATATTGAGGGTCATATCTTCCTGGTCCATATGAACGAGCAATTTTGATATCAACCTCTTTCATATAAAAAGGCTCTCTTGAAAATTCTGTACCAATCGCACCCACGATGACCACTCGGCCTTTGTCTCTAGACCATTCTCCTGCTTGATTAATTGGGTTATTCGAAGGAGTTGAGGCGGTTACAATAACTGCATCCGCACCTCTCCCTTGAGTCCAAGATAATACTTTCTCATCAATTTGAGAATCTGTTCCTAAAACCCCAAAATCAAGTCCCTTAGAATCCAGTGCGGACTTCACTTTATCGTGATCCAAGTCTACACCTAATACCTGACATCCATTCGCTTTGAGTAAATGAGAAGTAATCTGTCCAAGTAATCCAAGCCCTAGGACTACAACTCTTTCCCCCATTTTTGGATCAGCTTGCCTAATCCCTTGAAGAGCGATACTTCCAATTGTCGTAAAAGAGGCGAGCTCCAAAGAAGCTCCATCGGGAACTTTAGCCACTAGTTTTCCTGGAATAAGATTATATTCAGAATGGTTCGCTTTTCCCGCTCCAGCGCACGCAACAATGTCACCCACTTGTACGCCCTCAACCCATTCTCCAACAGCCTCAACTCTTCCAACAGCGCTGTAGCCCATCGGAGTCCAATCATCGAGCTTCTTTTTAACCATCTCATAAGTCGAGACAACACCTTCTTTTTTTGCTTTCTGAATTACTTTTTTCACTAAGTCTGGTCTCGATTTAGCTTTTTGAATTAAAGACATTTTTCCAGTATCAACTTTGGTTTTTTCGGTCCCAGCACTCACTGCAGAAAAAAGAGTTCGAACTAAGACAGTTGTTGGAGTCACTTGAGGTTTTGGTACATCCAAAACCTTAATTTTTCCTTTTCGATAATTCTGAACAATTTGTTTCATAGTCATTTCCTCATTAACTGTCTTTTCTTTACCTTAAACCACTCTAAAAGAACATAAGAGATAAAGATGGTATTTGTTACTGCGTAGCGCATAAAAAGTCTCCGAGGTTCTTGAATCAATCTGTAGAACCACTCCAAGCCTAACTTTTGTATCCACACTGGTGCTCTTTGAACAATCCCTGCAATGACATCAAAACTGCCACCGACTCCCATACAAAAAGGTACATTTAATTTTTTTAAATTCTTTTCAACAAATATTTCTTTTTTTGGCGTTGGCATTCCAACAAAAAGAATTTTAGCCCCAGATCGACTAATATTTTTTACTATTTCTTCTTCTGAGTTAAAATATCCATGATCAAAGCCCGCAATTTTTAATTCAGGATACCTTCTTTTTAAAGATTTAATCATCATTTCCAAAACGTTACTTTTTGCACCCAAAAAGTACACTGGCCATTTTTTATCTTGAGCTTTTTCTATAAGCCTCATCATCAAGTCGATCCCAGCAACTCTTTCTGGAACAGAAAATCCTAACAGTCGAGCTGCCCAAACAACAGACTGTCCATCAATATTGATTAAGTCACTTTGAATTACAGATTTTTTAAGCCAAGGATCATTTTTGCATTTTACCACTTTTGCAGCATTGACAACCATATGCTGCTTAGGTCCTGACCGAGATTCAATAATCTGCTCACACGATAAGAGGGTTTCTTCCATCGAAAGCGGATCCATCGGTAGGTCAAAAAGATTGATTCTTTTTTCTATGAAGTTCATCGATAATGCCCATACCCTCTCGAAAAGAAAATATCAGGTTTTGTTTTCCAATGATTATCTTCAAAAATAAGGTCATATTTTCGAGAAAGTTTTTTCTTTCTACTTCCGTCACGAATAACAATCTGAGATTGATCTAAATCTAAAAAAATATCCCTCACTAAACGATCATCATTTAATCTTAATTCTCCCGAAATTTTATTTTTCTCTAAATGAATCACTGTTCCTGGTTTTGCATTTCCAAGCTGAAAAAGTCCAACATCAAACTGACCAGGCTCCACTCCTTCCCACTGAGGACAAAAGTGAGACTCAACGGAGCGATAGAGATTCCTTACTTTAGGCTTAGCAGTGTATGTTCCCGTTCCAGGGTCTGATACAATTTCTTGCCCATCAATTTGAAGATTAATAGAAAGCTGATCATTATGACTATGTCCACCATAACCTTTTTGCCCCACAGTTCCACATCTAAAACTTAAATAAAACCGAGGAGATTTCCATATATAAATTCCAAACTCTGTAAAATAAAAAGTTTCCATTTGCTCAAAAACTTTTGGATCAACAGGAATTTTCCATTGTCTCTGATCAGAAAACTGGCTCCAGTCCAATGTAGAAATAATATCTTTTTTCTCTTCCAAAAAAGAAACTTGTTCAAAAGTCTTTCCTTTTAATAGAAAAAAAATCCACTGTGCTTCTAATGAAAGGGGCTGCTCTCTTTCAAAAAAACCAGATATAGATTCTAG
>CEUZ01138804.1_pt1 | contig 10199 bp, 8 predicted proteins | sample 361511 | NCBI WGS metagenome assembly CEUZ01 (sample SAMEA2622822, study PRJEB7988) | marine metagenome | biome: marine biome (ENVO:00000447); feature: surface water layer (ENVO:00002042); material: "saline water (ENVO:00002010), including plankton (ENVO:xxxxxxxx)" | depth 5 m | reverse complement strand
TTTTTCATCCAAAATTTTTACCATCAATAGTTATTTTAGATCCATGTCTAACAATTAATCTTCCTCCAAAAATAACAGCTGCAACTGGTATGGATGCTTTAGCTCATAATTTAGAAGCTTATTGTGCGTCTGGATACCATCCGATGGCTGATGGCATTGCGCTTGAAGGAATGAGTTTAATAAAGAAATGGTTATTAATTGCATTTAAGGAAGGTAAAAATTTGGAGGCTCGATCCAATATGTTAGTTGCTGCGACTATGGGATCTACAGCGTTTCAAAAAGGATTAGGGGCTATTCACTCATTAAGTCATCCTGTAAATTCTATTTATAATATCCATCATGGTTTATCTAATGCAATATTTATGCCCTATGTGCTTACCTTTAATAAAAAAGAAATAGAAAAAAAAATAATTAAATTAAGTGAGTATTTAGAACTTAAAGAAAAAAGTTTTGATTGCTTCTTAGAATGGGTTTTGAATTTAAGAAAGGATTTAAAAATACCACATAAACTATCTGATGTAGCAAATGTTAAATCAGACGAAATTGATAAACTGTCCCAAATGGCTTTAGATGATCCTTCAACGCCTGGAAATCCCAAAAAACTTACTTTAAAGGATATGAAATTACTTTACAAATCAAGTTTAGATGGAAAATTATTTTAGATGGAAAAATTAAATTTACTAATTGTTGAGGGTAATACTAAAGAAGAAAATATCAATTTTAAAAATGCGGGCTGTATACCGCAATCTGAAAATTTTAAAAAACATATTCAAAATTTGGAACCCCATACTAATTTTGATATTGTGGAACCAGGAGATGAAAAATCTGTTGCAGAAATAACTAAAAACTTAAAAAAATATGATGGAATTGTTTTTACTGGAAGCACTTTAAGAGTTAATGAAGTTAGTAGCGAAGTTAAAAAACATATAAATTTTGCTAAAATGTGCTTTAAAAGTGGAAAAAAAATATTTGCAGCATGTTGGGGTTTACAAATAACTGTTACAGCGGCGGGAGGAAAGTGTAGAGTTTCTCCAAACGGAGCTAACGTTGGGATTGCCTCTGACATAGAATTTACTAGTGAAGGAAAAAAACATAAAATTTTTAATTCAAAACCTAACAATTTTACTACACCCGCTTTTAATTACGATGAAGTAGAAACGCCACCTAATAATTCTATTTTGTTAGCAAGTAGTAAAGTAAATAAATTCGCTGCTTTGCATTTTGTTGTTGGCTCTTCAGAAATATGGGGAATACAATATCATCCGGAAATACCTTATGATTATATGATTAAATTAATCAGATATAGATCTAAAGGTTTAATTAATAAAAAAGTTTTTAATAATGAAAAAGATATAAGCAAACATATTAACTTTATTGAAGAGGCTAAATCTAAGTTGAGTGATGGAGATCGAACTTGTGAGTTAAAAAATTGGCTGAATTATTTAAAAAATTAAAACAACCCTTCAATTTCGCCACTACTATTTAATTTAATAGAATCTGCAGCTGGAGTTTTTGGAAGACCAGGCATTGTCATTATAGAGCCACATATAACTACAATAAATTCAGCTCCACTTGATAGCCTAACTTCCCTAATAGGCAGTGTATGTCCAGTCGGAGCGCCTTTCAGTTTCGGGTCAGTTGAAAAACTATATTGAGTTTTTGCAATACATATAGGAAATTTTCCATAACCATCTTTTTCCATTTTTTTTAATTTATCTTTAATTTCATCTTCTGCTTCTACTTTACTTGCCCCATATATTTCTTTTGCTATTGCTTCTATTTTTTCCCACAAAGATGTCTCTGCTGAATATAAAAATTTGAATTTATTCTTTTTTTCTTTTTTACAAATTTCAACTACTGTATTAGCTAGATCTCTTGTTCCTTCGCTACCATTAGACCAATGTTTACATACATTAGCTTTAACGCCAAGTTTAGAACAGTGTTCCTCAACAAGTTTAATTTCTTGATTTGTGTCCGTAATAAAATGGTTAATTGCAACAACGGCATCTAATCCAAATTTTTTTAAGTTTTGAATATGTTTTTCAAGATTAGGCAAGCCTTTTTTTAAAGCTTCTAAGTTTTCTTTTTTTAAATCTTCTTTTTCTACTCCGCCATGCATTTTAAGAGCTCTAATCGTGGCTACAACAACAACACAACTTGGCTTAATAGTTGCTTTCCGACATTTAATATTAAAAAATTTTTCAGCTCCTAAATCGGCACCAAACCCAGCTTCCGTAACAACATAATCTGAAAGTTTCAATGCTGTTTTGGTAGCAATAATAGAATTACAACCATGAGCAATATTTGCAAATGGACCCCCATGTATAATTGCAGGATTATTTTCAAGTGTTTGTGTTACGTTTGGCCTTATCGCATCTTTTAGTAGAACAGTCATAGGTCCTTGTGCATTTAAATCTTTAGCAAAAATTGGTTTTTTATCTTTAGTATAAGCAATTGTAATATTAGATAATTTTTTTTCTAAATCTTTTAAATTATTAGATAGACAAAAAATTGCCATGACTTCTGAAGCTACAGTAATATCAAAACCATCTTCTCTAGGAATGTTATTTTTTAATTTACCAAGATTAATTTTAATTGTTCTAAGAGCTCGATCGTTTAAATCTACTACTCTTTTCCATACAATATTTTCCACGTCTATATTTAATTTGTTACCCCAATAAATATGATTATCTATTAAAGCAGATAACAAATTATGAGCCGAAGTTATTGCATGAAAGTCCCCAGTAAAATGTAAGTTGATTTGTTCCATTGGAACAACTTGTGCATACCCACCACCGGCAGCTCCTCCTTTCATTCCAAAAGAAGGACCTAAACTTGGCTCCCTCAAGCATACTATTGATTTTTTTCCAATTTTGTTTAGCCCATCATTTAAACCAACTGACGTAGTAGTTTTTCCTTCCCCAGCTGGAGTTGGAGTTATTGCTGTGACTAAAATTAAATTGCTATTTTTTTCTTTTAATTTATCAATATATTCTAAATTTAATTTTGCTATATGACGACCCATAGGACTAAAAGAAGCAGGATCATCAGGCACACTAATCCTCGCAAGAACATCCTTAATTGGCTTCATTTTAGCCGCTCTTGCTATTTCAATATCAGATTTTACCTTGGCCATCGGCACTCCTATATCTAAAAAAGCTTATTATGTATACATTTTATTTTTAAGGTCTTTCACAATTTATTAGGGTTATATAAGATTATTAATATGCAAAAATATTCGATATTTAGTTTAATAAAAAATGCATTTACCAACCACCAAAACTGGGAGGTTGCTTGGAAAGATCCCGAACCAAAAAAAGAGTATGACGTAATAATTATTGGAGGAGGTGGTCATGGGTTAGCAACAGCATATTATTTAGCCAAAGAACATAACATTACTAATATTGCGATATTAGAAAAAGGATGGATAGGAGGAGGGAACGTTGGAAGAAATACCACAATACTTAGATCCAATTACATGTGGGATCCTAATGGACTTTTTTATGAACATGGAATGAAACTTTGGGAGAATTTATCCCAAGAGCTAAATTACAATGTCATGTATTCTCCTCGAGGAATAATTAATCTTGCTCACTCCGATGCTCAATTGAATGCATATTCTCGAAGAGGAAATTCAATGAGACTAAATGGAATTGATGCAGTCATGCTAGGTAGAAATGAATTAAAAAAAATGATTCCTTTTGCAGATTTTTCTGACTCAGCAAGGTTTCCTATTTTTGGAGGATTGATGCAACCACGGGGAGGAACAGCTCGACACGATGCTGTTGCATGGGGTTATGCTAGGCAAGCAGATTCAATGGGAGTGGATATTATTCAACATTGTGAGGTAACAGGATTTGATGTTCAAAATGGTCAAATACTTGGAGTTCAAACTTCTAGAGGTAATATTAAAACAAAAAAAATTGGTTTATGCGTAGCTGGGAGCACATCTTTACTAGCAGAAAAATTAAATATGACATTACCAATCGAATCACATGTTCTTCAAGCTTGTGTTTCTGAACCTGTAAAACCTTTCCTAGATCACGTAGTTACCTTTGGTGCAGGGCATTTTTATTGCAGTCAATCAGATAAAGGAGAAATGGTTATGGGCGGGGATTTAGATGGTTACAATAGCTATGCACAAAGAGGAAATTTACCAACAATACAACACGTGTTATCAGAAGGTGTAGCAATGTTTCCTAATCTAAGTAGATTAAAAATGTTAAGGACATGGGGTGGAATTATGGACATGTCCATGGACGGATCTCCAGTGATTGATAAAAGTCATATTAATGGACTTTATTTAAATTTTGGTTGGTGCTACGGAGGATTCAAAGCCACTCCTGTATCTGGTTGGACTTTTGCATATACAATTGCACAAGATCGACCGCATGAATTAAATTCAAAATTTAATCTAAATAGATTTAATACAGGACATCTTATTGACGAAAAAGGTGTTGGTACAAAAACGTGGATTGGATAATAAATGTTAGAAATTAAATGTCCTTACTGTGGAAATAGATCACAAAACGAATTTTCCTATGGAGGAGATGCAAATATAAAGAGACCAGAATTAGGGAAAGAGATTTCAGATAAAGAATGGAATGATTTTGTTTATTTTAGAAAAAATCCAAGAGGAAAACATTCAGAATTTTGGCACCATGTAGCAGGTTGTAGACAATGGTTTAAGGTTTTAAGAGATACATCTTCGCATGAAATTTTTAAAACAGCAAAATTAAACGAGGACTTGTAATTTTCTTATGACACAAAAATATAGATTAGATCAAGGTGGATATTTAAAAAGGGATAAAAAAATTTCATTTAAATTTAATGGGAAAAAATATTTTGGTTATAAAGGAGATACATTAGCGTCAGCTTTATTAGCAAACGGTGTACATTTAGTTGGACGAAGTTTTAAGTATCACAGACCACGAGGATTTATAGGAGCTGGCGTAGATGAACCTAATGCTAAAGTTCAATTGTATAGTGGACCTAAAACAGAACCTAATGCAGTAGCTACCGAAGTAGAACTTGTTGAAGGCTTAGTTGCGAAAAGTCAAAATTGTTTTCCTTCCGTAACTTTTGATTTAGGTGAAATAAACAATTTTTTAAGTAGATTTTTTCCTGCTGGCTTTTATTACAAAACATTTATGTGGCCAAAAAATTTTTGGTATAAAATATATGAACCTATTATTAGAAAAGCTGCAGGTTTAGGAGTGGCACCACTAAAACCAGATCCAGATCGGTACGAACATAAATTTGAATATTGTGATGTTTTAGTTGTGGGATCAGGACCCTCAGGCTTAGCAAGCGCTTTGGCTGCAGCAAAAAATGGAGCTCGTGTTATTCTAGCAGAAGACAAACCAAGATTTGGCGGAAGTCTTCTTACAGATGAAGTTACGATAGGTAATAAAAAAGGAAAAGATTGGGCTAGCGAAACAATAGAACATTTAAAATCTTTACCAAATGTAATTTTGAAAAATAGATCTCAAGTTTTTGGGTATTACGATCATAATATGATGGTGATGTTTGAGAGAGTAAAAGATCATATAGAATCTCCTAGCAAATATACGCCAAGACAAAGACTTTGGTATATAAGAGCTAAGGAAGTTATAGCTTCAACTGGATCCATAGAAAGACCATTAGTTTTTGGAAATAATGATAGACCAGGCATTATGTTGGCTTCAGCTGCAAAAGAATATTTGAGAGTTTATGGAGTACTAGTTGGTAAAAAACCAATTATTTTTACTAACAATGATACTGCGTACGATCTAGCTATAGATTTTAAAAAAAACGGAATTAATCCTATTGTTATTGATGTTAGGGAAAATTCTGAAAGTTCAGCAGTTAAAGAAGCAAAGAGTTTAAACATTGATATTAAGTTTTCCCATGCAATTGCTAATGCCAAAGGTCATCTAAGAGTAGAATTAGCTACTGTAGGTAAATTAAATGAAAAAAAAACTAATTATGAAAAATTAGAATATATTAAGTGTGACTGTATATGTGTTTCTGGTAATTGGACACCAACAGTTCATCTTTCTTCACAATCAGGAAATAAATTAAAATTCGATGAAACTATTAATGCTTTTATACCAAATCAATCTCGTCAGAACGAAAGTACAATAGGGGCAGCAAACGGCGCTTTTACTTTAAAAAAATCATTAGAAGAAGGATTTAATAAAGGTTTTGAATTATCAAATAAAATAACAAAAAAAAATATAAAGAGTAGTATTCCAGCTTCAAACGAAAGAAGTGGCAATGAATATAATAAATTTTGGTGTATGCCTCTTCCAAAAAATAAAAATTATAAAAGATGTGTAGATTTTCAAAATGATGTTTATGTTTCTGATATAGAACTTGCCATAAGAGAAGGGTTTAGATCAATTGAACACGTTAAAAGATATACAACACTTGGTATGGCAACAGATCAAGGTAAAACAAGTAATTTAAATGGTCTACAACTAGTCTCAAATATAGAAAAAAAAATAGTACCAGAAGTGGGGCATACTACTTTTAGACCTCCTTATACACCAGTTACAATTGGAGCAATTGTAGGTAGAGAAGTTGGTAAAAACTATCGCCCAACAAGAAAGTCACCAATGCATTCATGGCATAAAAAAAATAATGCTGTATTTGTAGATGCAGGTCTTTGGTTAAGACCTCGATATTACAGACAAGGAAAAGAAAATTTATTTGAAGCTGCTAAGAGAGAAGCTACAAACGTCAGAAACAATGTTGGATTATGTGATGTAACTTCTCTTGGAAAAATAGATATTAAAGGAAGAGATTCTGCTGAATTTTTAAACAGAGTTTATACAAATGCTTGGATGAAATTACCAATTGGTAAAGCGAGATACGGTGTCATGTTAAGAGAAGATGGTATTGTTTTTGATGACGGAACCACAACAAGAATTTCAGAAAACCATTTTCATATGACAACCACAACAGCTCAGGCAGTTAATGTGTTAGCTCATTTAGAATATTATTTACAAGTGATTTGGCCTGAATTGGATGTAAACGTTTTATCAACCACAGAGCAATGGGCGGGAGCTGCATTAGCGGGACCTAATTCAAGAAATTTATTAGAAAAACTTTTTACAAATAAAGATGTGTCCAACGAGGCATTACCATTTATGGGATATACAGAAGGAGATTTGTTCGGAGTCCCAGCAAGAATTTTTAGAATTTCTTTTTCAGGTGAGCTGGCATATGAAATAAATGTAGAGTCTGGATATGGATTTTTTATGTGGGAAAAAATAATGGAAATAGGAAAAGAAATGGGTATTGAACCATACGGAACTGAGGCTCTTTCAACTCTAAGAATAGAAATGGGACACGTTGCTGGATCAGAAATTGATGGCAGAACAATACCATCAGATCTTTCTCTTGATGGAATGTTAAGCAAGAAAAAAGATTTTATAGGAAAAAGATCATTAAACAGACAAGCTTTTATAGAACCAACAAGAGAAAAAATTGTGGGTGTAATTCCTTTAGATAAAAAAACCATGATTCCTGAAGGATCTCATTTAGTTTTGGACAACAATGCTTCTTTACCAAATACAAAGTTAGGACATATTTCAGCTTCTTGTTGGAGCGTCGAATATAACAATCCCTTTTCTCTTGCAATCCTGAAAGATGGAAAGAAAAAAATAGGACAACAACTTTATGCTCTATCTCCATTAAAAAATAAAAGTATACCGGTAGAAATAGTTTCTTCACATTATGTTGATTCTAAAGGAGAAAGGGTGAGGTCATGACGGGTATTACACCGCTAGCGTTAATCCATAAAAAAGGAATTTTTGGGGACCATCAGAAAAAAAATGAAAGTGATTTATTAAAAATTTCAGAGATAAAAAATTTAGTGGTAATTCAAATTGCACAATACAAGAAGTCAAAAATTAATATTAGTGATATAAAGATTGAAGGTTTAGAAATTCCCACACAAAATTCTAAGGTAAATTCAAATAAAGAAACGAGGATTTTATGGAACGCTCCAAGAACTTGGTTAATTTTATCAAGTAAAGGCAATACAATTGAAGCAGTTCAAAAAACTTTAAAGGAAACAGATTTTGCGATTACAGATATATCTCACTCCAGGGCAGTAATACAAATTCAAGGCGATCAAGCAATAGAAATACTAAAGAAAGGCAGTCCAATAAATTTTAATGAATTTAGCGTCAATCAATGCGCCGGGACAGTATTCCATGGAATAACTATAATAATCGACTCAATTTCTGATAATCCAGATATTTTTAATATTTTAGTTCTAAGAAGTTTTGGAGAATCTTTGTACCACCATATTACTGATGCAGCTTTAGAATTTGGTTATGTTGGAATTTAGATTATAATTTTTTTCCATCATAGACAGGAATATCTTTAAATTTAAAAGTATCAATATTATCCAAACACGCTACATTAAACTCATAATTTTTGGGGTTTGTGTATGATTTGTGGTGTGTATATATTCCGCATATGGAACAAAAAAAATGTTCAGCTTTATTTTTTCCAAATTTATAAAGCTTTAATTTATCATCTCCTTTAATTATTTTTAGTTTATTCAATTTTATTTTAGCCATAATTGAACCGCGTTTTTTGCATAAAGAACAATTACATCTGACTAATTCTTCAAGACCATTATCTAAATTCAATTCAATTTTAACTTCTTTGCAATGACAAGTTAAAGTTTCTATTTTGTTAATTTTTTTCACAATTTAATCAGCTAAGCCGTCTGAACGTTTAATATTTCTTTCATGATGTATGGGTAATACTTTTCCATATATGGCCCTTGAATGTTCTGGTGTATTTACTCTCCAGGGATCTAAAACATAAGCTGGTATAGCTAGATATCTTGCTCGATTCCCTTCTATTTTTGTAACACGATGAAGAGTAAAACGCCCTTTAAAGATTTGTAAGTCTCCCGGTTCTAATTTTAATTGTCGAACTTTTTTACGTTCTCCATCTAATACTTTTTTTACTTCTTTAAAATTTTCATTTCCTGGCTCACGAATGTTAGGACAGTATTCAAATATTCCACCTTTTTCAGGTTTTTGTAACATTATACTTAATGTAAATTCACAGCTATCAAAGTGCCAAGGAAGAATCCCATCCGATTTCATAATATTGTAGGCATGACAAGCTAAAGGGTCTGCCCATCTATAAATTGGAGATATTCCCACACATGCAGAAATAAATTTTAAAAGTTCTTCTTGTTCATAAAGAAATTTCATTTCTGAATCTTTTTCAAAAAGGTTTGAATTTAAATATCCATTATAACGTTTAGAAAATGTTCTTTTAGGATGATCTTTTTCTAGAGAAGGATCATCCTTGGAGTTTAAATAAGGATTAATGCTTTCCGTAGACATGTAAACTTCATTAATTTGCTGCTTTAATTCTTCATTCATTATTTTTAAAGATCCAGGTAAAATAAAATTAGGAATAGTAGAACAGCTGTACTGATCTAAATCATTTTTACAATTTTTAATTAATTCTTTCATTAAAGGTGAGTTCAGTTCTTGTATTGGATATTTCTTAAGATCAATGATTTTACTTAGTCTATTATTCATTTTTAAAGCTTACTATGCTTGAAGTAAAAAAACAGCGTAGTATTTTTTTCTGTCTTTCCAGTGTTTTTTTACAGACCAACCAGAAGATTCAGCTAATTTAGTAAATTTTGAGATTGTAAATTTATTAGATATTTCAGTTTGTATTTTATCACCTTTTTTTAGATAAAATTTATTGCTTTTAATAAAAAAATTTTGATCTTTTTTTGACACAATAAAGTTTTCCATAGAGCTTTTTTTTCTATTAAAGGTGGCAATATATTTAAAATCTTTCACTTTAAGTTTTGTTTTAACTTGTTTATTTATAATGTTAATTAAATTTAGATTAAATTTTGCTGTAAAATTTCCTTTATCATTATAGGCTTTTTTGAGGATTTTTACATTTTTAATTAAATCAACGCCCACAAATAAAAAGCTATTTTTACCTAAAGTTTTTTTTGCATTTTTAAGAAATTTCTTTTCTTCTTTATTATAAAAATTTCCAATTGATGAACCTAAGAAAAAGCCAATTTTAGTTTTTGAAATAGTTTTGGGTAATAGAATGTATCTAGTATAATCACAGTATGTTGGGAGTATCTTTAGCTTAGGAAAAGATTTTAATAATTTTTTTGAAGATTCTTTAATAAAATCAAAGGATAT
>CEUZ01150590.1_pt1 | contig 10201 bp, 10 predicted proteins | sample 361511 | NCBI WGS metagenome assembly CEUZ01 (sample SAMEA2622822, study PRJEB7988) | marine metagenome | biome: marine biome (ENVO:00000447); feature: surface water layer (ENVO:00002042); material: "saline water (ENVO:00002010), including plankton (ENVO:xxxxxxxx)" | depth 5 m | reverse complement strand
ATATCAACTCTATCAGCTGCAATAGCTGGAGCTGCTAATGTTGTAGATGCGGCTGCAGCTGCACCTCCAATTGCCGCTTTTTTTAAAAAATCACGGCGCTTAATATTATTTTTCATTTAATTTCCTCCGAGAAAAATTAATTAATTCAAAAAATCTATCAGTAAATCTTGAATATGCCAATTTTTTTTAAGAATTTACTTAAAAAGCACTGATTCCTGTCTGGTATTTACCTAAAATTAGGGCATGAATATCATCAGTTCCCTCATAAGTCTGAACTGTTTCTAAATTAATAAGGTGTCTCATAATATGGTATTCTTCTAATAAACCATTAGCACCTAACATATTCCTTGCATCTTTAGCTATTTTAGATGCTTTTTTACAATTATTTCTTTTCAGCATACTTACAGCAATATTAACATTTTTATTTTTATCTATTAATCTTCCTAATTGAATACATGCATTTAATCCAAGTGCTATCTCAGTTTGCATATTTGCTAATTTCTTTTGGATTAATTGATTAGCTGCAAGAGGTTTTTTGAACATTATTCTATTTTCAACATAATCTTTTGAATTTTTCCATATAAATTCAGCAGCACCCATTACTCCCCAGGCAATTCCATAGCGTGCTTTGTTTAAACATTCGTATACTGATTTCCAACCTCTTGTTAACGGTAAAATTCTTTCTTTTTTTACTTTCACATCACTAAGAGTAATTTGTCCAGTTGGGCTTAATAATAAACTTAATTTATTTTCTATACTTGAGGTTTGAACTCCTTTATCTTTTTTTTCAATAATAATTCCTTGTACGTTATTATTTTCATCAAGAGCCCATATTAAAAAAATATCTGATATAGGAGCATTCGTTATCCAATTCTTACTTCCATTAATTATATAATAATCATTTTTTTTTATAATCCTTGTTTTAATAGAGCTGGGATCTGAACCAGCTTCAGATTCTGTTAATCCAAAACACCCAATAAATTCTCCACTTGATAACTTAGGTAAATAATTATTTTTTTGTTCTTCACTTCCAAATTTATATATCGGATGCATAACTAAAGAAGATTGTACTGAGATTGCTGATCTATAACCACTATCAACTGATTCAAATTCTTTAGCAATTAAACCATAACCCACATGGGATATTCCAGCACAATTATAACCATTAATTGTTGATCCTAAAATTCCTAACTTTCCAAAATCTCTATATAGTTTTTTATCAAAATACTTATTTTTATTATCTTCAATTACCCTATGATAAAGTTCGCTGTCACAATATTTTTTGCAAGCTTTTTGTATATTTATTTCTTCTTCATTCAATAAAGATCTTAAATAAAGAGGATCTTGCCAATTAATGCTATCATTATTCATTATTTTATTTTACATATACATAAGGAGTTATCAATAATAACTAATGAATGATACATTAATAATTGCATCAGATCATGCAGGTTATGATTTAAAAAAGTTAATTCTAAAATTGATGGGTAGGGGTTTATTCAAAGATTTAGGCACTAATTCAAGTGAAAGTGTAGACTATCCAGACTTTGCCAAAGCGGTAGTTCATGAAATAATTAATGATCCATCAAAAAAAGGGATATTAATTTGCGGCAGTGGCATCGGCATGTCTATATCAGCTAACAGATATAAAGGTATAAGAGCAAGCTTATGTTATACTCCAGACATGGCAGAATTGTCGAGAAAACATAATGATGCAAATATTTTAGTTCTACCTGGAAGATTTATGGATGTTAATATTGCAAAATTATGTATAGATAACTTTTTAAATACAAAATTTGAAGGCGAAAGACATAAAAACAGAATAGAGAAAATTGATCAATGAGTGAACTTAAATTGTATACAAACAGTGTAAGAGAATCAGATAAGGAAGTAAGTTTGATTTTAGATAGAGAACTTCAAAGACAACAAAATCAAATAGAATTAATAGCATCTGAAAATTTAGCTTCTTTAGCAGTATTAAATGCTCAGGGATCTGTAATGACAAATAAATATGCAGAAGGTTATCCAGGCAGAAGGTATTATGGGGGTTGTGAATTTGTTGATCAAGCAGAAGAACTAGCTCTAGAAAGAGTAAAAAAACTTTTTGATTGTAAATATGCAAATCTTCAACCACATAGCGGAGCTCAAGCTAACCAAGCAGTTTTTTTAGCTCTTCTTCAGCCAGGTGATACAATTTTAGGAATGTCTTTAGCTTCAGGCGGTCACCTAACTCATGGAGCAAAACCAAATTTATCAGGAAAGTGGTTTAATGCTATACAGTATGGAGTAAAAAAAGATGGTAATGATAAAGATTTAATTGATTATGAAGAAGTAGAAAAATTGGCAATTGAAAATAAACCAAAAATTATTATTGCAGGTGCTTCTGCTTATCCAAGAATAATTGATTGGAAAAAATTCAAAGAAATTGCTAATAAAATTGGTGCGTATCTAATGGTTGATATGGCTCATTATTCAGGATTAATTGCAGGTAAGCAATATCCAAATCCTGTACCTTATGCTGATATCGTAACTTCTACTACTCATAAAACTTTAAGAGGCGCAAGAAGTGCAATGATATTAACAAACGACGAGGAAATAATAAAAAAAATAAATTCAGCTGTATTTCCTGGACTTCAAGGAGGCCCTTTAATGCATGTTGTAGCAGCAAAAGCTGTTGCTTTTGGTGAAGCACTTAAGCCTGAATTTGAACAATATATCAAAGATGTTATTTCAAATGCAAAAAAATTATCTGAAGTATTAGTTCAGAGAGGTTTTAGAATTGTTACTGGCGGTACTGATTCACATATAATTTGGCTAGATTTAACTCCAAAAAAATTAACAGGCGATAAAGCTGAAAAATTATTAGAAGAAGTTGGAATAGCTTGTAATAAAAATGCGATTCCATATGATCCTAATCCACCAAAAATCACATCAGGATTACGTTTTGGAACACCTGCTGCAACTTCTAGAGGATTCAATAATATTGATTTTGAGAATATAGGAAATATGATAGCGGATGTTCTTGATAGCTTATTATTAGAGGAAGACAAAAAATTATTAACTTGCGAGAAAGTAAAAAAGGAAGTTTTAAATTTGTGTTCAAAATATCCAATTTATCAAGGATCATTTTAATGAGATGTCCATTTTGTAGTAATGAGGATTCTCAAGTTAAGGATTCAAGACCGACAGAAGATAACACCTCAATAAGAAGAAGACGTTTTTGTGATAAATGTGGATCTCGATTTACAACATTTGAAAGAATACAACTCAGAGATTTAATAGTAATCAAAAAAAATAATCAAAAAGAAGTTTTTGACAGAGATAAGATCTTTAGAGCCTTATCTTTAGCTTTAAGAAAAAGAAATGTTGATCAAGATAAAATTGAAAGAATTGTTAACGGAATTGTAAGAAAACTTGAAAATTCAGGAGAAACAGAAATAAATTCAAATCAAATTGGGAGTTTAATTATGGAAACACTCTCAAATTTAGATCAAGTTGCTTATGTCAGATTTGCGTCAGTATATAAAAATTTTAGAGAAGCAAAAGATTTTGAAGATTTTTTAGGAAATCTAGAAGATAAATAATATTTTTATGCCTAGCATAAAAAATCACAAATATTATTTAATTTTAGCACATAATTATTCATTAAAATTTTTGGGTAATACATATCCTAACCCTTCAGTAGGATGCATAATAGTTGATTATAACTCAAATAAAAATGGAAAAATAATTAGTTATGGATACACAGGAAAATCTGGAAGACCTCATGCTGAAGAGGTTGCTTTAAAAAAAATTAAAAAATTTTCAAGAAAAGTATTTTTGTATGTTACTTTAGAACCATGCTTTCATAAATCATTAAATCGTTCTTGTGTTGATCAAATAATTAAATCTGGAATTAAAAATGTATGCATAGCTTCAAAAGATCCTGATAAAAGAACTAATAATAAAAGTATATCAAAGTTAAAAAAGAATGGTATAAAAGTTTTAGTAGGAATAACAAAAAATCAAACATTCATAAATAATAGATTTTTTTTTGTTAATAAAAAATTTAATCGTTCTTATATAAAATATAAAATTGCAGCTTCTAAAGATTTTAAAATTGCCAAATCTAATTTTAATAGTAAGTGGATTTCAAATAAGTACAGTAGAAATTTTGTTCATGATTTAAGATATAAAAATGACGCCATATTGACAACTTATAATACAATTAAATATGATAATCCACGTTTGACATTAAGATATAAAAATTATCCAAAGTACAAAAATTCAATAATTATTTTAGATTCAAAACTTCAAATAGATAGAAATTCAACTGTTGTAAAAAGTGCAAATAAAAGAAAAGTTATCATTTTTACTATTTCTAAAGATATTAAAAAAATTCAAATATTAAAAAAATTAAATTGTAATATTATTACAGTGAATAAAGTAAAAAATAATTTTGATTTATTAAGTATTTTCAAAAAAACATATAAATTAGGTATATCAAGTATTTTTATTGAAGCAGGAGGTACATTATTTACCAGTATGTATAATAAAAAATTAATTGATGAGTTCCATTTATTTGTTTCACCTAAAAAAATAGGTAAAAATGGTATACCCATGTACTCTGGAATTAAAGATTTTTCTTTAAAAACCATTAAAAATTTATTAATTACAAAAAGATATTTTTACAAAGACAAATATTATCAATTTAATATGTAAGAGTGGCAAATGTTTAATGGAATTGTACAAGGTGTTGGTATTATTGAGAAAATTATTTTAGAAAACAAAAAATTAATATCAATTAAAACAAATTTAAATCTTAATGACTGTAAAATAGGATCATCAATTTTATGTGATGGTATTTGTTTAACTATAGTTAAGATTAAAAAAAATAAAAAATATTTTATTTTTTCAGTAAATATAAGTGAAGAAACTAATAATAAATCAAATCTAAAATATTGGAAATTAAATAGTAAAATTAATTTAGAAAAATCATTAAAATTAAATCAAGAAATATCTGGTCATTTTGTTTATGGACATATAGATTACACATCAAAACTTATGAAAATTAATAATCTTAAAAATAGTTGGGAAATGTTTTTTTCCTATCCTTCTTTAAAAAATAAAAAATATATTTCTAAAAAAGGTTCCATTGCAATTAATGGAATTTCATTAACAATTGCCAATTTATTTAAAAATAATTTTTCAGTTTCAATTATTTCACATACATTTTATAATACAAATTTATCAACCTTAAAAATTAACGATAATGTAAATCTTGAGTTTGATATGTTAGCAAGATATGTATTTAATAGAAAATAATATATTATGAACATTGAAAATGAATATTCTAAATTTCTTACACCTATAGATGAAATAATCACATATGCCAAAAAAGGAAAAATGTTTATTTTGGTTGATGAAAATGATAGAGAAAATGAAGGTGATTTAATAATACCTGCTGAAAAAATTACTCCTGAAAATATTAATTTTATGGCAAAATTTGGCAGAGGTTTAATATGCTTATCTTTAACAAAAAATAGAATAAATGAATTAGAATTACCATTAATGAATCCAATTAATCAAAATAATGACTTAACAGCTTTTACCATTTCAATTGAAGCTAAGGAAGGTGTTTCAACTGGAATATCTGCAGCTGATAGAGCTCACACAATATTAGTTGCCATTAATGATAATAAAACAAAAAATGATATAATTTCACCAGGACATGTATTTCCTTTAATGGCCTGGGATGGTGGTGTTTTAGAAAGAGCAGGACATACCGAAGCATCGGTAGATATATCAAAATTAGCATCTTTAAATCCATCTGCAGTAATTTGTGAAATAATGAATGATGATGGCACTATGTCTAGACTCCCAGAATTAATAAAATTTTCAAGTAAACATAATATACCTATTGGTACTGTAAGTGATTTGATAGCGTATAGATTAAAAAATGATACTATTGTGGAATTTATATCTGAATCAAGTATAGAATCATATTTTAATGGTAATTACAAATTATTAACATTTAAAAATATTCTTTCCAATGAGGAGCATTATGCTTTGGTTCATAAGGATTTAGATATTAATTCTAAAGTTTTTGTAAGAATGCATAAACATAGTATAGTTAAAGATATATTAACGGAAAAAAATCTATTTGATGAGCAAATGCAAAGATCTGTAGAGGTTATAAATAAAAAACAAAATGGAGTTATTGTCATAATTAATGGTAATTATGCGCCCAGAATTGAAAAACAATTTAGTAGAAATAAAGATGAGAAATTTGAACTTAGAGAATATGGAGTTGGAGCACAAATTTTGAGAAATATTGGCTTAAAAAATATTATTCTTCTTACAAACAATGAAAAAAAGGTAGTAGGGCTTGATGGTTTTGGACTTAAAATTATAAATCAAGAGAGTTTTTAATTATGTCAAAAGTTTTAATAGTTACCGCAAATTATTATAAAGATATATCAAACGGATTGCTTCAGGGAGCATCAAATATTCTTAATGAAAACAATATCCTTTTTGATTCGATTGAAGTTCCTGGATGTTTCGAAATTTCTTTAGCAATTAAAAATAGTATGAATACTAAAATTTATAGTGGTTATATAAGTCTTGGATGTATTATTAAGGGACAGACTTACCATTTTGAAATACTTTCTAATGAGTGTATTAGATCCATAAATTCATTAGCTTTAGAACATAATTTACCAATAGGTTTTGGAATAATTACATGCAATAATATTGAAGAAGCAAAAGCTAGATCAAGATTAGACAAAAAAAATAAAGGGAAAGAAGCTGCTTCAGCTTGTATGCAAATGATTAAATTACTTTCATCTAATTCTTAGATGAAAAAAAATTTAGATAAAACAATTTCAAGATTAGCAGCTATACAATCGGTATTTCAGAGTTTTTTTGATAATCAAAAATTAGAAAAAGTTGCCAAACAATTTAATAATTATAGATTTAATGAGAACTTTGATAATAAGAATTTTAAATTAAGTTTTGAAAAAAATTTTTATAATAAATTAATTCTTTATATTGAAAATTTTGATTTAAAATATGATATTAATGATTATTTTTCAAATTATTTAACATCAAAAAGACCATATTCAAGATTGGATATAATTACAAAATCAATTTTAATTGTCGCTACAAGTGAAATATTAAAAAATAAAACTGTTAATAAGAAAATAATTATCAATGATTATGTTGAAATTACAAAAAGCTTTATGAATAAACCCGAAGTATCATTTATTAATGCAATTTTAGATAAGATATATAAATATGAAGAAACCAAAAAGTAATTTAACAGAAAATAAAATTTTAGATTCATACTTAAAAAAATTAAATTTTAACAAAAAAAATACATTTAATTTTCAAAATGATGCAGCAGTTTTGAAACTTAAAGAAAAAAAAGAATTTGTCATTTCTCAAGATACAATAGTTGAAAATATCCATTTTTTTTCAAAAGATTCACCTCAATCAATTGCTATTAAAGCAATTAGAACAAATTTATCAGATATATTATCTATGGGGGGAGCTCCACATTGCTACGTTATGTCGCTTTCATTAAACAAAAATATTAACGATAACTGGTTAAGTGAATTTACTAAAAAATTATTATATGAACAAAAAAAATATAAATTTTACTTATTAGGGGGAGATATTGTTAAAAGTAAATATTTATCAATAACAATTACTATTTTTGGTTTAATTAATAAAGGTCAGTATATTAAAAGAAATGGAGCAAAAATAAATGATGATATTTGGGTTACAGGAAACATAGGAGATTCATATATAGGTTATAAAATTTTAAAAAATAGATTAAATATTAAGAGTAAATATTTTATGGATAAATATTATTTTCCTTCGCCTCCAATTAAACTTTCGTCAAAACTTTTTAATAAAATTACTTCTTGCATTGACTTATCTGATGGTTTTTACGGAGATCTTGAAAAAATTACAACAAATTTTTCAAAAGGTGCTCAAATATTTGAAAATCTAATTCCATTTTCTAAACAGGCTAAAAATTTATTAAAAATGAATAAAATTCAATTTTCTGAGATTTTAACTGGAGGCGATGATTACCAACTATTATTTACAAGTAATAAAAAAAATAGATCATATTTTAAAAGATTATCCAGATCTTTAAATATTAAAATTACTAGAGTAGGTCAAATTATCAATTCTAGAGCTATAAAATTTAATTCTTTTAAATTTATTAATACAAAAAAAAGTTATATTCACAAAATCTAAATTCTTGCCTTTTGCCTCTCTTTCTGGCATTAAACGCATCAATTAATAAATATGGAGTTATTCTAATGTTAAGTTTTGTTATATTATGTGGTTTATCAGCAGTTCTTTATGGCTTTTGGACTTCAAAAGTAATTTTATCATTAAGCACTGGCAATGAACAAATGCAAAAAATTTCCCAAGCAATACAAGAAGGTGCAAAAGCATACTTAAATAGACAATATACAACCATATCAATTGTTGGTTTAATAATATTTATAATTGTATGGTTAACATTAGATATATTTGCCGGTATAGGTTTTATTATAGGTTCAATTTTTTCTGGTTTGACTGGTTACGTAGGTATGAATATTTCTGTTCGAGCAAATATTAGAACTACAGAGGCATCAACAAAAAGTTTAAAAGATGGTTTATCAGTTGCTTTTAAATCAGGAGCTGTTACAGGTATGTTAGTTGCAGGTCTTGCACTGTTATCTGTATCAATTTATTTTTCAATTTTAACATATTATTTTAACTTTTCTGGTCGTGAATTAATTGAGCCTTTAGTTGCATTAGGTTTTGGTGCTTCTTTAATTTCAATTTTTGCAAGACTTGGTGGTGGAATATTTACTAAAGGCGCCGATGTAGGAGCTGATCTTGTTGGAAAAGTTGAAGCAGGAATTCCTGAAGATGATCCAAGAAACCCTGCAGTAATTGCAGATAATGTTGGTGACAATGTAGGCGATTGTGCAGGTATGGCTGCTGATCTTTTTGAAACTTACGTTGTAACAGTTGTAGCAACAATGGTTTTAGCTTCTATATTTTTTTCTGAAGATATTAGTTACTCTATGATGTTATATCCTTTAGCTATAGCTGGAGTATGTACTTTAGCAAGTATAATAGGAACTTTTTTTGTAAGACTTGGAAAAGATGAAAACATAATGAAGGCCTTATATAAAGGTTTTTTTGTTTCCGCGCTAATTTCAGCAATATTAATATGGCCAATTACAAATTATATTATAGGTATCGATATATATTATAATGTTTCTGATAAATCATTTAATGGTATGCATTTGTTTTTATGTGGCATACTTGGATTAATAATAACTGGATTAATTATATGGGTTACAGAATATTATACTGGAACTAATTATCGTCCAGTCCAAAGTATAGCTAAAGCTTCTACAACAGGACATGGTACAAATGTTATACAAGGTCTAGCAATAAGCCTAGAATCAACTGCTTTACCAGCAATAATAATAATAGCAGGGATAATATCAACATATTCATTAGCAGGTTTATTTGGAATATCTATAGCTGTAACAACAATGTTAGCTCTAGCAGGAATGGTAGTAGCCCTGGATGCTTATGGTCCTGTGACAGATAATGCTGGAGGTATTGCTGAAATGTCTAAACTTGATGAAAGTGTTAGAAAGAAAACAGATGCTCTAGATGCAGTTGGCAATACTACCAAAGCTGTTACAAAAGGGTATGCTATTGGATCAGCTGGACTTGGAGCTTTAGTTCTATTTGCTGCATATACCGAAGATTTAAAATATTTTGCAAATGAAGGTTTGCTTCCAAATGTAAGTTTTGAATTATCAAATCCTTATGTTGTTGTTGGATTACTTTTAGGAGGATTACTCCCTTATCTTTTTAGTGCATTAAGCATGACTGCAGTAGGCAGAGCAGCAGGATCTGTGGTTATTGAAGTAAGAAGACAATTTAAAGAAATACCAGGTATTATGGAGGGAACTGCTAAGCCAGAATATGGTAAATGTGTAGACCTCTTAACTAAATCCGCAATAAAAGAAATGATAATTCCATCATTACTTCCAGTTTTATCACCTATAATTGTTTATTATGTAATATTATTAATTGCCGATCAAGCTTCTGCATTAACATGTTTGGGAGCTATGTTATTGGGAATTATTGTTACTGGATTATTTGTTGCAATATCTATGACAGCTGGTGGTGG
>CEUZ01290768.1_pt1 | contig 10205 bp, 6 predicted proteins | sample 361511 | NCBI WGS metagenome assembly CEUZ01 (sample SAMEA2622822, study PRJEB7988) | marine metagenome | biome: marine biome (ENVO:00000447); feature: surface water layer (ENVO:00002042); material: "saline water (ENVO:00002010), including plankton (ENVO:xxxxxxxx)" | depth 5 m | reverse complement strand
CTAATTTTACTGCTTTAGAAATCCATTTGACCACATCAAGCCCGGTTCTAAGACGTCCCCCTTGAATCACCACTTCCCAAATCGAATTTTCCTCGAGCGCTAGCTCTTCATCACTACTATTCACTACTCTCACCTCAGGAACTCGAATCGCGTCCACTGCTATCACTATACATTGACTGCCATAGTCATCCACTAACTCTTCTAGTAGCTCATGTTTAAGTACTGCTGCTGAATTGACCGACACTTTATCTGCGCCTGACTCAAGCAGATGCCTTACGTCTTCTGAAGTTCTGACACCACCTCCTACAGTCAGCGGAATAAAAATATTCTTGGCCACTTGTTCTACTACGTCCAATGTAATCTCACGATCTTCCGAACTAGCAGTTATATCCAAGAATGTTATCTCATCTGCATTTTGATCGTTGTATATCTTTGCCAGTTCAACTGGATCCCCTGCATCATGAATATCAACAAAACTAGTACCTTTGACCACACGTCCTTTATCTACATCCAAACATGGAATAATTCGCTTAGTTAACATTTCGAACTCTCTAACAAGCCTTTCAGACCGAACTTACAAAGACTATGATATATCATTTCAGCATAAACGCTACATTAATGAGAATCAGGAAAGTTTATTTCAATCATTAATGCTCAACTAACTTTCTATAAGCGTTTATCAGCTTCCTAGTAGCAGAGGACAAAGTTGGGTATAATCAATAATGAATACCATCTGACTAACAACCAAAAAAACCTGTTCCTAGTTTTACAGTAATTGAAAATCATCGCCCCAAGAATTGGGTCTTACCGGAGAAGTATTAATGAGTAAAGCGCAGCTAGAAGGAATAACTCTAAACTATGAGGAAAACGGATCAGGATTTCCTTTGATTTTTTGTCATGAATTCGGACAAAATGCAGAGGGATGGGAACATCAAGTAAAATTCTTCTCCAAATACTATAGAGTAATCACATATAGTGCCAGGGGATATCCTCCTTCAGACATCCCAGATAATCTACAAGCATATTCTCAAGATATTGTAGTTGCAGACCTTTATCACTTGATTACTCACCTTGGAATCGATCAGGCATACATATGCGGGTTGTCCATGGGAGGCAGTGTAGCCTTAAACTTTGGGTTGAAGCACCCAGATATTTCAAAAGCATTAATCATAGCAGGCACTGGTTCAGGAAGCACCAATCCAGATAATTTCAAACAAGAAACTGCCCGCTTTGCAGCAAAATTAAGAGAGCAAGGTATGAGTGCATTAAAAAACTATTCGGTCGGACCGGTTAGAATGCAGTTCAAGACTAAACATCCGGACCGATGGAAGTTATTCCAACAAAGATTATATGCGAATTCTCCTATTGGTTCATCATTTACCTTGGAAGGGTTTATTGGAAGTAGACCCAGCATATTCTCTCTTGAAGAATCACTTCAAAAGATGCTTCGCCCAACCTTAATTATTATTGGAGATGAAGACGAGCCATGCGTTGAGCCGGCTCTTTTTCTTAAACGTACAATTCCTATGGCAGGGCTAGCGGTACTTCCTCAAACAGGACACACCTTGAATGTTGAAGAACCGGAGAAATTTAATAACCTTATTTTAGATTTCTTACAAGCAGTAGAAAATCAAACATGGTTATCTCAAGGGCCAAGATTAAAGTCAGGCTTTCTTTCAAATGAAGATTGATCTTCAACTACATGCATTGGCAAATCGTGTAGTTCTATACTCTAGTTTTTATAGCTAATAAAGTAGGATTTATATGCGACTCATTTTACTGAACCCCACAATTATCGACGGGAAGTCAACTGAACCAATAGAAGGTTTTTCAATAATTATTGAAAATAACCGTATTTCGAAACTCTCCAAATCCCCTACTCAAACTGAAATAAAAGGCGCAAAGGTCATAGACCTACATGGTTTTTTTGCGATCCCTGGACTGTTCGATACACATACTCACTTAGTTTCTCCACTATCAGACGTATTCCACGCAAATGAAACAACCGTAGCAAGGTACATTAGAGCGGGGAAAGAATGTATGGATGGGCTTTCAGTTGGTATCACAAGTGTTAGAGCAGTAGGAACCCACAATTATCTCGATTTAGCATGGAAAAGATCCTTCGCAAATAATATGTTCTCTGGGCCAAGGATTTTTGCATCAGGATATGCACTTACTACCACTGCAGGACATGCAGTTGAGAAAGAAATAACTTATGCCTCTGATGGTGGGCCCGGTTTCAGGAAAATCATTCGTGAACAACTCAAAGAGGGTGTTGATCATTTAAAACTATTAATGTCAGGAGGATGTTTCGGCGACAGATGGGACTCACCAACGGATACTCATTTTCTTACTGATGAGATCGAATCTGTTTTCGGAATAGCACAGCAAAGAGGTTACAAAGTTGCTGTACATGCAGGGAGTCCTGAATCCACCAAGATTGCAGTAAAGGCAGGAGCGCACAGCATCGAACATGGGTACAGTCTGGATGAAGAAAGTGTTGCCCTCATGGTTAGTAATAACACATATTATGTTCCCACACTCTTGATTACACATATGACAAATGAAGCTGCATTAACTCCTTATCATAAAAATTATATTACTCAATGGCCGCTTCCTAATAACCTGCTTGAACGAGCAAATGCTAATCGAGCTGCCCATTCCTCTGCCTTCAAGATGGCATTGGAAGCTGGTGTTAAGATCGCAGCAGGATCTGACGCAGGTCCTCTAAAAGATGCATCAATCCTAGAAATCGAATTACTTGTTCAAAATGGAATGTCCCCTATGAACGCTATCAAGGCCGCGACTCTGACTAGTGCAGCAGTTTGTGAAGCAGACGAAGAGTTAGGGTCAATAGAAGAAGGGAAATGCGCAGATCTTGTCATATTGCGAAAAAACCCTGTAGAAGCCATAGGTAATATCAGATCCGTCTATCAGGTTTACAAAAACGGGAAACTAGCAATTGATGAAAGCCAGTAAAGACTCCTCTCTTTCAAGAATGAGCAATGCACACTAAACTCTGGACCATTTCAACCGGATGGCTATGTCTCTTTACAGGTTACGGCATCATCGTATACGCATATCTCCTATGTTTTGAATCTTGGCATCAAATATTCGGCTGGTCAAGAGGATTATTATCAATGTCCTTTTCAGTTGGGTTGGTTATAGTAGCCTTTACGAGTCCTCTCGTAGGTAAAATGACCGATGTTGTAGGCCCAAGAAAAGTCATCATTGCAGGAACACTTGTTCTAGCTACCGGAATAGCCTTATTAGCCACTATGGAACATCAATGGCAATTATTTGCATACTACGGTTTGGCATCGTTAGGTTTTTCCATGAGTTCATCAGTCCCTGTGAGTGCTATGGTCGTTAAATGGTTCCCAGAAAGAAAAGGTCTTTTTAATGGGATAGTCTTTTCGGGAGTAGGTACCGGAGGATTTGTAATTGGCTTTTTATCAGGTCAACTTATTACTGGATTAGGTTGGGTAATCACGCTTAATCTCCTCGCATTATGGATCTTCTTGGTACAATTACCCGCTGTATTCTTTGGTATAAGGAACCCAACTGTTTCTGGAACACCTATCCCAACCAATAAATACACAAGTAGTAATCCCCCTAGCAGTACTAAAGATGATGGACTAACCTTGAAAGAAAGTATCAAGTCTCATGAGTTTTGGATTATTGCAATACTCTTATTTAGCGCTTTAGCATCATCCACTGCAACTTTCTCTCAAATTCAACCATTCCTTCTTGATCTAGGTTACTCCATTTCAACAGCAAACTTATTTGTGAGTATTAATGGGTTAGCAGCAGTCATCTCCAAATTCGCATACAGTTTCTTGAGCGATCGTTTTAGCGTAAAAAAAATCTTAATATATGCTTCATGGACCGCACTAATAGGTCCAATTCTCATGGTAGGTGTCACTGAATATGATTTTCCAAGATACCTATCTCTAGTCGTGCCTGTCATCCTAGGAAGTTCCGGCACAGCATTTAGCGCATTAATAGCTATCATCAGTGCTGCTGCCTTTGGTCGAAAACAAATCGGAGCCATAACCGGAAGCTTAGGTTTTGCTTTACTTTTAGGAATGGCTTTAGGACCAGGTTTCGTAGGATTGTTATTTGAAATAACCTTAGGCTATCTAATTCCCATAACAGTATTGATTCTCTTCAATGTTATCTTTATAATACTCCTGCTATTCTTCACGAAGATGGAATATCAGACTTAAATACCTCGATCAAAACTATGGCCATAGTATCTGCTACTAATATACACAAAACCTATGCCTCAGGGGACCTAGCTGTTAGGGCTCTCAGAGGAGTAGATATCGAAGTGCAACAAGGTGAAATGGTAGCAATCATGGGGCCCAGTGGATGTGGTAAAACTACACTACTGAATTGTCTTTCTGGACTCGACAACGTCAATGATGGAAACATCTCTATTGGTGGCAAAGCTATTCACGAATTGACTGATGATGAAATCAGTGAATTTAGGGCAAAATTTATGGGTTTCGTGTTCCAAACGTATAATCTACTCCCAGTCCTCACAGCCCAAGAAAACGTAGAACTACCTCTACTAGTTTCAGGTGTTTCAACAAAGATCGCAGCAAAGAAGGCTCAAGAGCAACTTGAGCTGGTAGGACTTCTTGATAGAGCGAATCACAGACCTGCAGAACTCTCAGGAGGTCAACAGCAAAGAGTTGCTGTAGCCAGATCACTGGTGAATACACCAGAGATTATCTGGGCTGATGAGCCCACTGGGAATCTTGATAGCCAAAACGAACAGGAAATAATGGATCTAATTTGTGATATGAATAAACAGCACAAACAAACATTCGTACTAGTCACTCACTCAGAAACCGTGGGTGCCAGAACCAACCGAATCATCAGAATGTCTGATGGGTTAATAGCATCGGACAGCTAACTTCTTAATGTAGTAAATCATGCAAGAATTATTCGGACTATCCACCGATTCCATCGCATGGGCAATCATCTTTTCTTTGGGAATAACAGCCACTCTAGTAACTGTAGGCGTACTCCGTAATCCAATTATAGCGAAGATGGGCGTTCGTAATATCGGGCGTAGGCCTGCCCAAACAAGTCTTATAGTTTTAGGGCTCATGCTCAGTACAGTCATTATTAGTGCATCTCTTGGGATCGGAGATACTGTGTACAGTTCAATCAGAAATACAGCTCTGGATTCCATGGGACATATCGATGAAGAAATCACTGTTACTGGCGGAATACCTTTCAGTGAGGAACAAATACGCATCGTAACTCAAACAGCAGAGAAGACAGAAGTGGACGGGATCATCTATAGGATAGACAAGAGATTTCCAGTAATCAATAAGGCCAATAGTAGAACAGAATCGAGAATGATAATCCGAGGCTACCAAACACCTACTACTGATCAGGATAGCAGAAATTCTCTTGATGGATTCCCTGACTATGCCTATGCAGATGTAAATATATGTAGGCGATGGAATAGTCACTCCTGCAATTTTGGTTCTATTAAGAATCTCAAAGGAAGTGTACTTTCCCTAGAGTCACTAGAACCCTACGAACTCTACCTAAACCGGTCTGCCGCATCAACTCTTGGTGCGAAAGAAGGAGACAAGCTAGATGTTATTACCAATGAATCCAGGGTCGAATTTACAGTTGCAGCAGTTTTACGAGAGGGCGGTCTTGCAAGTGGTGGAGGCCGAAAGGTAGCTCTAACTAGATATATTGATCTGGCTAAGATCCTTAACCGCGAAGGGGAAATCGATTGGATCGGAATTTCCAATACTGGTGGAATCGAAGAAGGATTAGTGTTTTCCGACGAAGTTACTGGTGCCTTACGCCTGGCTTCAATCAATCAAACTGTCGGTAAACAAATATTTGTCAGTTTGCAAAATTCAACTGCTCTTAATATTCTCGAGACAAAACTTATTGATCCACTAATTACGGAAGAAGAAACAGAATCATTATCCGTCATTGTATCCGCACTGGAACAATCAGAACTCAGCGACCAATTCCTGACCACAGTAGCTGATCCAATCGCGTTTAATCACCTTATGACAACACTATCAGAAGACCAATCTGTGGAAGAAGGATTATCACTCCGACTAGGCATCCTTTGGACCCAACTTAACGAATTGGAAATCAACCCTATTAAATCGAATTCTTTAGCAATAGCTGAACGTGCGAGCACATCGGTAACAACACTTTTTAGCATATTTGGATCATTCTCAATTATTGTAGGATTACTGCTGATATTTTTAGTTATGGTGCTCTTAGCAGCTTCACGAAAAACAGAAATGGGAATGGCAAGAGCAATCGGGATGAAAAGATCTCATTTAATGCAAATGTTTGTCTACGAGGGAAGTGTTTATGCTCTTATTTCAGCCTTTGTTGGTACTGTAATCGGGTCTTTGGTAGGAATTGCACTAGTGGGACTGCTTAGACAAGCAATTGCGACCCCAGATTTCGTGATTGAGTACACTTTTACATTCAAGTCAATTTTAATAGCCTTTGGAGGAGGATTCCTACTCACCGTCATTACTGTAACTGCCTCAGCTTACCGGGTTAGCAGACTGAATATTGTTGTAGCAATTCGAGGACTAAACGAAGAACTAGCTTCAAAAGCCTATGTCAATTGGCCCACCAGAGGCAAACGCTTACTCCTTAGCTTTATCCTTCCCATCATCGCACTTGGAAACATCTTTAAACAGATACGAGCCTTACAGTTGTCTGGAATGCTCATAGCTTTGATTAAAGTTGTGCTTCTTCCATTAACATGGCCAATTTTAATAATGAAAAACATACTGTCAATGTTTTTCACTGTGGTAGCCCAAGGATGGCCACTACTAATCATAGGGCCTTTATTGGTCGTAACAAGTATAGGAGCAGATAATGGAACAGGGTTTAATCTCGGAGTTAGCCTAGTGATTATCGGGATTGGCCTGTTGTTACGTAAAGTATTGATTTTCGTACAGATTTCTAAGAAAAAGACTACACGGATAGCTACCACATTTGAAGGACTCAGTCTCCTGATATTCTGGGGACTTCCATTCACTCTGTTAGAACCTTTAACAGGAAAACTGAACACCACGCCAGACATTTTTGTCCTAGGCGGGGTAACCATGGTTGCCTCTGTGGTATGGGTAATAATGAACAACAACGAAGTGCTTTTATGGTTCGCCAACCTTACGATAGGCAAAATAACCGGTATTCAAGCAGTCCTTAAAACAGCTATAGCATATCCTGTAGCCTCAACCTTTCGTACCGGACTCACCATATCGATGTTTGGAATAGTGATTTTTACCTTAACCATTTTCGCGGTTTTGAATAATATCCAAAATGTAGCTAGGGAACAACCAACCAGAGTAACCGGGGGATACGATATTAAAGCTGATACTCTTTTCCCTATTAACGACTTTTCCCAACAAGTAGCTGCTTCTTCCTTATTAGATAGTAAGGACTTTGTTGTCACCGCTAAATCTAAAAACATACAAGCAATTGGGAGAGAAATAGATGCTAAGGAAACCCAGTTTAAGTCTCTTCTTATCAGAAGTGTAGACGACAATTACTTAAAAACCACTCAACTGCAGTTTTCTCACTACAATCCCCAGTACGGATCCAGCCCTCGGGATATTTGGAATAGCCTTCTTTCGGATCCAAATCTCGCTGTAGCTAGTAATAGTATTCTACCTAGTGGCGACCCGTTCGGTCCTACAAATAGAGGATTTCAAGCAGAAGATCGTCTACCCGATGCAGAATCACAAGATTGGGAACTCCTTCAATTAGAAATCCTGCCAGAAGACAAACAATTATCTGGAGAGTCCCTTGAACTAACAGTGATAGCAGTAATAGACTCTGTAGCAGACTCCCTCGACTTCCAGCAGCCTTCGTACGTCATAACCAGCGACAAACAAAGTAAACTACAAGACTTACAAGAAGGTCGTAACAGCTATTTTATTAAACTGCAACCAGGGGTCAATGCAGATGATATAACCCCGCTCATGGAAACAGTATTCTTACCCTACGGGCTTGCTGCAACCAACACACTTTCCCAAATAGATGCAGGACTTGAAACACAGGAAGCATTCAATAAGCTATTTCAAGGTTTTATGAGTCTGGGTATAGTAGTCGGAGTAGTTGCGATTGGGGTATTGTCTATCAGGGCGGTAGTGGAACGGCGTAAAATAATAGGTACTATGCGAGCTATTGGTTACAAATCCCGCATGATTGCATTTAGCTTCCTTTTAGAGGCACTCTTTATAACGCTACTAGGTGTCATCATTGGAGTTGGACTCGGGCTCTTAACCGCTTCAAACATCTTCCGAGAAATCTCGAGGGAAGTTGAAGGGGTTAAGTTTTCCATTCCAGTACTTAATCTAGCTGCTATCATTTTTATTACTAGCATAGCAGCTCTAATAAGTAGTTTTCTCCCAGCCAGACAAGCTAGCAAAATTTATCCTGCAGAAGCGCTTAGATACGAATAGATCTAACCGATCAATCAGTTGCTATAGACTCCATTAATTCACCAACAAGCTCTTTGAGCCGAGTTTCATCAACCGGACCAGATATTTTATGTAAAACACGACCGTCAGCAGTAATAAAATGTTTCTCAGGAATCCCACGCACGCCATAATCAATAGCTATTAAGCCGTCTTCATCCAACGCATTTGCATATGTCACTCCAAAACGATCAATATGTTCATTAACACTTACACCAGTATCCCAAATTGCTATACCAAGCATATCCACACCAAGGTCTTGGTAATCCAGGTAAAACTTTTGTAACATGGGTGCTTCTTCGACACACGGTATACACCAAGAAGACCAGAAATCTATAATAGTAATCTTACTATCCGAATTGGATAACTGATATTCTTCTCCCGAAACAAGCTCAATAGAAAAGTCTGCAGCTATTTGTGTGTTTTGAATTCCAACATCTGAAGTCTCATTAAATGTCAAATTCCCTGAACCTGAATTAGAATTCACTAGTGATAAACCTAACAAACCCAACAAGCAAATAACAGGTATCGCACATAGACATGCAATCCCGACAGCTTTGACATTCATGATGGTAATCCTTCTTCAGCAAAGTATTGTTCAACCAATTTTAACTTAATCTCTTGGCGATCCTTCCTATACTTACGCCATTCGATTTTTTGATCCCGATAAAGAATTTCTAAGTGGACAATTTCCTGTAGCAACGATCTATCAGCTATATCGCTGAGGACTGGTTCAATATCTCTTGAATTTCTTCCATCACGACGAATACGACCAAAAGCAAAGATACCCAAAGAAAGCAACAACAGACTAGTAATCAACCCAAGAACCAATCCCAGCTGTGAGACGCGGTCAAAGTGCGCCTTCATATTCTCCAACAATGTAGGCTCTGGTAATTTGTTAAACACAAGATTAAGTTTTGTCCCACTGCTAATGTTGCTAGTTTCTACAAGGTCAAATTCTTTCCCTTGAATTAATACGCTTGATGGAACAATCCCAGACACAGAACCTAGAGAACCTAGTTCAGCTGGAATAAGAACTCTAAATATATCTGTCCTATTAGTGAATGATCTATTAAGTTCCAATGATGCATCGGAATACGGGACTGTATAAATATAATCTACTAAATAAGACCCTGGAGGAACTCTGGATGTTAAAGCAAAGCCTTTATCAACCGTCATTATTTCACCCTGTTCAAATGTAGTTTCCACCTGTAAATTATCAGCACCTCGGGGCAACGAGAATCGAAGGAATTGCATATTCTGAGGTTGGTCGAAATCTGGCACGAACGTACGGTCACCGTAATTCACCATGGTGACACGTTCGTATACTGTAAGCAAGCGATTTGTAGAATCAGCAGATCCTACAATCACGGATTGCTCTTCTATCAATATTTCATCAAACAAGTCAGTTGTACCATAGACAGTAAGCGTATGACTTTTCCCGAGATGAGTAACATTCAACAGTTTATGATAGGAGACTCCTTGATATTCAGCTACAATCAAATAACTGGCGTCATCAATTATAGGAATATCATTAAAATCGACTCTCCCATAAATATCAGCGATTCCTGAAGCTAATACTGCTCCATTCTGCTGATCAATGATATGGAGAGTAACGTCTATACCTTCCACGAGCCCCTCATCACTTAACGTACCGTTTTCCAATTGCACTGCCAGGGTGTCAGTAGACTGAGCATATACGTC
>CEUZ01286108.1_pt1 | contig 10212 bp, 9 predicted proteins | sample 361511 | NCBI WGS metagenome assembly CEUZ01 (sample SAMEA2622822, study PRJEB7988) | marine metagenome | biome: marine biome (ENVO:00000447); feature: surface water layer (ENVO:00002042); material: "saline water (ENVO:00002010), including plankton (ENVO:xxxxxxxx)" | depth 5 m | reverse complement strand
AAAAATTCCAAATTCAAAAATTCCTATATTTTCTGCAATTTTTTTACTAATTGAGCCTTCAATTAATCAGTATCATATTTCATTTCATGGTGAATCAATTTTTTTTTCATTATTAATTTTACTTTTGACAATTTTGGTTAATTTACCACAAAAAAATATTTATTATCTATTAATTGGATTTTTGCTAATTATTTTAATGTTACAAAGATCAGTAAGTTTTCTATTGCCATTTGTTGTAATATTATTGACAGTTATACAATATAAGAAAGAGTCATATACAAAAATAATAATAATTTTTTTATCTTATATTATATTTATACTTGCAATAGGTTATTCAAACTACAAAAAATCTAATAATTTTTACTTCATGCCATGGCAAACTAAAAGTGATTTGTATGATTATCTCATTCCAGCAATAATTAAAGAAAGAGATGATTTATCAGATGAACAGGTAAAAAAAATTTTAAGTAATAAACAAGAAAATTTTATTATTAAAAAAAATTTAAATATAAATATGGAAGAACAAAGGTACGAATTATTAAAATTCAAACAAAAATATGCTTTTAAAATTATTTTACAGAATAAATTTTTAGCTTTAAAAACAATTTTTATAAATTCTCTACATTCGACTTTATTGAATCCGGTTGAGCAAATTTTTAAATCTAAATATGGTTCATCATACTACAAAAGTGATACTCATCAAAAAACAATTAAATATAGAATATTTTATTCAGTATTATTATATTCAATAATTTTATTAGGAATAATTACAGCCTTAAAAAACAAATATTACTATACTTATCCTTTTTTATTAATATCTGCCTACTTTTTTACAATATCTTCCTGGATAGGATATACTAGATATTTCACACCTGTTTTACTCACATTGGTTATTTTTTTTGGAATTGGATCTAGTGTTATTTATAATAAAATTAAATTTAAAAACTTAAAATAATTAAATTTTTAAAAGTTCTTTCGCCCTCCATTTAGCATCACGTTCATTTGCAAATTTAAAAGCATTTTTTCTTAGCAATATCTGTTTTGATGGATTATTTTTAATTTTATTTATAGCTTTGACCCACTCTCTATAGTCTTTATAATTTTTAATTAATATAGAGTTTTTATTATTAAGAATTTCTTTTAGCACTTTTATTTCAGATGATATTATTATTTTACCCATTTTCATAAAATCGAAAATTTTAAGAGGAGATGTAAAATTTGCCATGTTTCCTACGTCTCCTGCAACTGTAATTTTATCTCTATAGGGCAATAAGCATATATCCATTTTTTCTAACGCAACACTTAATTCTGCCTGTGGAACATAATGTTTTAAAAAAAGATTTTTGTTTTTATATTTTTTTCTTAATTCAGTAATATCTTTTTTAGAGCCTCCATATACAAAATAATTATTATTATTTATTTTGGATAATTTAATAAATAAATTTAATCCTCTAGATTTATATATTGTTCCAAAAAAACCTATGTTGAACTTACTTTTTGGTAAAAATGAGGGTTTTTTTTTAGGAATCAAAGGTGAAGCATTATGAAGAACTTTAATTTTATTATAGTTCACTCTACATTTATTTACATAATATTTCTTTAATGTATGTGTAGTTGTTATAATTTTAATAACGTTATTATAATTTAAAAAATTTAAATTTTTTTGCAAGATTCTTATTAATCTTCCCTCGATTTCTAATGAGTCATGAACTTCTAAAATATGTTTAATTCTAAAGAAAGATAATATAATGGATAAAAAAAAATTTCTAGTTATCACTAAATCAGGCTTAATTTTTAAAATTTTTAAAGTAGATATAAATGCAAATAGATAATATTTGATACCTATTGGAAATTTCTTAAAAAAGCTTAATCTTAATATTTTAAATTTATTTCTTAAATTATAAAATTTGTAATAATTTTTACTATTACCAGTGCTTGGTAAAATAAGTGTGACATTATTTTTTAATTCAACAAGACTATCACACATTCTAGCTATCTGAAGACTACTAGCATTCTTAGAGGGTGCGGCTGAGTTGGAAACTATTACAATTTTCATTTTGAAATAAAATAATATTTATTTAACAAAAATTTTACTTTATTATTACTATTATATTTTTTTGCTTTTAAAATTCCAAATCTTCCAATTTTTTTTATAGAAAAAAATTTTTTAAGAATATGATATTCTTTTCTATTACTATAATCATCTAAAATAATTTTAGTTTTATTTTTTATAATTTTTTTAAATTTTAATAGATTGATACAACAGGCTACCCTAAATCTTCCATCAATTAATATAAGGTCTGGAAAATTTTTATTTTTAGAATATTTATCTATAGATTGTACATAATTTACAATTTTACTCTTAATTTTTAATATTGGATAAGAATATTCACCGACTGGACCTATGTTGATCAATTTAATATTATTTTTTTTTTTAATTTTATTATATATTAAATTATAGAATACAGTATCAAGCTCAATTGATATATATCTTTTGTTTAGTTCATCAGCGACTAGGGTTGATGAACCCGATCCATATTCAAAATAAAATTTTGATTTTTTTAATTCTTTTAAAAAAAAAAAATTTGAATTTTTAGATCCAAAATTTATTTTATTATTTAATTGAAATATATTAGATAAAATATATTTTTTAAAAAAAAATTTAAATCTTGATAAATTTTTGTAAAAAATCATTATATTAATCTTTGTAATTATTTATCAATATTTTAAATTCATTATTTGAATTAAGTAATTCGTCAAAAGTTCCTATAACAATTTCAGAATTAGAAAAAAAAATTATTTTTTTAAATTTCTTGATGTTTCTTAAGTTGTGTGTTGCAAATAATACTGTTTTTTTTAAATTAAATATTTTATTAAATATTTTTTCCTCAGTATTTATATCTATAGCATTTGTAGACTCGTCAAATATTAAGATTTCACGCATATTATAAAATAATCTAGCTATGCCAACTCTTTGTTTTTCTCCTCCGGATAACCTTTTGCCACTTTCTCCAATATCTGAAGTTATAGATATACTAGATTTGTTTACATCTAGTTCTGCAAAATTACATGCATCTATAATTTTTTTATCGTTTATATTGTTTTGGTCTGTTCCAATAGCAATATTTTCTTTTAAATTTGAATCTAAAAAAAACATTTTTTGTGGAAGATAATTTATTTTTTCTTGCCAACTACTATTTGATTTAATTTCACATTCTTTATTATCAATAAATATTTGGCCTTTTGTCGGTTTCAATAAGCCTGTAATCAAATCAATCAAAGTGGATTTTCCAGATCCTGTTTTTCCAACTAATGCTACTTTATCAAATTTATTTATTTTAAAATTCAATTCATTAATGAAACTTTTAGTTCTATCATCGTAACTAAAGCCTACATTCTTGAATTCTAAACTTTTATTAAAGATTATTTCATTTTCCGCAGCATTATCATTTTCATTTAAATTTTTAATATTTAAAAATAAATCTCTATAAATTATATTTAAACTTTCTTCTGATTTCTTTATTGCAGATAATGATGAGTAAATAAGCTGTGCACCAGGCAAAATTCTATAACCTGCAAAAATAAATACTGATAATGTGGGTAAGTTATTCAAAAATGTTGAATTTTGGTTAAATAATAAAAGAATTAATACTATTAATGATAAAACTATAAATTCAATTAAATATTTGGGAAAAATTGTATAAACAACAACCTTAACATGAATTTTTGCATATTTGTAACTTGTTATTATAAATTTTTTTAAAAAAAAATTTTCTAACTTTAAAATTTTAGCTTCTTTAATTGAGTTAATTGTTTCATTAGATATTATAAATTTTAACTTATCATAAAAGCTTCTCTCAATACCTATTTTTCTAAGTTTATTTTTTACAAATAAAAAAATTATAAAAAATAAAGATAAAAAAAATAGAATTATAAATATTGTTAAATTTAAGTTAATTGAGGCTAATAAAAAAAATATTGAAACAATTATAAAGATTCTTCCAATGGCCTGCAATATTGGTAAAACGATCCCATGTACAACCTGCTGTGTTTCAATAACAATATTTTTAACTAAATTACTTGAATTATTTTTTACAAAAAAAATATAATCATTTTTAAAATAATTTTTTAACAATGATATTGATAAATCTGCGGTACTCTCTCTTGCCACTTTTTCAATTAAATAAAATAAACTAGCAAGAAAAGAATTAACTATAAAAAAAATAAATATAAGAAAAAAACCAAAAAAAGTAATAAAATTATTTTTAATATACTCGGGAGAATTTAAAAAAATTTTATTTAGATATATATTCTCGTTAACAATATTATTGTCTAGAAGCATAGATATAAATGGACCAATTAATCCAATTCCTATTACTTCAAATAAAGATCCCAAAATTATAAAAATAGATAAAATAAATAATTTTTTTAAACCAATAAATTTAAATAATAAATAAATTTTATTTTTTAAATTTGCTGCTTCATCCATCATTATTTATTAGTTCCTTAAGACCAAAACTTAGGTTATTAAATTTTATCTTATTAGTATATTTTTTTATTTTTTTATTATCTCCCAATGTATTTAACATATCACCTTTTTGTTTATTAATATTTTGGGTTTTTGATTTATATTTAAGATTTTTTTCTAGAGTTTTAATTAAAGTATTTAATTTTGTTTTTTTATTTGAACATATATTAAATATATCGTGTCCATTAAATCGGTGTATCTTTTTTGTTAAAAGATAGATTATTTCTACAATATCCGAAACATGGGTAAAATCTCTTGAATGTTTTCCTTTGTTATAAAGATAGATTAATTTTTTTTTTCTAATATTTTTTATTGATTTTGAAATCATCATATCCGGTCTTCCAAGACTACCGTAAGCAGTAAAAAACCTCAGACCAAATGAATTAATATTAAAATAGTTTTGGTAAATTTTTGCAAAACTTTCATTTAATACTTTTGTAGTACCGTACAAATTTAATGGGTTTAATTCGTCATTTTCTTTAGTAGGAAAATTTTTAGCATCGCCATAAACAGAGCTTGAAGATGCATATATCAATTTATTAATTTTTAATTCACTCATTGTTTGAAGTAAATTTAAAAAACTATAAATATTATATCTAATGTAAATATCTGGTCTGGTATAAGAATATCTTACACCTGGTTGGGCTGCTAAATGTATAATTAAATTGGGTCTACTTTTTTTAATAAATTTTTTTAAAATTATTTTATTTTCTAGTTCAATTTTTTTAAAAAAAAAATTTTTATATTTTTTTAGTAGCGATAATCTTTTTTTTTTTAAATTTACTGAATAATAGTTATTTAAATTATCTATACCATAAACATCAAATTTTTTTTTTAAAAAATGATTGCACAAATGATAGCCTATAAAGCCAGCAGCACCGGTTATTAATACTTTTTTATTTTTCATTATAAAAATTAATTATTTTTTTAGCTCTTCCTGACCAATTAAAATTTTTTGAGAAATCTTTATTTTTTTTCGTAATTTTAATTATTTTTTTTTTATTATTATACAACGTATTAATGCTTTTCATCCATTTTTCAATATTATCGTTAGGAACAAGTAATGAATTATAATTATTTTTTAGTATATGATTATACACAACTAATTTTGATGCTATTATGGCTGAACCTGAGGCCAAGTATTCAAATAACTTTAAGGGGGACATGTAATTTACTAAATTTGTCCCTTTTGATCTTCCATAAACCTTTTTGCCATACGGTAACAACAAAATCTTTGCGCTCTCTAAAATTTTAGGAATAAATTTAAATTTTACATGACCTTTAAAAATTAAGTTTTTTGGAAAATTCTCAAATAAAAACTTTTTATCTAATAATCTTTTGTCTCCATAAACTCTAAATTTAATTTTAGGCATTCTTTTTGCTAACTCTAAAATTATTTCAAAACCTTTTCCCTGAGACAAACTTCCAGTGTAAACACAATCTTTCTTAACATATTTGCTTTTTGAGTTTTTGAAATCACTTACATCAACTCCATCATCAAGAACTAAACAGTTATGTTTTTTATTAAATTTAAAAATTTTTTTTAAATTTTTATGAATTAATATAAATTTTATATTTTTATGTAATTTGAAATAAAAAAATATATTAAATAAAAGCTTTGATATTCCATGAAAATCTTGATGTATTTCTAATACATTTTTTATACCAGCAATAGACATTAATAAGCTTAGTAGTGGTATTCTTGTTATAATTAAATTTTTTTTATAATTTTTATTTTTTAAAAAAAATAAAGTACTTAAAAAAAAAATAATTTTGAAAATTTTATTATTTACTTTGAAGTTAGTAAAATTTTTAATTTTAAAATTTCTTTTTAAAAGATAGTCATTTTTTATTTTTTTAAAATTTAAAGATTTGTCTTTGTAAGGAATAATTAAATACAATTCTTTATCATATAGCTTTAGTGCATCACACATTTTTAAAACATGCTGAGAATATGCTGATGTATTAGGTAAATTAAAATCTGCGATATAGATAATCATTAAAAAAAATTATATTTATTCATTTCTAGGTAAATTTTATTAGCTTCATTTAGTAAATTTACATCTATATTGGAAGATTTAATTTCTTCTATATTATTTTTATTACTTAGTTTTTCAATTTTTGTTTCTATTTCAAGATATTTGTTTAATTTATCATTAAATAAATTTGTTTCCTCACAAAATTTTTCATAGGACAAGAAAAATATATTTTTATTTTCTTGATTTTGTTGATAATTATTTAACAAGTAATTGTAAACTTTACTCCATTGAAATAACCAATAATTTATATCTGAAAAATTATTATTATTACCAATTTCATTATTAAAATATTTTTTATGATTTAATCCAAACTCATAGTGCCCTATAGAATTCATGTAATCTAAAACAAATTTATCTTCTTTTTGTTTTTTAGAAAAATTTAAATGCTGTTTCTGTAATGATCTTGATTGATACTCGGGACGTCTAAATAATATTAAAATTAAACTATTAGAAATATTCTTAATTTTTTTTAGACGTAAAATATTATTATTATTTTTTGAAAGATATATTTTATTTTTTGAATTAATTAAATTTATATAATTTATAAATTCTTTAATTAAATCATCTGAAAAATCATTTAATTCTAGAAAATTTTTTTTTATATAAACACTATTTAATCTATTTTTCCAAAAAACCTCCTCAAAAGCTTCGGGGCTTAAAAGATTAATTTTTATTTCATCCTTGTGAGCTCTTAAAATATTTGGTTTGTGAGTTCTAAATTTTTTAAATAAACTATTTATTTTTGGTGACATTATAAATGGCATATCTTCATAAGTTAAAGATCTAAACTTTCCTGTATTGTATAAATTATTTAGCAATATTGTGGTTCCTGACCTAGCGTAACCAGTTATGAACAATTTTTTTGTGTCTTTATTATGCAGATGTTTTTTTGATAGAATTTTTTCCAGGTCGTATGAAATATTCAAAAAATAATTATTATTAACAATTAATTTGTGTAACAATTTTTGAAAAAAAGAATAATTTTTCATAAAAAATAAATTATTAAAAAAGGCAATATGATTAAGATAATCTTAAATACAAGAACAAATGTATTTTTAGCGATATCATTAAATTTTTTCATGAGTTTTGAAGGTGATGAGTTGTCATTACTGAAATTTTTTAATTCTTTAAAATAATTTTTATAACTATTAATTACTTCATTTAGTGTAGTTAATAATTTTAAGAATTTCATTATTATTATCGATAGAATTGATAAAGAAACTAAAATTAGAATTTTTAAAAACAATTTTTTATTTTTTCTGATTTATATTTTTTTTTTTATTTTGAAATTTTTTAAAAAGTTTTTTTAAAGGATAATAAATAATTGCAAATATACTTAAAATCAATACACCAATTGTTCCTAGAATAGTTATAATTGCACCAAGACCCATGCCTGGTCCAATATAAGCGTAAGCATTTGAAGAATAAAAAAATGTTATGAAAATTAAAAAAATAAATCTCATTTGTTTCATATTTTCTTTTTATATATTTTATAATCAATCTTCAAGGAAGTTTTTCCTAAATTAAGTCTCATTTCGATTTTTTTCTAATTAAAAAAATTTGGTGATCAATTTTATTAACACTAAAATTAATTTTATTTTTATCTTTTAACTTTGCTTGAAACAAATTGAGATAATTTAAAATTTCTTTAACACTAGTATTTTTGAATTTTTCATTTTGTCTCTTTTTAATTCCAAAAAAGTAATAAAAATTATTTAAAAATATTTTTGCAAGGTCAATTACATTAATTTTACATCGTCCTAATAATGTTTGTTTTGGATAGCTGTATGTGCTTGAATTACTATTAATTAAATTTAAAAATTCATTAGCAATTAATTTTGTAGACAATTTTGAATTGCTAAGATTATGAATAAATTTTTTTGGCATTTTATTTTTAATAAAATTATACTTCTCAATCTTTGTTTCATTTTTTGAAAAAAATGAGATAAACTCATTTGCTTTATTAAAATTATAACCCGGTGAATATGGAATTTCGTGACCTAAATTTTTTTTCTTAAAAGAAAGAATTTTTTTGTTTAATATTGCTGCTTCATAACTGGTTGTACAGTGGCTATGAAAATAATAATCGCAAGCAATAATCCAGGGTGTGACTGAATAATTATACTCTACGTGAACATTTTTCCCTATTTTTCCAAATCGATTTCTAACTTTATGGATATCTTGTGTTGGATGAGGCCTAAAAACAAAATTAATTTTTGGAAATTTTATAGATAGTTTTTTAATTATTTCTATTAAAGAAGTATAATTAATTGAATCTTCTTTCCATTGTTTATAAACTTTACTTAAATTCTTTTTCTTTGTTTTTGTATTGGCATATTTTTCTTTTAAAAATTGAACATAATTATGTTCTCCTCCTTTAATATCTAAAAAAAAACTTGATGAGATAAAAACAAATTTTTTAAATTTTTTTTTAATTTTCTCTACATCTCTATCAAAAATATGTCGAACTTTAGGTTTTAATAAATCATATTTTGGATGGCCAATTACTCGCAAATTTAAATTTTTTAAATTTGGTTTATATTTTTTTACTAGTTTAAGCTCATCATGTCCTCTTAAAAAATATGTATCTGTTTTTTTTAATACAGCATCATTTAATCTTGTTTCAAAAAAAAATTTAGGCCAAAACAGCATCGGACCTTCTTCATCTAAAGCTGTATAAAAATTATTTTTTTTTACTTTTTTTAGAATAAAATCTTTTTCTTTTGAGATGCTTTTATCTAAATAAATAGCATTTTTTAAATAAGGTAGTTGAGACGTTAAAAATCTTGATTTTGAAATTAAAATTTTAAAATTATGTTTTTTTATTAATTCATATGCTAAAAAAATTTTAGGCAAAAACTCTCTAACTTTTACTTCCAAAGGAAATAGTGCAATCATATTTTTACCAATATAAATATTTTTTTAAAGCCAGATTAATTTTTTTTATTTCTCCATGTGTTAAATTTTTTTTTGCTTTAAAAAGGTTATTATAGGTTTTTTCAGAATCAAAATTTTCACCGTAATTCATTTTAATATTTAAAAATTTATCCAACTTTTTTTTTTCTACAGTAAAATTAGAAAAAAACTTTTCAAATTGTATATATAAAATTTTATTGCTATTAATTTTTTTTAAATTTTTCATATATTTAGGATACCATTTTAAAAATAAATCCAATTTATAGCCTGGATAGCCAAATGACTTTCTAGATTTCATGCTAAAATATACTGATTTAGGATCTCGTAGAACAATTATAATTTTAGGATTTGTATAGTATTTAGAAGAATTTAAAGGATCAAAAATATTTACACCTTGATTGATAAGAAACTGTTGTTTTTTTTTAATTGAAGGAATATTTATTAGAAAAATTCCATTTAACAACTTCTTAGCTTCGTTTAAAAAAAAAATTTTTTTTTGTGGGATTATAAGTTTAAAAGGTCTTTTAATACTATTAGAACTTATAAAATTTTTTATTTTAAAATTTATATTCTTAAAATAGGACAATCTATTTTTAGAAAATTGAGGATATGCAAAATACTCAACATCTATAATTTTTTTTACAAAATTATTAATTAAAAAATTATATCTTTTTTTATTTTTTATTAGTTTAATTTTTTTATTATTTGAATTAACTTCAAGATTGCTAA
>CEUZ01060507.1_pt1 | contig 10214 bp, 11 predicted proteins | sample 361511 | NCBI WGS metagenome assembly CEUZ01 (sample SAMEA2622822, study PRJEB7988) | marine metagenome | biome: marine biome (ENVO:00000447); feature: surface water layer (ENVO:00002042); material: "saline water (ENVO:00002010), including plankton (ENVO:xxxxxxxx)" | depth 5 m | reverse complement strand
GAGATTAAAACAATGTCTTTCGCAGTTATACAAACAGGTGGCAAGCAGTACAAGGTTTCAGCAAGCGAAATCCTTAGAGTTGAAAGACTTGATAGTGAAGAAGGAAAAACTGTAGAATTCAAAAACGTTCTGTTTTTGAATGACGATAAAACAACTGAGATTGGAAATCCAAATATTAACGGGGCAAAAGTCGAAGCAACTATTTTAAAAAATATAAAAAATAAAACTATTTTAGTTTTTAAAAAAAGAAGAAGAAAAAATTCCAGAAAAAAATATGGTCATAGACAACCTGTTTCTCTTGTTAGAATAACTAAAATTTTTTCTAAAGATGGAAAGCTAATTTCTCAAGCTGAGCCACAAAAAAAATTAACCAAAGAAATAGTAAAAGCTGAACAAGCAAGAAAAGATCAAATATTAGAGGCAAAAAAAACTCAAACTGAGGAAAAACAAAAAATTAAAAAAACACTAAAAAAAACCGAAGATAAAGAAAAAAAAGTTACTGATAATATTGAGAAAAAAGTAACTAAAAAGAAAACTTTAATAACAAAAAAAAAATGATACTATTATGTTAGGATATTAAAACATGGCAACAAAAAAAGCAGGTGGATCTTCTCGTAATGGCCGCGATAGTGCCGGGAGGCGTCTCGGAGTAAAGAGGTATGGTGGTCAATTAGTAATGCCTGGAAATATTATTGTTAGACAAAGAGGGACAAAAATACATCCTGGTAACTACGTAGGTATAGGCAAAGACCACTCAATATTTTCTTTAGTAAAGGGAAAAGTTCATTTCAAAACTTCAAAATTAAACAGAACTTTTGTTTCTGTTATCCCCAGTTAATCTCTTAAAACTTAAAATTAATTTTATTGTGGTTAAGTTATGAAATTTTTAGATCAAGCAAAAATATATGTACAAGCGGGAAATGGAGGATCAGGATCAGCCAGTTTCAGAAGAGAAAAATTTATTGAATTTGGTGGGCCCGATGGCGGAGATGGAGGAAAAGGAGGATCAGTAGTTTTTTCTGCAAGTAAAAATTTAAATACTCTTATTGATTTTAGATATCAACAACATTTTAAGGCGGAAAGAGGCCAAGATGGAAAAGGAAAAAAACAAACAGGAAGAAGTGGAAAAAATTTAATTTTAAAAGTTCCTGTGGGTACGCAAATCTTAGAGGAAGATAATAATACTTTAATTGAAGATCTTACTGAATCAGAACAAGAAGTAATTATTGCTAATGGAGGAAAAGGTGGTTTAGGAAATGTAAGATTTAAAAGTTCTACAAACCGATCACCAAGAAAAAAAACTGAAGGTCAAAAAGGTGAAGGTTATTGGATTTGTTTACAACTTAAAGTTATAGCCGATATTGGCATAGTTGGTATGCCGAATTCCGGAAAATCAAGTTTATTATCAGTTCTTACAAGTGCAAAACCAAAAATTGCCAACTATCCCTTTACTACAATTAATCCAAATCTAGGAGTAACAAACTATAATAATAAAGAAATTACTTTAGCAGATATACCTGGATTAATTGAAGGAGCCCATGAGGGAGTTGGCTTGGGTGACAAATTCCTAAGACACATAGAGAGATGTAAAAGCATCCTGCATTTAATCGATATTACAAATGAAAATTTACTAAATGATTATTCTAAAGTTAGAAAAGAACTTCTTAAGTATAGCAAGAAACTTGTTAAAAAAAGAGAGATAATAGTTTTTAATAAAATAGATATGATTGAAGAAAAGGAAGTCTTGAAAAAAATCAGTATTTTTAGAAAAAAAAATAAAAAAAAAGTTGTAACTATATCTGCACTTAAACATATAGGTTTAAATACAATAAAAAAAGTTCTAATTAATCATGTACATTGATAAATTTAAAAAAATCGTAATCAAGGTAGGTTCATCAATTTTAATTGATAATAAGGGTAAACCAAAAAAAATATGGCTTAAAGAATTTGCAAAAGATATCAAAAATCTTAAAAATAAAAAAAAACAAATAGTTATTGTTTCTTCTGGCGCAATTGCAATAGGTTGTGAATACCTTGGAATTAAAAAAAGCGGTTTAAAAGTTGATAAAAGCCAGGCTGTAGCTTCTATAGGTCAAATTGAATTAATGGATTTTTACAAAAATACATTTAATAAAAATAAAATAAAGATTTCACAAATATTACTGACATTAGATGATACTGAACAAAGAAGAAGATCAATAAATGCCAGACGAACAATTGATAATTTATTAAAAATGGATGTTGTGCCAATCGTTAATGAAAATGACACAACGGCAACTACTGAAATAAAATACGGAGATAATGATAGATTGGCTGCAAGAGTAGCGCAAATAATTAGTGCTGATTGTTTAATTTTGTTATCAGATGTAGATGGACTCTATACCGATAATCCAAAAAAAAATAAAAAAACAAAATTTATAAAAACTGTCAAAGAAATAGATGAAAAAATAAAAATGTACGCAACTAAAACTGAAAGTGTATATGGCTCAGGTGGCATGAAAACAAAAATCGATGCTGCAAAAATTTGCCAATTATCAGGATGCTATATGTCGATAGCAAATGGCAACTATATTAATCCAATAAAAAAAATAATAAAAAATCAAAAATGTACATGGTTTATTCCAAAAATTTCTAAACTTGATGCTAGAAAACAGTGGATAATTGGATCGGTGGCCCCTAAGGGAGAAGTTATTATCGACGAAGGTGCTATAAATGCAATAAAAAATGGAAAAAGTTTATTGCCAGCAGGTGTAAAAAAAATTAATGGTAAATTTGAGAAAGGTGATCATATTTTGGTTAAGGATGAAAATAATATGGAATTTGCTCGAGGCTTAACATCATTTTCTTCAATTGAAGCAGAAAAAATAAAAGGTTCACATACCAGTAAAATAAAAAATATATTAGGTTATTCTAGTAGAGAAGAAATTATACATAAGGACGACTTGGTAAAAATATAATAATGCCTAAAAATATATATATGAATAAAATAGGAAAACAGGCAAAATTTGCTTCAGCAAATTTATCTGTTTTAAATATTGATAAGAGAAATTCTGTTTTAAAACAATATAGTCAGTATTTAAAAAAAAATTTACGAGCTATTTTAAAATCTAACGAAAAAGATATATATGCAGCGAAGTCAAAAAAAATTAAAGATGGTATGATTGATAGACTAAAATTAAATAATAAAAAAATCGGGCAAATCAGAAAATCAATAGCGGAAATAATAAAATTTAAAGATCCCTTAAAAAAGACATTATCCTCTTGGAAAAGACCAAATGGTTTAATTATAAAAAGAATTTCCATACCTATTGGTATAATTGGTGTAATTTACGAAAGTAGACCTAATGTAACTTCTGATGTTTCTGCATTATGTTTTAAAACTGGAAATGTTGTAATTCTACGTGGAGGATCTGAAGCTTATCACTCCAACAAAATTTTAGCCAATCTATTCAGAAAAGCACTCAAGAAAAAAAAATGTGATAAAAACTGTATTCAGTTTATTGAAAGTAAAAATAGAAATTATGTAGACTATCTTTTGTCTAATATGACAAATTATATCGATCTCATCATACCTAGAGGGGGGAAAAGTTTAGTTAGTAAGGTTTTAAAAAAATCTAAGGTTTCAATCATAGGGCATTATGAGGGTCTATGTCATGTATATATAGATAGAGAAGCCGATTTAAACATGGCAATTAAAGTTGTTAAAAATTCTAAAATGAGGAATGTGAGTATTTGTGGTGCCGCTGAAACTTTATTGATTGACAAAAAAAATTTAAAAATACATTGCAAACCCATATTAGACCAATTAATGAAGCTAGGATGTAAAATAATAGGAGATAAAGCAATAAAAAAGTATGCATCTAATAAAATAAAAATTGCAAAGGAAAAGGATTGGTCAACCGAATATCTCGCACCAATAATTTCAGTAAAAAGTGTAAATGGAGTTGAGGAAGCAATAAAACATATAAATAAATATGGATCATCTCATACAGATTCTATTGTGACAAAAAATAAAAAAACTGCTGAAAAATTTCTATCAAATGTTAAAAGTTCTATAGCTATTCACAATGCCTCAACACAATTTGCTGATGGAGGAGAATTTGGTTTTGGTGCTGAAGTAGGTATATCAACGGGAAAACTTCATCCAAGAGGTCCAATAGGTATTAATCAACTTACTACTTATAAGTACATTTTAGAAGGAAGAGGGCAAACAAGGAAATAGTTTTTGAAAAAATTATTCGAAAAAAATTATACAAGAATTGGTATATTGGGAGGTACATTTGATCCCCCTCATAAAGGGCATCTTTCTATATCTAAAATCGTAATAAAAAAACTTAGATTAAAAAAAATGATGTGGGTCATAACTAAACAAAACCCTTTAAAAGGAAAACCTTATCTAAACACAAAAAAAAGAATTTTTTGGGCTAAAAAAATGACTGCTAAAGAAAAAAAAATTTATGTAAAATATTATGAAACTAAATTGAAATCTTCAAATACCTATAGTTTGCTTAATTATTTAAAAAAAAATAGGAAAAAAGAAAAATTATATTTTTTAATTGGAGAGGATAATTTAGAAAAATTTCACAAATGGTTTAATTGGAAAAAAATACCAAAACTCGCAAAAATCGTTGTCTTCCCTAGAAAGAATTACTCAACAAAAGCACTTAGGTCTATTGCTTTTAAAAAGCTTGATAAAAAAGACTTTATATTTATAAAATCAAAAAAAATAAATATTTCATCTTCATTAATTAGGAAATTTTGGTAAAATAAATTTTTATGCAAATAAAAGAAATTAACCAATTAAAAAAAGATATAGAAAAAATTTTAACTGATAATAAAGCCTTAGAAATTAAATCTATAAATTTAAAGGATAAAACTTCAATTGCAGATTTTATGATAATAGCAAGCGGAAATTCATCTAGACATATACAGGCTTTGTCAGAAATATTGTTGGATGAATTAAAAAAAAAAGGAATTAATAAATGTCGTTTAGAAGGAAAAGACAGTAATGATTGGAAACTTATTGATGCAATAGATATTATTGTACATATTTTTCACCCTGATAAAAGAAAATTTTACAATTTAGAAAGGATGTGGTCTGAATTGATCCCAAAAGAAAGATTAACAATATGAAAAAAAATTACTTTAAATATATTTTAATATTTGCAATAATTATTTTTGCGAATATTCCAAACAAAACCTACCCTCAAAATGTAGATGAACTATATGAAAAAATTGATCTTTTTAGTGAAGTTTTAGAAAAAATTCAAAATGAATATGTTGAAGAAGTTGATGAATCTGAAGTAATGGATTCTGCAATTAATGGGGCATTGCAATCATTAGATCCTTATTCGGCATATATGAATCAAAAAATCTTTGAAGAATCGCAAACGGAAACGAGCGGAGAATTTGGAGGATTGGGTATAGAAGTAAGTATGGAAGCTGGGGTAGTTGTAGTTATAGCCCCAATTGATGATACCCCGGCATCTAAAGCCGGTGTAAAAGCTGGTGACTATATTGTTAAAATAAATGGTGAGCAGGTGCAGGGAAAAACTCTTATGGAAGCAGTTAATCTTATGAGGGGCCCCGTAGGTTCTCCTATTGAAATTACTATAAGAAGAAAAGGATTAAGAAAAGCTATAGTTGTCAAAATAGTTAGAGAAATTATTGAGATAAAATCTGTAGTATCTAAAACGGTTGATGAAAAAGTTGGTTATCTTAGATTAAGGGCATTTAACGAAAATAGCAGCGAACAGCTAAAAGAAGAAATTAAAAAAATAGAAAAAAATAGAAAATTGGTAGGTTATATTCTTGACTTAAGAAATAATCCTGGCGGGCTTTTATCTCAAGCAATAAAAATTTCAGATTTTTTTCTTGATGATGGAGAGATTGTTTCCACTAGAGGAAGAAAAAATAAAGAAAACAGAAAATTTTTCGCAAAACGTGGAGATAAAATTGATGGAAAACCTTTGATTGTTTTAATAAATAATGGCTCTGCATCTGCTGCTGAGATCGTTGCAGGTGCCCTTCAGGACCAAAAAAGAGCGATATTATTAGGAGAAACTTCGTATGGAAAAGGATCTGTACAATCCATTATACCTCTTAAAAATAGAGGAGCTATAAGATTAACTGTTTCCAAATATTATTTACCATCAGGAAAATCTATTTCTGAAATTGGTGTAGCGCCTGATATTAAAGTTGAAGAAGAAGGAGAAGAATTTTCAATTAATACTCCTACGGATAATCAATTAAATTATGCTATCGATCTTCTAACTGGCTAAAATTTAATGCAAGAAAATAAGAAATTGCCATTAAGAATAGGTGTAGGAATACTTCTTTTAAACGATCAAAATAAGGTGTTTGTAGGTAAAAGAATAGATAATCCAAAAAACTTTTGGCAGATGCCCCAGGGAGGTGTTGATAAAAATGAAAATTTCTTACAAGCCGCAAAAAGAGAACTCGAAGAAGAAACTGGAATTAAGTCAGTAAAATTAATAAAGGAATTAAATGAGTGGTTAGAATATGATCTACCAGAAAATCTTTTAGGAAAAATTTGGAAGGGAAAATATAGAGGGCAAAGCCAAAAGTGGTTTATTATGAAATTTTTAGGAAAAAATAGTGAAATTAATGTTAAAACTAGTAACCCTGAATTTTTAGATTGGAAATGGATTGAAATTTCAAAGCTGCCAGAAATTGCTGTAAATTTTAAAGTTGAGATTTATAAAAGGCTTAAAAAAGAATTAGAATTTTTAAATTTGCGCTAAATTCTTATTTCTTTAATTGTTGAAAGTTTGTGATTAAGAATGTAACGATCTTGATCTGTAATATCTTTTTCAGCTAATCTATCCTGAGTATCTTTGTTTAACTTTTCTAGAAATTCTTTTGATAGATCTTTTATATTTATTACCGATGCTGAAAGAACTACTAATGTATTATCAAAATATTCTATCGTTCCATCTTCAACAAAAAATTCTACAAGATTTTTTTCTTTTATTTCAGCTTTTATTTTGCCTGGTCTCAAAAAAGTTATAATTGGTATATGATTTTTTAGTATACCCATTTCCCCCTCGTAAGAGGGTAGAGTAACCATTTTAACATTGTCAGAAAAAATAATTTTTTCGGGACTAATTATTTCAAGTTTAAAAGTATCTTCCATTATGCTGCAGCTTCTTTCGCCATTTTTTCAGCCTTTTCTACTGCTTCTTCAATAGTGCCTACCATATAAAAAGCTGATTCAGGCAAATGATCATATTCACCTTTGCATATAGCGTCAAAACCTTTGATAGTTGCTTCTAAATCTACAAGTTTTCCGGGTGAGCCAGTAAAAACTTCAGCTACAAAAAATGGCTGTGATAAAAATCTTTGTATTTTTCTAGCTCTAGCGACTGTTAATTTATCTTCTTCGGAAAGTTCATCCATCCCTAAAATTGCAATTATATCTTGTAATGATTTATACGTTTGTAATATTTTTTGAACTTCTCGTGCAACTTTATAATGTTCATCTCCAACAATTCTTGGATCTAAAATTCTCGAAGTAGAATCTAGAGGATCAACTGCTGGGTATATACCTAGTTCTGCTATTTGTCTTGACAATACAGTAGTCGCATCCAAATGTGCAAATGAAGTTGCAGGAGCGGGATCCGTTAAATCATCAGCAGGAACATAAATAGCCTGTACTGATGTAATAGAACCCTTGTTTGTTGTAGTAATTCTTTCTTGGAGATTGCCCATGTCAGTAGCTAAAGTTGGTTGATAGCCTACAGCTGAAGGAATTCTTCCCAATAAAGCTGAAACTTCTGAACCGGCCTGTGTAAATCTAAATATATTGTCAACAAAAAATAATACATCTTGACCTTCTTTGTCTCTAAAATATTCTGCAACTGTTAAGCCTGTTAACCCTACTCTAGCGCGTGCTCCTGGTGGCTCATTCATTTGTCCATAAACTAAGGCTGCTTTAGAACCTTTCCCATCAGGTTTTATAACTCCAGATTCTATCATCTCATGATACAAGTCGTTACCCTCTCTTGTTCTCTCTCCAACGCCAGCAAAAACAGAAAATCCTCCGTGGGCTTTAGCTATATTATTTATTAATTCCATTATAATTACCGTTTTACCTACTCCTGCTCCTCCGAAAAGTCCTATTTTTCCTCCTTTGGAATATGGAGCAAGCAAATCCACAACTTTAATTCCAGTTACCAATATTTCTGTTTCTGTTGATTGATCCGTAAATTTTGGAGCTGGCCTATGTATCGGCCAATTTTCTTTTGTTGTTACTTTACCTTTTTGATCTATTGGTTCTCCAATAACATTAATTATCCTTCCAAGAGTTTCGGGTCCAACAGGAACTTTAATAGGAGATTCTGTATTAGTAACTTTATCTCCTCTTTTAAGCCCCTCTGTGCTATCCATCGCAATAGTTCTAACTGCAGTCTCTCCTAGGTGTTGAGCCACTTCTAGAACGAGTCTATTCCCAGAATTATTGCACTCTAATGCAGTTAATATTTCTGGTAACTGACCTTCAAATTGAACATCTACCACAGCACCAATTACCTGTGTAATTTTCCCAAATTTATTTTCCATTATTACAAACTTTCTGCTCCTGAGATTATTTCTATAAGTTCTTTTGTAATAGCTGCTTGTCTGCTTCTATTATATGTTATAGTTAATTTGTCTACTAAATCACCTGCATTTCTTGTAGCATTATCCATAGCAGTCATTCTAGAGCCTTGTTCACTTGCAGCATTTTCAAGTATTGCTTTGAAAATTTGGGTTGAAATGTTACGTGGAAGCAAATTCTCTAATATTTCATTTTCTTCAGGTTCAAACTCATAAAAATTTTCCAATTTTTTTTCTTCCTTTTTTTTTATTTTTTCAATAGGGATAATTTGCTGTGCTTGTGGAATTTGCGTAATTACATTTTTAAATTTATTATAATATATTTTGCAAACATCAAATTGATTTTCATTAAATAATTTTATTATCTTGTTTCCTATTTGCTCAGCTTCTTGATAAGTAATTTTTTTATAACCCTTAAAATTTAATTTTTCTATAATATAATTACCGTATGCTCTTTTTAGTTGATCATGTCCTTTGGAACCAACCGTAAAAATTTTAAGACTCTTTCCTTCTTTTAAAATCTTTTCGAAATCGCTTTTAGCTCTTCTGCATATATTTGTATTAAATCCACCACAAAGACCTCTGTCAGCAGTAATGACCACACATAAGTGAACATCGTCCTTTCCGGTACCTACCAAAAATTTAGATGCACTCTCTTTATCTGAAATTGATGTGCTTAGATTGAGAATTATATTATTCATTTTTTCTGAAAATGGCCTTCCCTTTTCTGCATTTTCTTGCGCTCTTCTTAATTTGGCTGCTGCTACCATTTTCATTGCTTTAGTAATTTTTTGCGTGGACTTTACGCTAGAAATTCTTTTTTTTAAATCATCTAAACTAGGCATTTATTTTTTTTTTTTAAATTTTTCTATAACAAAAACTAATTTTTTTTCGATTTCTTCTTCTAATTTTCCAGTACTATTAATACTATCAATAATTTCTGGATTAGAAGATTTGACTTCTTCATAAATTAGTTTTTCAGTATTTTTAATATCAGACAACTCAACATCATCTAAAAAACCTCTAACACCTGAAAATACTGCTATTACTTGTTGTGCTACTGGCATTGGAGAATATTGATCTTGTTTTAAGAGTTCTGTTAACTTAGATCCTCTGTTTAATAATTTTTGTGTAGCAGCATCAAGATCAGATCCAAATTGTGCAAAAGCAGCCATCTCTCTATACTGAGCTAGTTCTAATTTTATTGATCCAGCAACCTTTTTCATTGCTTTGGTTTGAGCCGCTGATCCTACTCTTGAAACTGATAAACCAACATTTACTGCAGGTCTTATACCTTGATTAAATAGTTCGGTTTCTAAAAAAATCTGCCCATCTGTTATAGAAATTACATTTGTAGGAATATAAGCAGATACATCTCCTGCCTGTGTTTCAATAATGGGTAATGCAGTTAAAGATCCTCCCCCTTGATCATCATTAAGTTTTGCTGCTCTTTCAAGTAATCTGCTATGTAAGTAAAATACATCTCCTGGATAAGCTTCTCTACCTGGCGGTCTTCTTAATAACAGTGACATTTGTCTATAGGCTACTGCCTGCTTAGACAAATCATCATAAATAATTAATGCATGCATACCATTATC
>CEUZ01030904.1_pt1 | contig 10219 bp, 8 predicted proteins | sample 361511 | NCBI WGS metagenome assembly CEUZ01 (sample SAMEA2622822, study PRJEB7988) | marine metagenome | biome: marine biome (ENVO:00000447); feature: surface water layer (ENVO:00002042); material: "saline water (ENVO:00002010), including plankton (ENVO:xxxxxxxx)" | depth 5 m | reverse complement strand
CTGATTTTGATATTGATTTTTGTGAGGAAAAAAGAGATTTAGTTTTTGAATATCTTAACAAAAAATACAAAGATAGCGTAGCACACATAATAACCTTTGGAAAACTTAAAGCTAGAATGGTAATTAGAGATGTTGGAAGAGTCATTGGTCTACCATATGGGTTTGTTGATATGATTTGTAAAATGATACCATTTGATCCTTCTAGACCTATGAAGTTAAAGGAATGTATTAATTCCGAACCTAGACTCCAAAAACTAATTCATGAAGACGATCGAGTAAAAAAATTAGTTGATTTATCTTTAAAATTAGAAGGACTGAATAGAAATTTTGCTACTCATGCAGCAGGCGTAGTTATAGCTGATAAAAAATTGAGCTCAATAGTTCCTTTATATAAAGACCAAACATCCGAACTTTTATTACCATCTACTCAATTTGATATGTATTCTGCAGAAAATGCAGGCTTGGTCAAATTTGACTTTTTAGGATTGAAAACATTAACAGTTATTAATCGGGCACAAAAAATAATTAAGAATAAGATAAACAAAGATTTTAATATTAAAAATATAAATTATGAAGATCAAAAAGTTTTTCAACTTTTATCTGAAGGTAAAACAGTTGGACTATTTCAACTAGAGAGCTCTGGAATGAAAGATGCTTTAACTAATATGAAGCCAAATAGACTAGAAGATATAATAGCACTTGTAGCTTTGTACAGACCAGGTCCAATGAGCAACATTCCTGTTTATAATGATTGTAAACATGGAAGGAAAGAACCAGATTATTTACATCCTAAATTAAAAGTAATTTTAGAACCAACATACGGAGTAATTATTTATCAAGAGCAAGTTATGCAAATTGCACAAGCATTATCAGGATTTACCGCAGGTGAAGCAGATATATTAAGAAGGGCAATGGGTAAAAAAAAAAGAGCAGAATTAGAAAAGCAAAAACAAAGATTTATAAATGGTGCTGAAAAAAATGGAATATCAAAAGATATAGCGGCAGGAATTTTTATGAAAATTGAACCTTTTGCTGAATATGGTTTTAATAAAAGTCATGCAGCTGCCTACGCGGTAATTGCGTATCAAACTGCATATTTGAAAACATATTATCCAAATGAATTTTTTTCAGCTTCAATGTCAACAGAATTATCAAATCAGAATAAGCTTAGCGAATTTTATGAAGAATTGAAAAGAATGAATATTAAAGTTGTTAGACCTGATATTAATCAATGTTTTGCAGATTTTACCTCTAACGAAAAAATTTTTTACTATGCACTTGGAGCTATAAAAAATGTTGGTTTTGAATCTATATCAAATGTAATAAAGGAAAGAACTAAAAACGGTAAATTTGAAAATTTATTTGATTTTATAACTAGGATTGATCCTAAAGATATTAATAAACTTCAATTAGAAGGCCTAGTTAAGGCTGGAGCATTAGATAGTTTTAATAAAAACAGAAAATCACTCTATGAATCAATTCCAAATTTGATTTTAAAATCAAAAAATTTATATGAAAATAAATCTATTAATCAAATAAATTTATTTGAAGAAAATAAAGACCAAGACGAAAATGAATTAATTGTAAAAACAAAAGATTATATATTTGAAGAAAGATTATCCAAAGAGTTTGATGCGTTAGGTTTTTTTATTTCAGATCATCCTCTAAATCAGTTTAAAGATTTTTTTCCTCAATATAATATTATTAATTTTAATGATTTTAGTACTAATGAAAATCTTAAAGATGGTACTATTGCTTGCACTATTTTAAAAATTCAAGAAAAGAAAAACCAAAAAGGATTATCGTATGCAATAATTAAGTTTACAGATTTAGGAGGTGTATTTGAGCTTTTTGTTTTTTCAGATCTTTTTGAGCAAAAAAGAGAGATTCTAAAGGAAGGCAATTCAGTTTTTCTAAATATAATTAAAAACATTTCTACAGATGGGTCTAATATTAGAATTAATGTGAGATCTATAAGTAATATAAAAGATCTGACAAATTTACCAATCCATTCATTAGAAATAAATGCTTTAAATTTTAAAAATTTAAGTCATGTAAAAGAATTAATATCATTACCAGGTGAAACAAATGTAACCTTGATAATAAATAATAATTCTATTACTCATTATTATAAACTAACTCAAAAAAGAAAAATTGATCAAAAAATAATATCGCAGCTTAAAAATGTTGGAGTTGCTTTAAAAATACATTAAAAAAAAACTTGTATTTATTTAAAATAATTGTAAAAAAAGCGAAAATATTAATACGCACACAGTATTTGGTTGAAAAACCTCCGGTCCCAAAAGGGCAATTACTGTGGAGGCATAACCGGAAAGGCATATGATAATACCTAATATAACAATAGAACAGTTATTGGAAGCTGGAGTACATCTGGGTCATAAAACTCTGAGATGGAATCCAAAAATGAAAAAATATATTTTTGGAAGAAGAGACGCTATTCATATAATCGATTTAACTCAAACTGTAGAATTAATTAAAAAAGCTTTAGAAAAAGTATATGAAACAATTTCAAATAAAGGAAATATACTTTTTGTATCAACTAAGAAGCAAGCTTCTGAAAGTATAGCAAGTCTTGCTAAAGATACTAATCAGTTTTATGTAAACCACAGATGGTTAGGAGGTATGCTAACTAATTGGGATACAATTTCAAATTCAATAAAAAAATTAGAACAATTAAATAGAAATTTGTTATCTGAAAATAGAGGTTTTACAAAAAAAGAATTATTAAAAATGAGTACACAAAGGGATAAATTACAAAGATCTTTAGGTGGAATTAAAGACATGAAAAAAACTCCAGACTTGATTTTTGTTATCGATACAAATTACGAGTCACTTGCAATAAAAGAAGCGATAAAATTAAATATACCAATAATTGCGATATTGGATACCAACTCTGATCCAGAGAATATTGATTATCCTATTCCTGGCAATGATGATGCAAGAAGATCAATTGAGCTCTATTGCAATTTAATTAAAGATACAATTGTAAATGCAAGAAATAATCTTCCTAATGAAGTAGAAGTTAAACTTGAAGATAAACCTAAAGAAAAAAAAACGGATATTGGTAAAGACGTATCTAAAAAAGATAAAGATATTAAATTAAATTAATAATTTAACAAAAATCGATAAATAAATATTATGAGTGATACTGAAAAGATAAAAAAACTGAGACAATCCACAGGGGCTGGTTTTAAAGACTGCAATATTGCATTGAAAGAAACAAATGGTGATTTAGATAAAGCTGCAGAAATTTTAAGAGTTAAAGGCATAACAAAGGCTTCAAAAAAAATGTCAAGAGAAGCTAAAGAAGGAGTGATAGTTGTTAGTGGTGACGTTAACAAAACATCTCTTATAGAAATAAATTGTGAAACTGACTTTGTTGCTAAAAACGAAGATTTTATTAATTTTGTTAAAGAATTAAGTGAGATCAATAATCAGTGCTCTTCAGATTTAGAAAAATTAAATAAATCAAATATGTTAAATGGAAAAACAGTTGAGGATAATTTAGTATTATTAATATCTAAAATTGGTGAAAAAATTACAATTGGAAAAGCACAAACTATTCAAAATAACAATTCTCAAAATTTTATATACCAACATTCTGTTATTAAAGACAACGTATCAAAATTGGGTGTAGTTGTTTCTTTAGAGACATCTGAAAAAAATGATCAAATTAGTTTATTTGGTAAGCAACTTTCTATGCATATTGCAGCCTCAAATCCAATAGCATTAAGCGCTGACAAAATTCAAAAAGATATTCTTGAAAAGGAGCAGAAACTTATTGCAGAAGAACTAAAAAACTCAGGTAAGTCCGAAGAAATTGCAAAAAAAATAAGTTTAGGTAAAATTAACAAGTTTAAAGAGGAGAATAGTTTAATGACACAAGATTGGGTAATGGAGCCTAAAAAAAAAGTTAAAGATATTTTATCAGAAATAAATATCCCAAGTTTAAAAATTAAAGAGTTTACAAGAATTAAAATAGGAGAATAAAATTTAATGTTTAAAGATCAAGTTTATAAAAATAAAATGAGTAAAACTATAGAATTGTTTTCTAAGGAACTATCATCTTTAAGAACAGGACGTGCAAATTCAAGTATGTTAGATTTAATTAAAGTTGATGTGTATGGACAAAAAATGCCAATAAATCAATTAGCAACTATAACAGTTCCAGAGCCCAGAACAATAAATGTTCAAGTATGGGATATTAATAATGTTCAATTAATAGACTCTGCCATAAAAAAATCTGAACTAGGTTTAAACCCACAAATAGATGGTCAATTAATGAGATTACCTATACCAGATCTTAATGAAGAAAGAAGATCTGAACTAACAAAAATTATTAAATCAAGTGGAGAGAAATGCAAAGTTTCAATTAGAAATATTAGAAGAGAAGCTAATGATGAACTTAAAAAATTATTAAAATCTAAAGAACTTTCTGAAGATGAAGAGAAAAAATCAGAAAAAAATATTCAAGAGATTACTGATAAAAATATTAAACTAATTGATGAGAAAGTTATTTCTAAAGAAAAAGAAATAATGAAAATATGAGTAATATAAACCATGTTGCCATAATAATGGATGGTAATGGTCGATGGGGAGTAAAAAAATATAATTCAAGAAAATTAGGTCACCAAAAAGGTATTAAAACGGTGGAAAGAATTATAGAAGCTTCACTAAAAAAAAAAATTAAATACTTAACACTATATACTTTTTCAACAGAAAACTGGAAAAGGCCTAAATATGAAGTAAATTTTTTATTTAGATTGTTGTCCGAATATTTGTCTAAAAATTTGAATATTTTGTTAAAAAATAATTTAAGACTTAATATACTTGGAGATATTAATAAATTTCCTAATAAACTTAAAAATTCAATAAATAATGCAATAAAATTAACAACTAAAAATAAAAAGATGCAAATAAATCTTGCCTTAAATTATGGTTCCAGGCAAGAAATTTGTCGTTCTTTAAAATTGCTTTTAAAAAAAAAAAAAATTCCAACCATTAAGAATATTGAAAAAAATTTGTATACTTCTAACATGCCAGATCCCGATATTTTAATACGTACAGGCAATACAAATAGATTAAGCAACTTTTTATTATGGCAACTTTCTTACACTGAAATATTTTTTATTAAAAAAATGTGGCCTGATTTCAATAAAAAAGATTTCTATTCAATACTAAAAAATTATAAAAATATTAAAAGAAAATTCGGAAAAATTTAGTCATGAATGAGCTAATTGTTAGAATATTTACATCTTTTTTGCTAATTTTTATCTTATATTTTTCATATATAAATAACCTTGTTTTTCATTTTTTATTGATATCTATATTCATTTTATCAATAATAGAATATTCATTTTTAATTTTTAAAATTAAAAAAAAAAAAATTGAAAGTTATTCTTATGTAGCTTTAGGAATAATCTATCTATTAATAATCTTCAATTTTTTAATTTTTAAAATAGATGAAATAAAAGATATAATTTTTTATTTTATTATTGTTTGTATTGCTACAGATATAGGAGGTTTACTATTTGGTAAAGTTTTTAAAGGAAAAAAACTTACTAAAATTAGCCCAAAAAAAACTTTTGCTGGTTTTTACGGATCATTTATTATGTCATTTTTATTTATGTTTTTGCTTATTGATAATTTAAATATAAATATTTTTACACTTATAATTTTCACTTTTTCTGTTTGTATGTTGTCACAATTTGGAGATTTATTTTTTTCTTATTTAAAAAGAAGAGCCAAAGTTAAGGATTCAGGAAATCTACTACCCGGTCATGGAGGCATATTAGATCGAGTAGATGGTATGATTATCTCAGTTCCAATTAACATTTTCTTCTATACACTTGCTCTATGAATAATGTTGCTATTTTAGGATCAACTGGATCAATTGGCTTAACAACATTAAAAATTATTAGACTAAATAAAAAAAAATTTAAGATTTTATTATTGTCAGCAAATACAAACGGTAAGTTATTATTTAATCAAGCCAAAGAATTTGGTGTAAAAAATGTTATACTTTTGAATTCGAAAAAAAATCAAAAGTGGATTAAAGCATTTAACAAACATAAAATAAATACTTTTGATAATTTTACAGAATTTGAAAAAATTTTTAAAAAGAAATTAGATTATGTAATTAATGGTATAACCGGGCTTGATGGACTTCAGCCATCTTTAAAAATAATTCAACATACAAAAAAAATAGCAATAGCAAATAAGGAATCAATTATATGTGCGTGGAACTTAATAAATAAGGAATTATTAAAAAATAAAACACAATTTATACCAGTAGATTCCGAACATTTTTCGATTTTTGAACTTATTAAAAATCACAAAATGCAAGCCGTAGAAAAAATTATCATCACAGCTTCAGGTGGACCTTTTTTAAATAAAAAAAACATTAAAACAATTAAAGTAAAAGATGCTTTAAAACATCCTAATTGGAAAATGGGTAAAAAAATCTCAATAGACTCTTCAACAATGATGAATAAAGTTTTTGAAGTAATAGAAGCTAAAAAAATTTTTAATTTAAGTTTTAATGAAATAGATATTTTGATAAATCCAAATTCTTATCTACATGCGATTGTTATACTTAAAAATGGAATAATAAAAATGTTAGCTCATGAAACAAAAATGGAAATTCCAATATATAATTCAATTTATTATAATCAGACTAATAATTATTTTAAATCTAATGAATTTGACCTAAAAAAAATAAATAAATTAAATTTATCAAAACCAAATATAAAAAAATTTAACTCACTAAAAATTTTAAAATTAATTCCAGAAAAAGATAGCCTTTTCGAAACTATTATAATTTCAGTAAATGATGAATTAGTTGATATGTTTTTAAATAAAAAAATTGAATTTAATAAGATATCTTTTTATTTATTAAAAATAATTAATTTTAAAAAATTTAAAAAATATTGTAATGTTATACCCAAATCAATTGAGCAAATTTATCAAGCAAGAAATTATGCAATAAATACAGTTCATGATTATCTAAAGTTAAAAAATTAAAATGATAAATAAATTTATATTAACAATCTTTTTTTTGATTTTTTATTCGTCAATTGTATTTTCTTCTGAACAAATTAACAAATTTGAGATAACTGGTAATGATAGAATTTCTAACGAAACAATTATTCTCTTTACCGGTTATAAAGTTAGTGAAAATGTCGATGAAGATAATTTAAATGAAATAATTAAGAAATTATATAATACAAATTTTTTTGAAGATGTAACAATTAATTTTAAAAATAATATTCTTTTTATAACAGTAAAAGAAAATCCTTTGATACAATCGATAATGTTTGAAGGAATTAAAAAAGAATCTTTAGTTGAAAAAATTAAGGAAATTCTCCTGCAAAAAGAAAAATCATCTTTTATAGAAACTAAAATTAAGCAAGATCAAAATAGAATTATAAATTCGTTAAGAGCTAATGGTTATTTTTTTTCTGAAGTTTCCACAAAGATTAAAAAAAATGAAAATAATACAGTTGACTTAATTTATAATGTTAATCTTGGAAAAAAAGCTTTAATAAAAAATATTAAATTTGTAGGCAATAAGGTATTTAAAGATAGTAAATTAAGAAAAGTTATTATTTCAGAAGAAGCAAAATTTTGGAAATTTATTTCATCTAAAAAAAATCTTAATCTTGAAAGAATAAAATTTGACGAAAACTTATTAAGAAATTTTTATAAAAATAGTGGATACTATAATGTACAAATTAATAGTTCTTATGCGACAGTTATAGAAGATAAATATTTTGAATTAGTGTTCAATGTTGATGCTGGCCAAAAATATTTTTTTAATGATTTAAAACTAGATCTTCCTATCGATTATAATAAAAATGATTTTCAGCAATTAGAAAAGTTATTTACAAAACTTAAAAGTAAAACCTATTCATTTAGTAGGATTGAGGAAATTTTAGATGAGATAGATTTAATTGCTTTAAATAAAAATTATGAGTTTGTTAGTGCAACTTATAAAGAAGAAATTATTGATAAAAATAAAATTAATTTATTTATAAGTCTGCAGGATACAGAAAAATTCTATGTTGATAGAATTTCTATTTCGGGTAATTCTATAACTTCAGAAAGAGTCATTAGGAATCAACTATTAGTTGACGAGGGTGATGCTTTCAATGAACTATTAGTAAATAAATCATTTAATAATATTAAAGCTTTAGGAATATTTAAAGATGTAAAAACTACAATTGATACATCAAATGATAAAAAAACTAAGTTTATTAATATTGATGTTGAAGAAAAACCTACAGGCGAATTATTTGCTGGTGCAGGAACGGGAACCAGTGGATCAACTTTAAGTTTTGGAATTAGCGAAAATAATTATTTAGGAGAGGGTATAAAATTAGGTTCTCAACTTTCTATAACAAATGAATCTATAACAGGAAACCTCTATATTAGTGAGCCTAACTATAAAAATACAAACAAAAGTTTTATAAGAAGTTTTGAAAGATCTGAACAAGATTACCTATCTAAATATGGTTATGAAACTGAAAAAACTGGTTTTGTTTTTGGTACATCATATGAACAATATAAAAATGTCTTTTTTACACCAAATTTATCAAATTATTATGAAAAAATAACAACAAATTCAAAAGCTTCTGCTGCTAAAAGAAAGCAGGATGGAGATTATTTAGATGTCATATTGGATTACGATATTTCATTAAATAAATTAAATCAAAATTTTAACCCTTCAGATGGATATAAATTTACATTTTCCCAAGATCTTCCTTTAGTTTCTGAAGATTATACTTTAATCAATAAAATCAATTACTCAAAATACATGCAAACAGACGGAGGAACAATATTTACATTTGGATTTTTCTCAGCATCAGCAAATTCTTTATCTAATGATGATGCCAGAATTACAAAAAGAATATTTATTCCTTCAAGAAAATTAAGAGGTTTTGAGCCTGGAAAAATAGGTCCAAAAGATGGAGGTGATTATATTGGTGGAAATTTTGGTTCAGCTTTTAACATTTCTTCTACGCTACCAGGTATGTTAACAGAAGCTCAGGATTTAGACTTTAGTTTATTTTTTGATGCTGCTAATATTTGGGGTGTAGATTACGATTCAAGTATAAATGATAACAGTAAAGTACGTACTTCTACAGGTTTAGCAGTAGACTGGTTTACTCCCATAGGACCTCTAAGTATATCATACGCTTTTCCAATAACAAAAAGCTCTACTGATGTAACTGAAAAATTTAGATTCAATATAGGCACAACTTTTTAGTGAAAAAATATAATTTTATTATTATTTTTTTTATTATTTTAATCACATCAAATATAAGTTATAGCCAAAATATAGTTATTGCTGATTTAGATAAAATTGTAAAAAGTTCAGAGACAGGAAAAAAAATAATTACCTATTTCTCTGAAGAAAATAAAAAATTATTAGATGAATTTAAAATCAATGAAAACAAATTTAAAAAAAAAGAACGAACTTTAATTTCGCAAAAAAATTTATTATCAGCTGAAGAATATTTGAAAAAAGTAGATGAATTAAAAAAAGAAGTTAATAATTTTAATATTGATAGCAACATTAAATTAAAAGAATTAAATAATTTTAAAAATAAAATTTTAAGATTATTTAGAAATGAAATTAACAAAATTTTACAAGAATTTTCAGAGAAAAACAAAATAGATCTAATTATATCATCAGAGCAAATTTTAATAGGAAAATCAAATATAGATGTTACAAATGATTTGTTGAATATTGTGAATAAAAAAATTACAAATTTTGAAATTAAAAAATGATTGATAAATTAACAAAACAAGAAATAGCCAATTTATTGCCCCACAGAGAACCCATGCTTCTTATTGATGAACTTATTAATATTAAAAAATTATTTTCAGCTACAGCTGTTGTTAATGTAAAAAAAGACAGTTTTTATGTACAAGGTCATTTTCCTGGTCAACCTGTTATGCCGGGTGTTTTGATCGTTGAAGCATTTGGTCAAGCTGCAGCAGCTTTAACTGCTGCTGGCATCGATAAATCTGAATATGAAAATAAATTAGTTTTTTTAATGAGTGTTGAAAAAGCAAGATTTAGAAATCCTGTAATTCCAGATTGCAGACTTGAATTAAATATAGAGGCTATAAGATCTCATGGAAAGGTCTGGAAATATAAAGGTGAAGCTTTTGTTGATGGAAAAAAAATGGC
>CEUZ01249748.1_pt1 | contig 10223 bp, 12 predicted proteins | sample 361511 | NCBI WGS metagenome assembly CEUZ01 (sample SAMEA2622822, study PRJEB7988) | marine metagenome | biome: marine biome (ENVO:00000447); feature: surface water layer (ENVO:00002042); material: "saline water (ENVO:00002010), including plankton (ENVO:xxxxxxxx)" | depth 5 m | reverse complement strand
AATAATGGAAGGGCAAACAAAAAAGGACAGAGAGTAGCTGATAGTGCTGATTGGAATTTATATATCAATGAAAAACCTGTTATGCCCGGAGGCGCTATAGACCATGAATGGAAGAGTTTTTCTGACCCATCAAACGGAGAACTGAATAAGTATAATAATACACTCTGGTATCTGGACACAAGCAGGGATGACGCTCCAAAAATAATATTAAATGATGATATAAAAGGACTAAAAAACATACTTAATAACGAATCCAGAACCGGAAAAAATGCACGTGCAAGAGATACTTTGATAAGCTCAATAATGCAGGCTGTTATCAGTTATTTAATGTTTAAAATCCTATGGAAGAAAGCGAGCAACCTGGATGAATTAGAGGAATGGGAGACCGATTTGATTACAGACATAGCAAAAAAAGGAGTCATGGATTGCAGCAGTGATAAAACAGCAGAAAGATGGCTGAAAATGATGGAAAATTATGATGTCCCATCTGTGATAAATGAAGTTTCAGCCGGCATTCAAAAGCACGTTAGTCTAGCAGCAGATACGAAAGCGCTGATTAAAGAGCTTGAGGAATAAATTAATGACAGAGCTGAAGCGTTTTAAGGATGAGTTTTTAGTTGATCTTTCAGAAGATTTTCTGAGCTCTGATAATCCGGCAGAATATTTCCAGGTTAATGATAACGATACTGAGATTGTAAAATCTGAAACAAATATTACCGATTTGGATTCAATTATAGAAGGTATAATTAGTAACACAAAAAAGTATGATGCCGCTGGGATTGATCAAAAACTGACAATACCCTTACATAAATCACTGAAGATAGATAGAGCTCGTGCAGCAGATTTTCGTATGTGGAACTGGTTAAGTGTTGTCAAATACCCGGAGCTAATTTGTCACAGATGGAAAAAAAATAAATCAGAAAATAAAGAGAAACAGGAAATTGAGATCAGAAATAAAGATAGATTTTATGGTGTTGATAGGGTGAGACATACTTTCGCCAGATTATGGTGGGCAGCTGAACTGACCGTCGATCAAAATAAGGATTACTCACTTACAAAAAAATTAGTTGGACTGCCTGGGTTTCAGGATTTATATGAAAATATGTTCGGCAGAGCATTTTGCGGATATAAACCCGCGATTGAATCTTTTATTTCTGTTTTGGGCGAAGAAAAAGAGAAGACCCAGAGGGATGTGGGAAAAAAATTAAACCACATCCTGACAACGATTACGCTGGAGTCGCTTACACGAGCTGAACTCGATGAATTAATGAAAAAGTTGCGTGATGAATTAAAAAAATCCGAAGAAAAGTAAAATCTGATATAAAAAAATAAAACTTTAACGGAAAAAGATAAAAAAATATTTGAAAAAGAATAAACAAAAAGGAAAAGCAATTAAAGTTATCGATCTTTTTGCCGGCCCGGGTGGGTTAAGCGAAGGATTCGCAGGATACGGAAAAAATAAGTTTAAAATCGCTCTTTCAATTGAAAAAGAGAAGAGTGCACACCGCACCCTGCTGCTGCGTTCATTTTTCAGGCAGTTCCCGAATGGTGCCCCCGACGAGTACTATCAGTTTCTTCAGGGCAAACTTGGTAAAACCCCGGAAGAAAAATTATATAGCAGTCCGAAATTTAAAAAGCAGATTGATGCGGCAAGACGCGAGACTCAGTGTCTCGAGCTTGGTGTTGATAACCCGAAAAAGATTTACGGAAAAATAAAGGATGCGCTCAACGGAGACGAGTGTGTGCTTATTGGAGGCCCGCCTTGTCAGGCCTACTCAATCGCAAGCAAGTCCAGAAAACCAAAAAGTAAGCAATCTGCTGCATATCGCAGGGAGACAAAGACCAGGCAGAATCTCTACAAGGAATACCTGAAGATTGTTGCTAAATTCCAGCCGGTTGTTTTTGTTATGGAGAACGTCAAGGGTCTGCTCTCTGTAAAGCTGAACGGCGAGATGATGATAGACTTAATTGTAAATGATCTGAAAAATCCCGTTGCTGCGACCGGAGTAAGACCGGAGGGTGAGAAAAAGAGACATAATTATGAAATTTTTTCATTTGTCACGGTTCATCAGGGCAATCTTTTTGAAGACTCGGTAATACAACCCTCGGATTATGTTATACGTTCCGAGGAATACGGTGTTCCGCAGACAAGGCACCGCGTGATTTTATTCGGTATCAGAAAGGATTACTGCCATAAAAAAATTAATCAGCTGAAAAAACAGGATAAGTGTCCCACAACGAAAGATGTACTATCTGACCTCCCTCAGCTGAGAAGTTACATTTCACACAGCAAGTCTACTGATAAACAGTGGGATAAAATTATTTCCCGTTTTAGAAAAGAATATTTACCAGTAATTAAAAAAGAGTACCGCAGCGAAAAAAAAATGCTTGATGAATTTGAAAAGAGTATGAGTGCTATCTCCGGGTGTAAATTCTCTGCAGGGGATGATCTTGGTATGAAAAAAAGAAAAAAAATAAGCAACACACTTTCTTCAGTATTAAAGAAATGGTACCACGACGAGAGAATGGAAAATTATATTGTGAATCATACGGTACGGGGACATATGCTGGAGGATTTCTGTCGTTATTTATTTTCTGCTGTTTATACAAAGATACACGGTCGTTCGCCACGACTAAACCAATTTCCAAGAAGACTTCTGCCAAAACATAAAAACAGAGATTTAGGACATTACGTTGACAGATTTCGTGTACAGGATAGTAAAAAACCAGCTACCACAATTACCAGTCATATTTCAAAAGACGGACATTATTATATTCATTATGATCCGACTCAGTGCAGAAGTTTAACTGTGAGAGAGGCGGCAAGAATACAGACTTTTCCCGACAACTATTTTTTTGCGGGAAACAGAACTGAACAATACATCCAGACAGGCAATGCAGTGCCGCCGTTTCTAGCAAGACAGCTTGCTGAAATTGTTTTCTTAATAGTCGGTAAATAATCAGTGGATGTTCATGATAAAAAAACCAGAAGTAGAAATATGGCTGCCATTAAAGGTAAAGATACGAAACTTGAACTGGCAGTCAGAAAATATCTGCATCGGAGGGGACTTCGGTATTCATTACATAACAAAAAATTACCCGGGAAGCCAGATCTGACATTAAAACGTCATAATTCAGTAGTCTTTATAAACAGTTGTTTCTGGCATATGCATGAAAGATGCGGGAAGGCGGTGATGCCGAAAAGTAATACCGAATTCTGGCGTGATAAATTAGAGAAGAATGTTGTTCGGGATAAAAAAAATATCAGTTTGTTAAAGAAGCAGGGATGGAATGTATTGCTGTTCTGGGAATGTGAGCTTGAAAATAAAAAATTATCCGGTTTATATCAATCGATTATTAACCACACAAATAAAAAAGGTAATTATTATTCTCTGTAAACTAACGCTTGAGCCTTTCTATAGCTTTTTTTTCGCGTTGCTTCATAGCCTGAGGCGAATTAAAGCCCGCCATCTTTGATTGCGTTGTTGCGTTGTCTGATTTTTTCTTTGCTTCATTAATATAGTATAGCGTTACTTCATCCAGTATCCTCTGAATCTCTATTTTGTCCGGTGGTGATTTTTTTAGAATTTCAATATCAGATTGCTGATATCGGTCCAGACTACTTTCAATATCTTTGCCGGTGATAGTATCACCCTTAACAGAGATGCATGCACGTATTATCGTGGATCGTAATTGTCTGTAATTACCAGGCCAATCCAATGTTTTAATATATTTAAGTGCTTTCAGATTTAATTTTTTTTCAATATAGTCAGGTACAAAATCAAAACCCTCACCATTTAGGAATGATTTGCTTGTGTTCTCAATATATTTTGCACCTCTTTCCCGTAGTGGTGGTAGTTTCAGCTTTGCTGCAGCAAGCCTCATATAAAGATCAAACATAAAACGACCTTCACAGGCCTCCCTGTACAGGTCTTTGTTTGTCGCCGCAATGATTCTGATGTCAACAGAGACATCTTTATGATCACCTACCCGTCTGACCAGTTTATTATCGAGAAACTTGAGTAGTTTGGATTGTGTATATACCGGCATATTACCAATCTCATCTAAAAATACTGTTCCTCCATTGCTCGCTTCAAATAACCCCTCTTTATTTATTGCTTCTGTAAAAGCACCTTTTACAGAACCGAATAATTCAACATCAACAAGTGTTTCGCTATATCCAGCACAATTAATAGCATTAAACTTATTGTTTTTTCTTCTACTTTTTTTGTGTATTGCCTGAGCAAACCAGCCCTTACCTGTTCCTGTTTCACCTTCTATCAGTACACTAAAATCAGTTTTTGCCCAGTCACTCGCCTTTTTAATAAGCTCCAGCATTATTTCTGAATCTTTGGATACATCAGAAATTTTCTCAAAAGTAATACCTTCTTCCTCAACAGTAATACTCTTCTGTATTCTGTTATCAGAAATCTTATCTAGTTCTTTACTATCACCATCAAATCTTAGATTAATATTAACCGGTATTACTTTTTTTCCTTCTGATGCTTGTAATAAATGTGCATTATATTTAGTTCTGCCAAGCGCCATCATTACGGCATGCATTGCGGGAGTTCCGGATGTTAGATTAAATGTAATTTCATTCCTTTCCCTTTTTGATAATTCTTTTTCGATCACATCCTTAATGTTTTTATGATTTGTAGGATCACTTAATTGATTTTTTCGGATTTCACAAAAAACAGCAGAATTTATTAGTGAACATCTTTTATTAATCCACTTTACAAAATCTTGATAATCTTTTCGGCTTGCTTTTTTTGATGACAGGTTACCCAAAAGCAGGATTTCATCAAATAGCTCCTTCTCTGCATTCAGTATCGTACTGATTGATGCATCCTCATTCTTTTTGGAGTTATCAATATCTGCTTGCCCAATCCAGCTCAGAAAGGTATGTCCGCTCATAAGGAGTAATATAACACAGAAATTATTTTATCTTAATTTTTATTACAATTTTGTAATGTTTGTTACATTTATTTTTTGAATCTGAAAGATACCTCCGATCATAAAATGACAGTTCAAAATATAAATAATTGTTTTATTTAAAAAAAATACTTTTTGTAATTTTTTTGGCACGTTTATCGCTTTTTTGGCACGTTTATCGCATATGCCTATATGAATCAATTTTATAAATTTATATGGCTGATTTTATGAATAAAACGCAGAAGGTGAGTTTAGTTTATATCGAGCTAAAAAAGCATGCATCAGCAGATATTTCTGATATCAGACTTCTGCAAGGTTCAGAAAAATTAGTTAATGAACTTTTTAAAGAGAAGCAACCTAAATTTGTTATTCACGAAGGACGTAATGCTTTTGAATTTTTATCACTGGAACATGCTTATGATGACGGAGGTTGGAGAGTATTTGAGAAGGAGCTTAGCCGGGGCTTTTTTAGAATGTTTGATGACTGGGAAGGTGTATCAGTTGATTTATTGGCAGACAAGTTTGATCTTGAGAATATCGTAAACCAAATTGCCGCATAACAGGAGAAATGAATATGTTTTTTTTATTACGCAGATTGTTGTGTTTAATTCACGGGGTAACGTTAGAGGAGTGGATGATAGCTGAGAGAGCTACCATGAAAAGAGTAAATTATCGAAGATCCAGAGGACGCATCAGGTATAGAAGATGAGTAACAAGGAAACTGTTATATGTGAATACTGTTGTGCTGAACATCGACCAAAAGATGACAGGCAAGATCTGAGCAACGTATTTTATTTAGTTGACGGACTGTATTTTTGCAGCGTTTTCACATTCTGCAAAAAATGCCTGAAAGAGTTGTTTAAAAATTCTAATAATAAATGTATCTCGAAAAAAAAATCTCAAAGAAAACGGAGAAAGAATAATGATGAGGAGATTCCGTTTTAGTGAAGCCATGTGAAAAGGAGAATTAATTTGAATAAGCTAATGAGAAATACAAGCAATAATCTGCCTGAAACAGCTGATTATAAATTATCTGTACAGCCGGCTGTTCGCTGTAAAAGATTTCGAAAAAAACGGATTGTGTATGCGGTTATAAATAAAGTTACTAATGTTATTGAGGCTGAGCTTGATTTTTTACATTTAGGCTATGAAGCAATTTATGATTTACAAAAGCGTCTTGATACGTGCCGGGGATACACTAATCCAAGATGTATTAATGATGAGGAGAAGAAATTACTAAATTAACAAAAGGGGAAGAAAATGAATATGAATGAATCTAAAAACAGCATAAAGAGAAAGAGAACTCATAAAGGTATCAGAGTTCCAATTGAGATCTATGAGGAAATAAAAAATATGTCAAAAGTAGAGGGTAGAACGATTGGGGGGCAAATGAAGTATATATTCGGTGTTTTTAAATCTATTACAAAACAAATTGATGAGGTGAGAATACATGTCAAATAAATTTGCAAATAAATTTGGTTTAACAACTTTAGTTAAGGATCATCTGATTGCAGGTAAACCTATTACACGTCTAGAAGCAATGCTTATATATGGGATTAGTAACCTAACTCCCCGACTAACAGAGCTAAAACAAGATGGCTATGTTGTTAAATCACGAACTATTCCACTCGCTGCAGCGATAAGGCGTGTCAATAAGTACGCTATGTATCAACCACCGCAGAATCTCCCGGTGAAAGATATTCTATATACAGAATGGTGGGTGGGTAACTGATGGCACGTGCATTCAGCTTTAGGCAGCGACGTATATTAGCCTTAGTGGCAGCTGGTCGTTGTCAACATTGCAAAGAAAAACTCACTAAAAGTTTTCATGCAGATCACATAACTGCATTTTCAAAGGGAGGGGCAACTGTTATTGAAAACGGTCAGGCACTTTGCCCAAATTGTAATTTGAAAAAAGGAGTGAATAAATGAGAAAAATTAAACTACGTCAGTGGCAAGAGGAATGTAAAGAAAAGGCTATAAATTGGTATAAAGAAAATAAACATTTTCTCATTAATGCAGCACCCGCATCAGGGAAGACTACTGCAGCTTGTGTAATTGCAAAAGATTTAATAGAAAAAGATTTAATCGACAGAGTTGTCATAATTGCACCACGCACAAAAGTGTTAGAACAGTGGTGTGACGATTTTTATGAAATCACAGGTAGATATATCGGTAAAGCAACAGCTATGGATGGTGACCTAGAATCTTTCGGTATGGATGTATGTGCAACATGGTCTGCCATACAAGGGATGCAGGATGCGATCCAGGCAATGTGTAAGAGTTCCCGGGTATTAGCTATATGTGATGAACATCATCATGCAGCAGTTGAAGCTGTCTGGGGGAGATCTGCAAACAGTGGTTTTGCTGATGCAAAATTTGCACTCGTACTCACAGGCACACCAATTCGCTCCGATGGCACACAATCAACCTGGCTTGCTTACGATGATATTGGCGCTATTGCGCATCCTGAAGAAGGCACATATACCTTAAACTATGGTGAAGCCGTTAGATTAGGATATTGTCGCCCCGCTTCTTTTCATCGTCATGTTGGCCGTTTCAATGTGAAGCTCGATAACGAGGAGATAGTTGTTGCAAGCCACGAGGAAACAGAAATACCAGATGGATTAAATCGTCATCCCGGGCTACAAACAGCCTTAAATTTTTTTCGTCTTGCACGTAAACCACTTTATCAAGCTGACAATACCACACCACTAGAAGGTAATTATCAGCAGACCATGATTGAAGATGCGAGCACTAAATTAACAGAGATAAGGCACCGTCTGCCAGATGCCGGAGGTCTGGTAATCGCACCTGATATAGAGATGGCGGAGTATTTTGTGAAGGTTATAGAGAAGGTTGAAGGTGAAAAGCCAATGATTGTTCATAGTTATGTATCCAGCCCGGATCAAAAAATTGCACAGTTCAGAAAAAGTGATAAGCGTTGGTTAGTTTCGGTAGCAATGGTATCTGAGGGTGTTGATATTCCAAGGTTAAGGGTGCTTGCCTATCTTCCCCATTCGCAAACCGAGCTCTCGTTTCGTCAGGCTTTGGGTCGGGTTGTGAGATCGCACGGGCCTAATGATGATAGTTATGCTTATATTGTCATGCCATCATTTGATGTGTTTGATCGCTATGCTTCACGCGTTGAAGGCGAACTACCACCGACTTATAGAGGCGAACCAACACCACCAAGAACAAAAATTTGCCCCGAATGTCATGCTGAATGTAGTTTGAGGGAAAAGGTCTGTCCGGAGTGTCATTATGAGTTTAATTCACCAATACCACCTAGCGATTTTTGGAAGCAGTGTGGTGAATGTGGCGCATTAAACCCTATCCGTGCGGAAAGTTGTCAGAGCTGCGGTGCAAGTTTTACAGCAGAAATCGAATTAAGTCTCGAGGAGGCGCTTCGTGACGGAGTAATTACACGTGGCATGCAAATTAGCGAAGATGAGGCAAGTGAATCTGAAGCGATGGCACCATTTGTCAGAAAAGCGGCTTATAGAACCGGCGATGCACTAATAATACAACTTATTAATTCGCTACCCGATCAGGGACATAAAAGATTGCTTGATATGACAGAATATTCGAAAGAAATGTTCGAAGATTCGAAAAAGAAAAAAAATAAATGAAAATAATTCACGAAAAGGATATTCATAAATTAAAATCGAAGTTATCAAAAGCAGATATTGCAACCATGGCTGTTTTAAAATTATCAGGGCCTGGAGAATATATTAAGGGCAGAGGTATTTTAGATAACGGTTTTTATTTAATTACCGAAAACAAATACGATGAAGTTTATGCTTTATCAAAACAAAGTTTATGCTTTATCAAAGACGAGGGTGTTATTAAATGATTTTAAATGAACATAACGGCCAACAAACAGAAAAAACTATTGACCAACAAGTAAATTTTGATACAGGTATGAAGCAAAAGACAAAAAAACTCAGTATAAATTTATTATTAGAAGATCCTGAAATAATAAATACATTGTTAGTTTACCCAGAAGGTCAGGAAAGAGATGAGTTTATTTTTACTGCGCTTAAATTTGGCATACATGCCATGAAATACGCAGGAAATAATGTGCTTGGTGAGAATATAAAACATGAGAGCGAAAAGATGCTATCTAAATTAAAAGATAGTCGAAATGAAATACGCGATGAGTTCGATAATTATTTTAATCCGGAGAAAGGCAGGTTTGCTGAGATCCTGCAACGTTTTGTAAAAGATGGCGGCGAAATACAGAAGGCATGTAATGATGTATTCAATAAAGAGTTTTCGTTAGATAATAATAGTGGTGCACTAAAAAAAGTAGAGAACACAATATCTAACGCCAACCTGGAATTTAAAAATTTTATGCAGGAAGCCGTTCAAAACTTTTCATTAGATAAAAAAGATTCAGCAATAAACCGACTGCTTGAAAAAGTAACTGAAGAAACAAAAAAAATTATTGAAGCCGAGGCTCAGCGTGATAATGCGATACAGTCAAGCGTTATGACGCAACTTCAGCAAATGAATACTAATATTCAGACTATGGATGCCCGGAGAAAAGAATCATATACCTCAACTCGTCATGGCGATGATTTCCAATCAATTGCTTATGAATATATCGTGAATCTTTGTGAACAGATGGGAGATATAGCAGAGGATACCGGGAGTCGTACCGGAAAAATTAATAATCGCAGGGTCGGAGATTGTGTTATTACTCTCGGTCCGGAGGCCGAGCAAAGCGGCGCCAGAATTGTGGTGGAAATGAAGCAGGATAAGAGTTATACCCTGGCTAAATCTTTGAATGAAATAGAGTTTGCCAGAAAAAACAGGGATGCTTCAGTTGGTTTATTTATCTTTTCCAAATATTCTGCCTCGGAGCAAATACCACAATTTAGCCGATACGGGAATGATATTATTGTGATTTGGGATGCCGAGGATCCAGCCACAGATACATATTTACGTGCTGCACTAAGTCTATGCAAAGGATTAGCTATAAGAAGTGGAAATTCTTCTGAGAAGTGTAATACTGATATGGTTGCTATTGAGAAATCAACACAAGAGATAGAGAATCAGATAAAAAATCTTGATAAAATTGAGAAGAGCTCAAATTCAATCAAGAAAAATGCTGACAATATATCAAACTCAGCTAATTTGATTCGTAGCTTAATAGAGAAGGAGATTGGCATTCTTAATAGTCAATTTAAGCCGTTAAGGGAGATGATTGGTTCAAAAGGAATAGTTTTTAAATGATTTAAAGCAAAGAAGGTGAATATGACTAAGAAGAAAGTCGCTAAGAA
>CEUZ01032031.1_pt1 | contig 10229 bp, 9 predicted proteins | sample 361511 | NCBI WGS metagenome assembly CEUZ01 (sample SAMEA2622822, study PRJEB7988) | marine metagenome | biome: marine biome (ENVO:00000447); feature: surface water layer (ENVO:00002042); material: "saline water (ENVO:00002010), including plankton (ENVO:xxxxxxxx)" | depth 5 m | reverse complement strand
AAAATCATGCCAGATTATTTTATATTTCATATTGTTATAGTTCTATATTTTTATTTGCCATATTGACATTTTTTCAATTTATTTTCCTGTGCTACCAAATCCACCTTTGCCTCTTTTTGTGTCTGACAATATGTCTGTTAATTCATAAGAAATAGGACTTCCATCCATTGCAACAAGTTGAAATAAACGTTGTCCTGCATCTATTTTATAAGGGTCACTTTTTATATTATCCACTGAAGCCATTATTTCACCTCTATATCCTGCATCAATTAATCCAATGGAATTGCTTTGCCTTAATGGTGTTTTAGATATACTAGAACGAGGAATTAAAAAATAGGGTTTCATTTCTTTATTCTCGCAAGCAATCTGGAAATGTACCATAGCAGTTGAAAAACCTGCGATAGTTTGCGTTTTTATTACAAATATATCAATACCAGCATCTCCGTCATGGAAATGCCCATGATTTTCATAGTATTTTCTAACTTTATGAGAGAAAGGTTTTATTCTCAGATTCATTATAGATTTCCAATAAAATATGATTTTAGTAACTGAATATGTTTAGGAGTTGATCCACAACATAAACCAATTACGTCTGGATTTAAATGTAAAATTTTTTCCATTCCAGCTTTAAATTTATGTTCATCTAATATTTGAAAATAATTGTTTCCAAAATCAGTAATGCCAAGGTTTGGATACACACCCCAACTCCCTAACCATTCTCTTTTATAAATTTGTAATGCATCCAAGGTAGTTTCAAATTTATTGCAATTACAAAGCAGGACTGCAATTTCATATCCACTTAGAATATCAAATACATTTTCTAAGCGAGTACCATCGAGCAAATGATTCCTATCTTTTAAAATTAAACTTAGCCATCTATTCAAATTACAGGTATCAGACATTTCCATTGCAACCTTTATTTCATCTAGATTACCCATGGTTTCAAACAAAAGTATATCAATATCTGAATCTATGAGCCATTCTAAGGTTATTCCATAATTATCTTGAGCGATTGTTTTACCAGGAAATTTTTTAGGTAAATAGCAATCTTCTGTAGAAGTAAGCGAACCAGCTACCATTGCAGAATCATTTGCAGATTTTTTAGCTAATTCTACTGCTTTTATCAAACTACTTCTTGCTCTCTCCTTTGCTCTTAAAGGAGAATATCCAGCTTTACTGTATGCCCAAGGAGTTGCCCTGAAAGTATTAGCCGTAATAACATTTGAACCTGCTGCAATATATTTATCATGAACATCCTTAACGTATTCTGGATAAGTAATATTTATTTCTGCTGACCATAGTGGTAATGGCAGATTAAGCCCACGTCGAATTAATTCCGTTCCCATAGCTCCATCTAGTAATAATGGGTTATTCATTTATAATTCTTATGGTTTATTTTGGATATATAATATATAACTATACTAAAGATGATAATGCAAATTCCAACTAATGACTCAAATGGTCGTTCTTGAAAAGTGTAAAATAAAATCCATGCATTAACAATTAGAAACAATAATGGTATTATTGGATAACCCCATACCTTATAAGGTCTATCTATTCTAGGTTCTCTAACTCTTAGTACAAACAATGAAATCACAGTTAATGTAGTAGTTAAAATAAGAGAAATTCCAGCATACATTAATACTTGTTCAAATGTAGAAGTAAAAATGAACACTAAACCGATTAGAAGTTGCAGTAGAAATGCATTTAAAGGAATATCATTATGGTTTTTTTTGCTAAAAAAACTTATAAAGTTATGATCTTCCCCCATAACCTGAATTATTCTAGGTCCAATAAATACATAACTGCTGACTGTTGATAGTAGTAGGACAGCTATACTTAGCGATATGATTTTAGCGCCAGTATCTCCAAAAATTTTCAACCCAGATATATAACCGATTTCAACCTTCCCTACCATACTTTCTATAGGCGTTGTAAACAAAAATATATAATTCAATAGTATATATAAGATCATAACAAAAATAGTTCCAATTAACAATGAATAAGGAATATTTTTCCTTGGATGAATAATATCTCCTGAGATATAGATAGCCGAATTCCAACCAGTATAAGCATAAGAAACCCATACTAGACTTACAGCAAAACCCGAACTAAATATTAGATCTATATCACCCTTTATAGGCATTAAAATAATATCTTGAGGGGTATCAATCATAAAACCAAAAAAAATAAATATTACAATTAATATAATTTTAATTGCTGTTGAAATATCTTGAAATAGTGTTCCCCATTTGATACTAAACATATGTAATAGATGAAATAATAATATTATAATTAAAGCTATTTGGATGGGGTCAAAATTATTGAAAACTGCGGTAAAATAGCTTCCCAAAGCCATTGCAGCTAATACTGCTGGTGCAGTAAAACCGACAGTAGCAGAAATTAGTCCACCAGCAAAGCCAACAGAAGGATGAATAATTCTAGTAAGTAAGTGGTATTCACCTCCAGATCGGGGAAGCGCAGCTCCTAATTCACTATAGGTCAATGCACCACATAAGGCCACTATTCCACCTACAATCCATAACATTAACAATGAAAAAACAGACTGAATATCTACCAATTGGTACCCTAGGCTAGTAAATACACCAGTTCCGATCATAGATGCAATTACAAATGATGTGGCGGTTTTTAAAGACATATACCGATCAGTTGATATTTTTGAGATCATTAAATAGTATTAATTACGAATCAGATTGAATGCAAGTAAAACCCAACCAGTAATCAAAGATATACCACCAAATGGGGTAATTGCTCCCAGCCAGCGTAAATCAGAAAAAACAAGTATATATAAGCTTCCAGAGAATAAAATTATCCCAGTTATTATCATAAGAGCTGAAATGATGACAATATTTTCTTTGACATGAAAACCAATTAGACCAATTAAAATTAACCCAAGGGAATTATAAATATGATAACGAACCCCAGTTTCAAATATTGTAAAATCTGCAGGTGATAACTTTGGTTTAACTAGATGAGCACTAAAGGCACCTAACACAATTGCAAGAGCAAAAGAAATAACTCCTACAATAATCCATATTCTCATTAAAGATTTTCGTTGCGCTGAATTACTGTTCTCATTGGAAATGGTATTTCAATACTTTCTTCATCAAATCTTTGATGAAGTTTTTTGATAAATTGATGAATAATAGTATGTTGGTCACCATATTTATTACAACGAAAATATGCCATCATATTAATACTTGATTCACCAAGAAATTGGATTCTAATTGAGGGAGTGTAATTTTTATTTGTTTCTTCAAGACTATTTTGGATATAGGATGCTGCTTCCATAGCTACTTTTTCAGCTAAGTCAAGGTCTGTTCCATAGGCCACACCGAAAGGTATTTTAACTGAAAAGCTTGGATCATTGCTGTCATAATTTTTGATAATTGCAGAAGATAGTTTTGTATTTGGAATATGAATAATATTATTAGTTCTTTCTAACAGGGTCGTGTTGCGCCAGGATATACTCGTTACATACCCCATTTCCCCAGAATCTATGTGTATAAAATCACCTTGCTGAACTTTCTTACTCAACAATATATGCAAACCAGCAAAAACATCTGATAAAGTATCCTTTAACGCCAGTGAAACTGCAAGTCCACCTACTCCAAGAGCAGTTAACATCGGCGCAATTGAAACTTCTACTATATCCAAAATAATAAGAAATCCAATAATATATGTTGTTATTCTTACGATATTAGTAAACATAACAGTAGAAGGGAATCCTTTATCTTGTGAACGTGACCATAAATTAAATAACCCTACGATCAGCTTAGATGTAGCGTGCGTGATTGATGCGATCAGCAAGACTATAATTAATCTAGATAAATATAAACTTATTGGATCAGGAAGTTTAAGATCTCCTATAGAGATAGAAAGAGATACAAGAAAGAACCAGAGTATAATCTGAGGTTCAAGAGCTTGCAAAAGAATATCATCACCTTCCCATTTGGATTTTTCTGCGGCTCGGATAAGCCTTGAATGAATAAACCTTTTAAAAAACCAGCCAAGTATGATACCTACCATAACGATACTTATAGGAAGTAACCATTTTGTTATATTTACCTGAAACCAGTCAATCATCAGTCAAATTTTACCGATACAAGCTGGGAAAGTCCCTTCTTTTGCTGAGTAACACCATACATATAATCAGCAATTTCCATTGTTAGTTTGTTATGAGTCACAATTATGAATTGAGTTTCGTCAGAAAATTTTGAAAGTACTCTAGTGAACTTTCTGATATTTACATCATCAAGGGGAGCATCCACTTCATCCAATATACAATATGGGCTTGGCTTTACCTGGTAAATAGCAAATAACAAAGAAATTGCCGTTAAGGCTTTTTCTCCTGAAGAGAGTAGGCGCAATGACGTATTCCTCTTTCCTGGAGGTTGAGCCATAATACTTATATCTGCTTCCAAAGGATCCAAGTCTCCAATAAAAGTTAGTGTTGCTTCCCCTCCTTCAAAAAATAGATGGAATAATTCCTCAAAATTTGATTTTATTAAATCAAAAGTTTCTTGGAATCGTTTTCGGGCCACTCGATCGATTTTACGAATAGTCTCTCTAAGATTTTCTTCCGAAGAAGTCAGGTCATTCCGCTGGGTATTCAAAGTGGAAAGACGCTCATTTTCTTCTTCAAATTCATCTTTAACAGCCATATTAATTGGCCCAATATTATCCAGACTACGTTGGATTTTCTCTATTTGCAAATCTAACTCTTCCTCTGTTGAATCAACAATGAGATTTTCAGAAATAGTTTTTCCATACCTATTATCAATACGTTCTTCCACCAATCTAATTTTCTGGACTGATTCTGCAACCTCCAATTCAACATTTTTGAGGTCCAGTAAAATTTGTTCACGGTCCCGTTGCTCTGCTGCTATTTTTACCTGAATTTCCTCTATAGATTGATATGTATCCCGATAAGCTAGCTGCTTAAGATCTAATATTGATCTCTGCTTTTGTATTTCAGCATTAAAAGAATTTAAATCTTTTTCACCAGTCTGAATTTGAGTTTGAAGATCAGAATGTTTTTGCTTTAGTTCATCTATTTCCTTGGAAATTATAATTTGGCGAGAACGCAATTCTTTTTCGGATTCACTCCCAGAAGACTTTTTAAACTTCACCTGATCTCTTCGAGATTCTAGTTCTACTAATTTTATTCGGGAATCCTGAAGCTTTTGCTGATAATTATCCCGATTTTCACGAGCCCTAACCATAATTTGGTTAGCTAACTCCACATCTTTTTCAGCTTCTTGATATACTTTTTCAGCTTTATCAATTTTTGGTCCTAAAGAATGCAAAGCATCCTTTGATTCTTTAAGCACTTCCTTTACAACTTTTATTTCTGATTTTGTATTGGCTTCATTTTTCAATAATTGTTCATTATTAATGCGAATACGATAAGATTCTGAATCAAGGATATTCAGCCTATCTTTTAATTCTTCTATATTCCGGAGAGTCACCTCGACTAATTTTTTCTTCCTAGATACTGCTTTAGTAGACCGTACTAGATTTGAAGATAATTTATTTTCATTTTTAAGATAAATTTTTATTTCAGCTTCAATAGAATCCAATTTTTTCTGGCGCCCCATTACATTACCGTGAACGGATACTTGACGGTTTTTTAACACCAAATTATTTCCAGAATATGATCCAGTTAAATCCACCACACCCCAATTGGTCATTGAATCAGATGATGCTTCCTTAAGACTCTTCACAACCAGTAAATTACCCAATAAGTATTCTGCCAGAGGTTTTAATTCAATACTGGTATTTACCATATCTGATGCCCGTCCAATAATATTTTCAATACGCGGAATAGCTTTTAACTTTATTTTTAAATTAGCTGCTTCCTTCAATGGAATAATTGTCAAACTCCCTATCTTCATCTCTCTCGCTTTATCAATAATTGACATAGCTGAATTTCTATCCTTCGCAATTAAACAATGGGAAAGGTCACCTAGACCTGTCTCCAAAGCATCGCGAAAATCAGGTTTGATTTGAAACATATCAGCTATTGTGCCTAGGACTCCAGAAAATTCTTTTGGATTCTCTAATATATAACGAGTTCCTTCTGGAAATCCTTCCCTGGTCTCAACAAGATCCTTATAAAAAGATAATTCTCCATCCAAAATCTGCAACTTCCCTTTAACCAAACGCAGCTCTTCTAATAATTCAATTTCTTGATTACGCAATAATTTCAATTCTTTTTCATAATTCCCTAATAAATCATTAACAGTAGTTAGTTTTCTTTTGATCTTTTTAGACTCTTTATCGAGACTTTGTATTTCTTTCTTATGTAAAAGCTTATTCTTATGATTTACATTCAAGATATTTTCAAATTCTAATAGATGAATTGATTTTTCATTAACAAGTGCTTTGGTTCGTTCAAATAAGGTCCTGTCTTCATTCTGCTTTCGCTGCAACTCCCAACGACTGTCTTGTCCTTTTTCTAAGTTTTCCACAGCTTGGCGATAATCATAATCTAGTTTTTTTAAAATATTTTTCTCTTTTTTATACTGTTCAAGCAGTGTGTTTATACTTGGTTCTATTTCAGAAATTTCTTTATCAAAATCAAGACTTAACTGACTGATACTTGCTATTTTTTTATGATTATTCTGGGATTCACGATTTAAACGATCAACAGTCAGCATTGCACCACGACCTTTTTCATTCCAAACTAAAATATTGTTTCTAATTTTCTCCCGATTTTCATTTAATTCTTTTAAGGCAATCTGTAGTTTTTGTAATTCGGCTTCTTGAAGATGATATGTATCACGAAATTTATTTAGCTTCATTTCATAAGTGGAAGATTTCGAGCTCCTCGACTCACGCAAATGCTTGAATTCTTTAATTTTTTTATTTAACGGAGTAATAATTGACCTATATCGAAAAACCTGCAGATAAGCTAATTTTAAATCATTTTCTTCTAAATTCTGGGAAAGGGTTTCATGTCTCTTAAACCTTTTTAACTGCAATTCTAAAGTACGAACCTTTTGTTCGACTTCAGCAATGATATCATTGATTCTTTCCAAATCAACCCTGGTAGCTTCAAATCTTTTGAGGGTTCTTTTACGCTGATGTCGGTATTTGTTTATCCCAGCTGCTTCTTCAAACATTCTACGTCTGTCATCCCCTGTATCAGAAAGAATTTGCTCAATCATTTTCAATTCTATCACAGAATATGCATCAGCTCCCATCCCTGTATCTATAAATAAATCATTAATATCTTTTAACCTACAGGGTGTACGATTTAAAAAATATTCTGATTCTCCACTACGGTAAACACGGCGAGCTATTTCAATATCATTATATTCAACTGGTAACTTACCACTATTATTATGCACAGTAAGTGATACCTCGCAAACTCCTAGTGGCTTAATATTTTCAGCCCCATTAAAAATCACATCTTCCATTTTCCCGCTACGTAAAATACTATATTTCTGTTCACCTAGGACCCAGCGGATGGCATCTACAATATTAGTTTTACCGCAACCATTTGGGCCAACCACGGTTGTCACACCTTGGCCCAACTTCATTACTTCCTTTTTGGCAAAAGATTTAAAGCCGTGAAGTTTTAGTTCGGATATATACACTAATTACTGGTCTGGTTGTGGACTCGAAATTTACATGTATTCCGTCGATAATCCCATTGAAGGATTATGTTTTTTGATAATCTTTTTCTAAATATTTTATCCAGGCGGCCACGAAAAAGATCTCCCACCAAGTAAATGCAGATGTATATGAAATACCGTTTGGCCACCATCATCATTACAATTAAACCCAATCCTATATCCATTTTCTGAAACACCCTGAGATTTTGCTATATCCTTTGCCACCTGTATCAATTCACCTACAAGTTCTGTATGCTGATCTTCAAGATCATTTAAAGTAGGAATATGAGTTTTTGGTATAATTAATATATGTATCGGAGCCTGAGGATTAATATCTCGAAAAGCAATAACCCTATCATTTTCAAATACAACATCTGCTGGAGTGTCGCCTGTAGAAATTTTACAAAAAAGACAGTGCATCATACTTTATCCATATAATTCATTCAAAATAGCTATCGAATTTAATGCTGCTGTTTCAGACCTCAGACGTCTATTACCGAGATTAAAATATAGTACTTTATTTTTATCCATTGTGTCAATCTCCCGATCTGAAAAGTCACCTTCAGGTCCTATAATCACATTAATAGGGATGTCTGGATTGAGTTTGAGAAGTGTTAATGTAGATTCAACATTTATCTTGCCAGCAATAACTTGTTTCTTAGGTGAAACAAAAAATTGATTTAAGTCTATTGGAGAATGGATAATGGGCAATTGACTTCTACAACATTGCTTGGCAGCGGCAATGATAATTTTCTCACACCGTTCCAAGTTAACTTCTTTTTTATTACATCTGTCAAAATTAAGAGGAGTAATCTCTTGGGTACCCATTTCAGTCGCTTTTTCTAATATAAACTCAAAGCGATTACGCTTTATAACAGGTATCCCCAAATGGATACAGAATGAATTTTCGCCATAATTTTTGTACGCTTCTAATATTTTTCCAGAAACACAGATAGGATTTGGATTATCTATAGCAACATTGTAGCCATTTCCTTTTCCATCAATTAAAAATATATTATCATTTTTCTTCAATCGGAGCACTTGAATACAATGTTCAGACTCAGATTTACTTAAAAAAAATTCATTACCCTTGATAGCAGTGGGCAATACTTTAAAGGTGTATCGCCGGGCATTCATCTTTTTAAACGATTAAATGCTATATGTATCAATAAACCAGAATAATCTTTTCTTCCATCAGCATCTTTTGAAAGTGGTAAGAATTCATAGCCAATATGAAACATAACCGAAGTCATATTTACTAAACGAAGTTCTGCACCTAATCCAAAAAACCCTCCTAGCGACCAGTGTGTTTCTGCATTGCTCCATCGCTGAATAAATTTTCCTGATTCCAAACCGTTTACAGTAAGCAAAGGTCCACTTTTAAATGTTATAAAAGGTGAAAAATTATTTGCAATTTTTCCAGCGAAAGGATAATAATTAGCACCAAAAAATGTGGGTATTAGAACTAAGCTTACCCCACTTATTGATTTGTATTGATTCGAGTACCAATCATATACAATAGTTTCATTACTTGCTTTAATATCATAAAATCTCAGCTCTCCTGATAAACTAAACATTTCAGAATTATGAGTATATTGACGCAAAATAAATACACCTGAACCATTTGAACCAATATCTATTCCAAAACCATTATGTACATCATCAAATCGTCCTGAAAGTAATTCAGGAAAGATTATTGCAAACAAAATAGATAAAAAATATTTCATCATTTTATAGAAATCTTAATCTATACATATGAGATAGGAAAATATGTGTAATTCCATAGATAAATTATAGTGTATAAAGGATTCTATCAATTAACCATTATACCAGTAATGTATTTTTCTTTAATAATAATTAAACGGTCATTTTTGAGGTCCCATCATTATTTATCCTCATAGTCTGCTTCTAGAATATCCATTTTTTCGATCTTCGAACGTACTGTATTTTTTCTATATTTTGTCTGATATCTTTTTTTTATATCAAAAATTGCATAAATCGGTCTCCACATACGATATAAAAGATATCCAATGAATCCAAGAAGAAGCCACTGCATAATTATAGCGTTGGGACCGGATTATAAAATTTTGTTCCTGATATAGGTTGACGAATGTAATTAATCACTTCTTTCAGATCATTATCATTATGAACAAAATCAATATTGCTAGTGTTTATGATTACCAGAGGGGTTTCTTGATACCTGAAAAAATACTCTGTATAAACTTGGTTAAGAGCATCAATATAATTTTCAGTAATATCCTGCTCTATTTCGCGCCCACGGAATGTAATATTTTTCATAAGTGTTTCTGTATCAGCCTGAAGATATATTACCATATCTGGTTTAATTATATTCCTTTCAAGTAGGTGAGCAACTGTGTCATAGAGATGCATTTCTTTTTCATTCAAATTTAATGAAGCAAATAAACGATCCTTTACAAACATATAATCTGTAACAAGAAGATTTTGAAACATATCAACCTGTCGCAGTTCCTGCTGCTGACGATAGCGCTGAAGTAAAAAAAATAACTGAGTTTGGAAGGCATATCTTTCAGGATCTTTATAAAAGTCTGGAAGGAATGGATTCTC
>CEUZ01291983.1_pt1 | contig 10231 bp, 9 predicted proteins | sample 361511 | NCBI WGS metagenome assembly CEUZ01 (sample SAMEA2622822, study PRJEB7988) | marine metagenome | biome: marine biome (ENVO:00000447); feature: surface water layer (ENVO:00002042); material: "saline water (ENVO:00002010), including plankton (ENVO:xxxxxxxx)" | depth 5 m | reverse complement strand
CAAGGGAGATGTTCAATCTCACGATGATACCGAGGAAGTCGACAAGAATACAGTGGTGACTGATTCTCCTAAGGAAGAGCCTCAGGTAGAAGAAGAATTATTAAAACCTGAAAATAAACCTTTAGACGTATCTGTCAAAGGAGATGAAACCCAAATCAATGAAGCTGCTAGAAAAGAGTGTCCCGAGGTCTCTGGGGTCTATTTTCAACAGAGATTGACTCGTTTCGGTCCAAAAATGGATGAAGATATCATCGTAGATCATTCACCCGGTGAGATTGAAATTGTTCAAACAAACTGTGATCAGTTAACAATCAAAATAGATGGGAAAGAAGATCTTTGGAATTTCTCTAATGAATGTATTGTTACTCAAGAGCAAACTTGTGAAATTACTTATATGGGGTTTGCGAATTATCCAATTGTAAAAGATACAAATGGAAATAAAAAACTCTTTGTTGTGGAAAAAAACTCATTAGAAGATTCTTATACAGATGTAGATCAAATTAAGTTTAGTGCTCACTCTATTCCAACAATCATGACCAAAGAAGTTATTCCAGTAAATGAAAAACCAGGAACTTCTTTAAGCCTCTTTGAGGTATTCAAACAAGGTTATTATAACACCATTGAGTCAGAGTCTTTGAGAATCAGCGAGAATGGAATGGTTGAAACAGTTGATAAAAATGGAAATAACTTAAATTTACCAGGGCTTTACCGTCAAAGTCTTGCTTTTGATTATGAAAATAATGATGAAATTGAAACAATCGCTTTTTGGGTTAAAAAATAGGAAAAAATAATGTCAAAATTTAAAATTGTAAGTGTAGTTGTAGTTACGTTATGGATCTCCGGATGTGGGTCATCGCAGAATCAAAATAAGAAAAAAACAAATTTGAGTGATCAGTCTCAAACAGCTTCTGCTCCAGCAGTTGCTGAAAAAAAAGATGATAACGCAAATGCGACTCCAGTAGAAGAAATCGATCGTGCAAGAGAAACAGTGATTAATCAACCTCAAGTTGATTCAAAGAAAAATACAAATGAGAAAAAAGGGGTTCCTTCCTCAAAAGAAGAAACAAAGGTTACTCAAACGAAAAACAAAATTGAGGTTAAGAAAGAAGAAGAAAAAAAATCCGATGTTTTAGGAGAAGATTGTCCTGACTTCTCTGGGAAATACATTGAGCGTATGCTCATTCAAAAACCTCTATCTGAAAAAGAATTAGAACCAGAGTTTAGTGGACAACAAATGCCAGGAAGTATTGAGATTGTCCAAGAGACTTGTGATGGATTAGTGATTAAAAGAGATCAAAGTGAAACCCAATTGAAAGTTTCATCTGAGTGTGTTGTAGATGAAAATAAGAAATGCTCTTTTATTTATTACAGTTTTAACGAACTTCCGATTTTAAAAAATGAAGAAGGTCAAAAAATGTTTTTTGATACTAAATCACAGCTTTTTAAAGAGACTGCGCTTGATACTGATCTGAATGAACTCTCTATTAAAAATACAATTCCTTCGAGTTTAGTGCGAAGGACTTATTCTGTAAAAGCGGAATCTGGGGAAACTCTTTCTTTGATTGATCTTTTAGAAGATCGAGTTTCTTTCGAAGGTTATAAAAATGAATCGTGGAATAAACAGTTGAATGGAATGATTTCAGCGGTCGACGGTGAGGGGAACGAAGAAGAAGTTTCTGGAATTGAATATTCAATCATGAGTGAAGATGCTCAATTCAGAACCTTCCAATGGATTAAACAGTAGAAAAATTAAAATAAAAAGCAGCAAGAGCAATAATGCTCTTGCTGCTTTTCTTTAATGTTTTATCAAATCTCTTAAAAAAGCGTTCCAACAAGCTCCATTCCTAAGCTTGCTTTATCTGCTCCTTCTGGAGCAATCGTATTCACCATTACGTATGGATTGACCGCGAGATTTTCCATTGCCTGCCATTTAGCCATTGGTTTAATTGCAGAAGTGAATGATTGCAGTTTATATTCATCCAGTCCCATTTCATGTCCAATTACATACTCGTATGTAAGAGCTGCTTTTAAACTTGGAGTCGCCTGATAAACAATCGCAGGGTTAAAGTAGACTTCGTAGTCTCTTCCAGTTCCGCTATTTGCATGAATATATGCGCGTACATAAGATGAATTTTGAAGAGAGAAACGAGATTTTCCTAAGTTTAAACTCATATTTTGAGAAAAATAAGGTGCAACGAGATGTCGGTTTTCGTGAGAGCCGTTCGTCGCTGCGATTTGAAAGGCAAGTGTCGTTCCAGAAAAATTGAGATCACCAATTGACCAACCTTCAGTATAAGAAAGTTTCAAACGTGGATCCAAAAGTGTAGTTTCAGCCCCGTGAAAAGGAGTGAGTGAAAACCGAGGATTCACTTTGAAGGTGAATTTTTCAAATGCATCTACGCTCGCAGTCACGGAGTTATAGAGACTGATCTTACTTCCTCCGGCTGAGTTTGAAGAAATGGGATCCGCAAAAGATGGTCCCACAAGGTCTCCATAATAGGAGAGATGAACTTTATCGGTGAATTTTGATTGTTTTGATGTTCCATCAGCAACCGCACCAAAACTTTCAACTGGTCCAAATAAAAAGAATGCGCTGAGCATTCTCACGTATTTTATCATTTCTTTCCCCTCTATATATAAAAATGAAGCAGATCCTTCTGCGGTTTATTCGTTATGAAAACCGTGAAGTTCAAAAAATAGACCAACTTTTTTTTTATTTGAGAAGTCTCAAAGTGAGTTGTGTTTGATTTAAAAAAAATAACGCTTTGCCCGGTGCAAAGAGGGGATTCATTTTGACTCTATTTTTGTTTTTATTCTAAGAAAGCTATGCGTCGACTTATTGAAAGTATTTTGTTTTTTTAAAAATAAAAATTTTTTTCCTATAAAATAAAATCAACTCTTTTTTTAAAACTTATTTATGCTGCATAGATTCAATTTTTATATTCGCGTTAATTTGTTGTTTTTGGGAAAAAAATTCCTACTACTGTTGCCCAGATCAAAATAAAAGGCGGATTTCTAGGTAAAAGTTTTACTGCCTTTTTTATTTTTTTAAGAGAGATTTTTTCATTAATAAAATCGTCTACAATAAGAACTAACTTTGTTTTAAGGACGAAGACAAAGGAAAAATAGATTTTACACTGAACGACGGGGCTGAGTGTGAATTCGATTAAGCGATTTAGGAGGAATCATGGAATCGAATCGAATAGCACGATCACTGTGCCTATATACAGGGATCGCTCTCTCAATGACGGCATGCGAAGGGATTGAAACTCCCGATATTCCAATCTCACCCATTTGCGATCAGAGCGCTGACGTAAATGCTTTCACTCAAAGCGAAGAGGTTACTCAGCGTTTCATTATTACAATAGATCCACGAGGAAGAATGGGACCAATGACTCTTTCTCACTATGAAAATCAAAAAAATAATCTGGAAGACGCTGCTGGACAAGGAAGTGACGTTCAGTCTTTGGTTGACGATATTTATTTAGTGAAAACAAGCCTTCCTATGAATTCCCGTCAGGTGATGACGCGTCTTTCTCGTAAAGCAAAGATTAAACGAGTTGAAGTTGACTATCCGCTTCATGCGTTTGAGTTAACAAATGATCCAAAACTTGAACGTCAATGGGCTCATGAAGTTGTGAATTCCTCTGGAGCATGGAACATTTCTACTGGTTCAGAAGATGTTGTTGTCGGTGTTATTGATTCAGGAGTTGATGATCAACATCCTGATTTGAATGAAAATATGTGGAGGAATCCAAACGAAATAGTGAATGGAAAAGATGATGATGGCAACGGATACATTGATGACATCTATGGTTGGGACTTTGTGGATGAAGATCGGTTTCCCAGACCAGGGTCGGTGTATTCCAGTCATGGAACTCACGTCGCTGGAACCATTGGAGCGGTCGGAAATAATGGAATAGGAATTTCTGGACATGCTCAAACGGTAAAAATTATGTCCCTTCGATTCTTAGATAGTAATGGATCAGGGTATACTTCTGATGCAATTCGAGCGATCGACTATGGAGTTAGAAATGGCGCTAGAATTTTAAACAACAGCTGGGGAGGAAGTCGTCAGTCTCGAGCTCTGAAAGATGCAATTACGAGGGCCCAAAGAGCGGGTGTAATTTTTGTGGCTGCGGCAGGAAATTCGGGAAGAAATGTGAGTGTTATCCGGTCGTATCCATCAGGATACAGTCATAGCAATATTATTTCTGTAGCAGCGAGTACACAGGATGATCGACTGGCTTCTTTTTCGAACTTTAGTAAGAAAAGAGTCGACCTTGCTGCTCCTGGAGTCGATATTTATTCAACCAGTACAGAGAATGGATATGAGACTTTAAGTGGGACCTCAATGGCGACTCCTTTGGTGTCTGGAGTGGTTGCTTTGATGTTAAGTGTGAAACCGGACCTTACTTATTTACAAGTGAATCAGCTTCTTTATGACCATGTAGATCGTATTTGGGCATTAAGAAATTCGGTGAAAACAGGGGGAAGGATTAATGCGGCAAATACACTTCGAGCCGTAGCACAGCTCGTTCCAGAACCTTCTCCTGTCCCCGTTCCAGAGCCAGACCCATTGCCGGAGCCAGATCCGGAGGATCCAGTAGAGGATATTCCTCAAAATCCTTGTATTTAAAGGAAGCCCCTCATCTGAGGGGTTTTTTAATTAAGTAAATAAGTCGGTTTATTTATTTTTTTAAAAGTTTCGAACTTTTTTTTGGACTCGTTTGTTTTATAGAGTGAAGGCAAATGATGAAAGAAACTGATGAAACATTAGTCATGAATGTGCGTAGAGGAGACATGAAGTCTTTCGAAGTCCTCTACGCACGTTATGAAAAACCTCTTTTCTTATGGGTGAAGCGATGGATTCCACAGGACTCTGTTGCTGAGGAGATGTTTCATGAAACCTGGATGAAGGTACTTAAGTCTGAGTCTGAAGATTTTTCAAAAGGGAGTTTTAAGGGTTGGATTTTTCAAGTGGCAAGAAACCTTTGTTTAAATCACTTGAAAAGGGCGAATCGCTGGGAGGCTGAGATGGATGATGAGCAAGTATATAAAAGAAAGGATGCTGAGAGTTTTGGAAATCAGATTGCACAGGAGCTTGCTTCTGATTTGAAAGAAGCCGCACATCAGCTTCCCCAGTCGCTTCGTGGGATCTATCAAATGAGGATGAAGGGAATGACGATTAAAGAAATGAGTGAAGTACTAAACATTCCTGAAGGAACAGTTAAATCAAGAATGCATCAGATGGTCGGGGTATTAAAGGAGGCCTTACGCGCATGAATGACTGGAAATGGAAATACGAGCTAGGATTATTAACTCCATCGGAGTGGGATGAAGTTGAAAACCGTTTGATGGATTCGCAAAGAGATTTAATTGAATTTATTCAATTTAGGAGAGAGCTTAGGAGTGAAGCACAATTTAAACAAACCCCCTCAACCGAGGCGAAACGGAAGCTGTTCTTAGAAGTTCAACAAGCTTTTAACCCACAAAGAAAGTCCATGGTGATTCCGTTTCGCCTCATTAATAAAAAGACTTCTTTTGCGGCAGCTGCAGCGCTTTTAGTTGCTCTGGGGGTATGGAAATGGAGTGAACCTCGTCAAAATCAAGAGGTGGCAAAGAAAATAAAATTAGAACCGGTGAGAGATCAGAATCCTTGGAAAAGTCCTCAGTCTCCAGTGGTTCCAGTTAAATTGAGAGTGTTTTAGATGCGAATGAGCTTGTTGTTAGCGATTTGGTGTATGGGGCCTTTTGCTTATGCAGATTCTTCAGCAAAAGCTCGATTTGAAAAAGTAAAAAACCTTTTATTGAGTGAATACTACGGAAAGGACCTTAATGAAGAACAGCTTTATGAAGCTGCATTGAAAGGAATGTTAGCAAATCTCAATACTCCGGGTCGACCTTGGAATCGATTAATTTCTCCCACTGAGCTTCAGACAAATATGAACTCTCCCTCCAAGAAGCTCAGTGGGATCGGAGTGGAGGTTTCTGTTCGTCCTCAAGATGGACGGATGAAAGTGCGTTCTGTATTTCCAGGTTCAGGTGCGGAAAAAGCAGGTTTACGAGTCCAAGATCAAATCGTTTCAATTAATGGAGTTTCATTAAAGGATCATTCTTTTAGTGAGGTGATTCATCACTTAAGAGGGGAGCCAGGGACTCAAGTTGAATTGACCTGGTTTAGAGGAAGAAAGAAATTTAAAAAAGCAGTAAATCGTCATTCATTTTCTTTTCCAAGCGTTGTTTTTTATCCTGTTTCTCAAACTTTTAAGGTTCGTGCGTTTGAAAAAGGAAGTGCTTCTGAGTTTGAGAATCTGTTAAAGAAAAATCATAATTTCTCAAAGATTACGATTGATCTTCGAGGAAATTCAGGAGGGGTCTTTGAAGAAGCAGTCCATGTTGCAGACCTTTTTGTTCCTAAAGGAGCAGTTTTAGGAAGAGGTCTTCATAAAAATGGGGAAGAAATTGTTTTTTATTCAGAAAAGAAACCTTTGTGGTCTCGTAAACCCATAAAAATTGTTGTGAATGAGGAAACGGCTTCAGGCGCGGAGTGGTTAGCAGCAACTTTAAAAGAACTTGTTGATGTGAAGATTGTTGGAACTCGAACGTTTGGGAAATGGAATATTCAAAAAGTAGTTTTACTCTCGAATGATTCAGCTGTTCGATATACTTTTGGACAATTTTTGACTCCTTCAGGAAGACATTATGAAGGAAGAGGAATAGAGCCTGATGAAAAATTTCCTTCTTTAAATCGAATGAAACCTTCTTCAAATTTAATAAAGGCAGGTCTTTTGAAGTCTGTTCCTTAAGATAAAAAAAAGGTAGATAGGAATTTTCCTTTCTACCTCTTCTTTAATTTCTCTACTTTATTTTATTTAGAAATCAGCTGAGAGTACAACTGCGCACTGGTTTCCAATGATCTCAAGAATATCATCAACGTCGATTTCGTATTGTCCACCTCCGTGGTCAAATCCTTGGAAGTCACTCCTTTGAAGGGTGCATCGAAATTCTGCTTTTGAGAAAGGGACTTTGAATGATTGATTTTTTTCTGAATCAAAAACACCCAAGTATGCACTATTTAAATTGTTTGTTAACGTTTTTTCCGTTTCTTCTATAATTTTCTTTGCGAAATCAAAGGATTCCTTTTGAGCTTCAGAATCACTCTGAAGTCGTTTGGCACCACAATCGACGTAGTTGGTGTACCTGTCATTTCGATCAATTACATGATTTTCAAAAAACTCTCCATTGACTGAAAGGTGAATTGCCGTTTGAGTTTCTGTATTGACTAGATTAGTGACAATCAATGAATCAGGAATAGAATGACCACTATACGCAAGGCTCTTTGCCATATCTTTATTACAAGGTCGTCCAGTGAGTTCAATTTCTAAAGATCCAAGAGAGAGAGTGACTCTTCGTTGATCTAGTCCGTAAAATTGTCGAATGAGGGCTTGTTCGATTGGAAGTGTTCCTTGGTCTCCAGTAACTTCAATTCTTACAGGAATTGAGGTTTCTCCTGATAAATCAAGCCGGTCATTGCATCCAGAGAGCATAAGTGAAAATATCATCAGTCCGGTATAAAAATTAATTGCCTTCATTCTAGAGGTCTCCTTTAGGGGGGTAAATAATGAAGGGGTTTAACAGCTTGTTTTGCTGTGAGCAAAAAAATATTTTTTTATCGTTTACAAAAAAGCCCACTCAAATGAGTAGGCTTTTATCGTTTTTCCGAATTTGTATATAAAATGGACTATCTTCGTCGTCTTCGATTCCAGTTTCTTCTTCGAGCCCAATTTTTTCTTCGAGCTTGATCCACTTGACTGCTGATAAATCCATGTAAAACCCTTCCTTGGTGGTCAAGAGCTTCTACATCTAAAGGTTGATAGTAATACATCGGTACTTTTCTGAGATAACAGTATCGACTCCATTGATTCGAAGCATATTCTGCATAAGTATCGACGGTTGGACAAGTCATACCAGGTTCCATAAACTCCTCTGTCCATTCTTTCATATGAAGAGGGGAGTCGGTAAATGTTCGATCAAGTACGATCTCTGTTCCCAACCCCTGATCATTTTTGTAATAAGTAAATGGAGAGACGTGAAACCACCACTTGTAATTGTATTCAGCAATGTATTTTTTTGTGAAAAAAAGAAAGACCTTCATGGTTTTTAATCCTTGGTCAACATAAAGGTTATGTGCCCAAACATGAGCTCGTTGATAACATTGAGAGCGCGGTCGTAGAGGACTTTGAGAGTAAAAAACACTTTGAGCTCTCGCATAGGATGAAAGAACAGTAGGGTAATATTCTTGTGCAGAATTCGCTTCGAGATGCTCTTCAATGAGCTCTGCATCTGAAGCATTGGCTTTCATTAAATCATCAGTGTACTTTTCTGCATCTTCGGTAGAAAGAGGGGTTACTCCTTTAATTTCTCGGTCAGTAGTGACTTTGAGACGAATTGGAGTTCCTTTATTTTGTGCAAGTTCCAGTAATTTTCTTAATTCAACTTGTTCGTTTGGAATCCAGTAGACCATTCGGTCTGCCGTTGATTCAACAAAGGTTTTGGGCTCTTTATGAGAGTCAAAGAGTTCAAAGATTCGTGTGTTAATTGTTTTTGCATGGACATTTGACCCCAAAATAAGTGTGAGTCCCATAAAGATCACTTTTAATTTCATATTTACTCCTCCTCAGTCAAATAATGATGCGTTCGGACTAACAACTGAATTTAAGATCGGCCATTTTGAATTAATAATGTGTCATTTTATAAAAAAAAATTGTTCAATAATTTGAAATGATTGATTTTTTTTAAAGTAAAAAAATAACGCTAAGTATTATTTTTGATGTAATGAGGACAAAAGTTTTGGATTTATAAGAATTATTGGTACCTAGAGCCATATGAAAGACTCTTTAAAAATTCGTCCTATTGAAAGTAAAGATAACCTTTTAATGAAAAAAGTGATTCATCAAGTGATGCCCGAGTTTGGTGCTGAGGGAGATGGGTTTGCCATTCATGATGATGAAGTCAATGATTTATTTGAAGCTTACCAAAAACCTCAGTGCATTTATTATGTCATTGAATATCACTCTAAAATCATTGGAGGTGCTGGGATTGCTCCACTCAAGGGAGGGGATTTTGAAACTGCGGAGTTAAGAAAGATGTATTTTTTAAAAGAATTTAGAGGACAAGGAATTGGAAAAAAGCTCTTATCTCTTTTAATTAAAAAAGCGAAAGAATGTGGGTTTAAGCGTATTTATTTAGAAACGATGCCTGAAATGAAATCCGCCAATTTTTTATACCAAAGTTTAGGTTTTGAAAAAAGAAATTCACCTCTTGGAAATACAGGACATTTCGGTTGTCAAAGTTGGTATGAAAAATGGATTTAATTTTTTTTTATTTCTAAATACATTGGAAAATGATCTGAGACCCCTTGTTTTGTTTTTGAATCAAAACTTTTTGGAAATCCCTGTTGAGTCATTTGTATTTCGTGAGTAATCACTTTAATGCTTTGAGAGTTTATTTTCCATTCTTTGTCTTTGAAATGTTCTTTCGAAATTAAAAAGAAATCAAAAAACGACCATTCTTTTTTTGGAGGAAAATAAGTAGTCCCGTGGCATTTCTGACAACCTAATTGATATGAAATTTCCCAATGAGGAGAAAGAATGTTTTTTAAATTTTCTTGATCTTTCTTTGATGAATTGACGAGATTAAAATCTCCTCCTGCAATTAAGAAATCTTTTTTAGGGACATTTTTTTGTATTTCACTCAGTTTTTTCATTAAAACTTTACGACTTTTTGCAGGATGTCCAGGAGCGGGAAAATGCACATTTAAAAAATGAATATTTCTTTCAGAATCGACTCTAAAAGTTGTTTGTAAGATTCCTCTAAAGTCGTTTTTAATTTTAAGGTTTGAAGGTGCAGGGACATGGTGAAGAATGGGAGGTTGAGTCATTCTCAAGCGAGAGAGAACTGCTACATCAATTCCTCGGTAATCTCCACCTTCTTTCAAAACAGAAATTCGGTAGTTCGATTTTTTTAAAAACAGCTCTTTTAGTCGATTGAGAATATGAAGATTTTCTACTTCTTGGAGTAAGAGGACGTCTGGACCACGTTGATCATTCATGGATTGAATCACTGTTGCTAAATTTTTGAGTTTAGCGTCAGCAACTTCTGGAGTCCAATCTGCTTCAAGACATTCTTTTCTCCATTTTATTTTTTTTAGTTTTTTACACTTTTCTAG
>CEUZ01288319.1_pt1 | contig 10231 bp, 13 predicted proteins | sample 361511 | NCBI WGS metagenome assembly CEUZ01 (sample SAMEA2622822, study PRJEB7988) | marine metagenome | biome: marine biome (ENVO:00000447); feature: surface water layer (ENVO:00002042); material: "saline water (ENVO:00002010), including plankton (ENVO:xxxxxxxx)" | depth 5 m | reverse complement strand
TAAATAAAAAAAATATAAGAATTTTTGCAGCTGCTAATTTAGGAAAAATTAGATTAATTGATAATTATAAAGTTTAAAATTATTGAACGTAAATATGAACTTCTGGAACCACAACATCACCGCTTGTTTTAGCAGATAAAGCAACTTTTTTAGAAGGTAGGCCAAAACTAACTAAACTTCTTAATACTCTTTCAGCATATTTTTTTACTTTAGAAGAATTAATTCTTGTTTCTCCTTCATTCTTACCGATTGGTGAAACAGCAACTAATCCAAAAGATGCATCTGGAATTTTATCTATTGTAGTACCGATTGTATCATATAAAGTTTTTTCATAATCAATATTTGGATCATCAAATCTAATAACAACTAAAGGTAATCCAGATATATTAACTTTGGGTACTTCTAATTGTTGGTCAGGTGGGCCTGCAACAGCTAAAGCTTGTGCAGCTAAAAAGCTTCTATTTAATATTCCAGTTCCCATTGCTTCACCATTTCTAATTGCAACTGCAATGGTAAGCATATTTTGATTCTCAATCTTAGTAAAACCAGCTTGTCTTGAAATTTCTTCAGTAAGTTCATTTATTAATCTAGCAATCTCAATTTCTATTTTTTCAACATCATCTTCAAGTATTTCTAATTGACGATGATCTTGATCAATTGCACCAGCTAAACGTAAAGTTTTATTAATCGTACTTTTTAAAAGTGCAACTACACCAGCATCAGCATTTACTTTTTGATTTAAAAGATTAATTTCACGCATGTAAGCTTCAATATTTTTTAATTCTGTTTGGGCTTGATCATATTGTCTAACTAGTATTGGGTTACCTGGAGTTGTACCTAATTGTAATTTTGTACTAATAGCTGCAACAGTCCCGTAAAATTGTGTAGATGAACCATAAACTCTAGCTTTAATTTCTTCATAGTTGCTTCTATGCATATCAAATGCTTCTTTAACAGCAAAAAAATCATCATTTAATGATGGTATTTTTTGACCCACAAATGTTCCACTAGGATCAGCATCTATTTGATCATTTCTTGTTGAAGATGCCTCGTCTTCATAAATATCATCTGTAGGCATCATTTCTTCATCATCAATCAAAATTGAAGGTTCTTGAATTGTTTCTTCAGGAATAGGTTCTAAATCGGCAACTTCATCACCTTTACCTTTTCTTCTATCTAAAAGAGAACAATTTGTTAAAACAAATGCGAATACAATTAATATTAAATATTTATAAAACATCCCGACACAATAAATTTAATTTTATTATATATTACTTTAAAAATTATACTATTATTTATAATTTTTAAAGAGATAAAAACAAGTAAAAAATGTTGCTTTTTTGCAACAATTATTTAATTAGTTAAATATTGCGTTTTTAGAAGGATTCATGAAAAAAAAAACTGTTGGAAATACTAAATCAGTGGTGCATGGAAAAGAAAAAGAAATTATATGCCATGATATGCGAAAATATGTCTGGCAAAAATATGATTTTTTACAAAATATAAAAACAACTAAAAAAAAAAAGCGCCCGTAGCTCAATTGGATTAGAGCGCTTGACTACGGATCAGGAGGTTTGGGGTTCGACTCCTCACGGGCGCACCAAATTTAATAAAGGAATTATTTTTTTTATTTTATTTAATTACTTTTTCTAGAGTAGATATTAATTTATTTGAGGATGGAGCAATCATTGAAGAAAAATGATTTTCTAATTTTCCTTCTTTATTAATAACAAATTTGTAAAAATTCCATTTTGGTTTTGCATTATAATTTACATTAAGCCATTCAAAAAATGGATGAGCTTTATCACCAACAACATTGTTTTTTTTTGTTAAATCAAATGTAATATTAAAGTTAACCATGCAAAATTTTTTAATATCTTCTTCTTTTCCTGGTTCTTGATTAAAATTGTCTGAAGGAACTCCTATTACAATTAAACCTTTTTTTTTATAATCTTCATGTATTTTTTGAATCCCAGTATATTGTGAAGTAAAGCCACATTTTGAAGCAGAATTAAAAATTAATATTGGTTTCCCCTTGAATTGTGATAAAGGAAAATTTTTACCATCTATATCTGTAAAAACAAAATCGTATGCGTTTTTAGGCATTTCTCTTGCAAATAAATAATTAAAACTAAGGGAATTAAAAACTATAAAAAAAATTGTAATAAAAAAGAATTTTTTTATTTTTGTATTAAATTTTAAAAACATAATTATTGAATTTATATAGTTCATTATAATATATTTGGAATACTTTATTGTATTTTTTTTATATAAATGGATTTTTCATTCTTAAATTTTTTTGAAGACTCATACCAGGTATTTTTAAATATATTTATTATTATATTTATAGGTTTTTTTGGATGGAAAACACTTTCAACATTAATAAAAAAGAAATTAAGCAATATTGATGTTTCAAAAGACGAAGCTCAAAATCAAAGAGTTAATACTCTTTTTAGAATATTAAAAAATTTTGTTTCAATAGCAATTCTCATTGTAGTAATAATGTTAGTTTTATCTGAATTAGGAATTGAGATAGGACCATTAATTGCAGCAGCCGGTGTTGTAGGATTAGCTGTCGGTTTTGGAGCACAAACATTAGTTAAAGATATTATAACTGGTCTATTTATTATATTAGAAGGTCAAATTACTATTGGAGATATTGTGGAAGTAGCTGGTCATTCTGGAAAAGTAGAAGCTATTACTATAAGAACCGTAAGATTAAGAGATGTTAATGGGCATTTACATGTGATTCCATTTAGTGAAGTAACTACAGTTAAGAATATTACTCAAGATCAGGATTATCATAGTTTTGAAATAGGAGTTTCTTATAATGAAGATGTTGATTATGTAATAGATACAATTGAAAAAGTTGGATTAGATTTACAAAAAGACAAAGATTTTAAATCTAAAATTAATGGAAATATTGAAGTTTTTGGCCTAGATAAGTTTGATGACTCAGCAATTATAATTAAGGGAAGGATTCCAACTATTCATAAACAACAATGGATTATAAGAAGAGAATTTAATAGAAGAATAAAATTAGCTTTTGATAAAAATGGTATTGAAATACCTTTTCCTCAAAGAACCATTTCATATCTTGAAAAAAAGAAAAAAGTTAAAAAAAAGATAATAAGAAATAAAAAATTTTCTGCTAGTTCTGGAGATGATTAATTTAAACCATTACGCGCATATTCCTTTAGTTGCAAATATTCTTCTTCATTATTTAAATTAATTATTTTTTTTGCTATTTCATAAGAAAATCCTGCTTGAGAAATTTTTGATAATTTTTTTTGAATTCTAGCAAAATTTTCTTTTTTTTTATTAAAATCTAAAAGCTTTTTCTTTTTTGCATATATTAATGCAGAAGTTAATTCATAATTAAAGAAAGATTTTTTTAAATTATTAAAGCCATTTTCTATGTCTTTATCTGATATACCTTTAATTTTTAAATTAAAAATAATTTTTTTTTTTGAATAACCTTTTTCAATATAATTTAAAATTTTATTTTCTGAAAATGATTTATCATTAATTAAACCTATTTTTTCAAATTTATTTATTATTAATTCAATAAATTCGAGTTCCTTGTTTGGCTTAGTTTTATAAAAAAAAGATGTTTTAATTATTTTTCTTTTTAATATAGTTTTTAATTGATTTTTTGATGCTGAATATTTTTCTAAATATCTGATTGCACTTTTTTCAAGTGAATCTAGAGTAATTTTTTTTGGTATTCTTTTTTTCATAAAATTAACTAATTATATTAAATATATAAATTAAAAAATTAAAGAATGGAAAATAATACAAATTTTGATTCTGCATCAACTAATTGGTTGGGGTTATGGACTCTTTTTAGTAAAGAAACATCTAGATTTTTAAAAGTATTTTACCAAACAATTTTGGCTCCTGTAGTTACAAATATTTTATTTTTAACTGTTTTTTTAATAGTTATTGATAGAGAAGATTTTACTATTGGCGGAGTCCCATATTCTGAATTTTTAGTTCCAGGGTTAATAATGATGCAAATTTTACAAAATGCATTTATGAATACAACTTCAACAATTATGATTGCTAAAGTACAAGGAAATATAGTAGATATTCTTTTACCTCCTCTTTCTAGTCTGGAGCTCACTATTGCTATTGGTTTTGGTGGAGTTGCAAGGGGAATGATCGTAGGATTAGCAAGTACAATAGCTTTATATTTTTTTATTGATATGAAATTTGCAAATTTTTTTTATATATTTTTCTTTTCTTTTTCAGGAGCTTTAGCGCTTAGTCTTCTTGGAATAATGGGTGGAATTTGGAGTGAAAAATTTGATCATATGGCTGGTTTAACAGCATTTATTATCACACCATTAACATTTTTATCTGGTTCATTTTATTCAGTTGAAAAATTACCAGTTGTTTTAGAATTTTTAGCAAAATATAACCCAATATTTTATTTTATTGATGGTTTTAGAGCAGGTTTTATTGGCTATTCAGACAGTCCTATTATTAATGGAATAGTTGTATGTATTGTTTTAAATACCATATTATTTTACTTGGTTTATAAAATGTTTCAAACAGGATACAAATTAAGAACTTAAAAATATGGAGTCATCAGTTTTATCTACTTATAGAAGATCCAATTTATCTTTTGTTAAAGGAAAAGGATCTTATTTAATAACAAATAAAGGAAAAAAATACTTAGATTTTGCAAGTGGTATAGCAGTAAATTCTCTTGGTCATTGTAATCCAGATTTAATAAAAACACTTTTAATACAATCTAAAAAACTATGGCATATTTCAAATGCATTTCAGATTACTGAACAAGAAAAATTAGCTAAAGCAATTACAAAGCTTACTTTTGCAAATAAAGTTTTTTTTTGTAATTCAGGAGCAGAATCAATAGAATCTGCCATAAAAATTGCAAGAGCATATCATCAAATAAAAAAAAAAAAAAATAAATTTAAAATTATTACAATTAAAGGAAGTTTTCATGGAAGAACTATTGCTGCTATATCTGCTTCAGGACAAAAAAAATTAACAGAAGGTTTCCAGCCTTTAGTCGATGGTTTTGTGAGCATAGATTTTGGAGATCATTTATCGATTGAAAAAGCAATTGATAGTAAAACAGCTGCTATTATGGTTGAACCAATTCTTGGCGAAGGAGGTATTAAGGTTATTCCTAATCAATGTTTAGAAGGATTAAGAAATTTATGTAATAAAAAAAAAATCTTATTAATTTTTGATGAAGTACAATCTGGCATTGGTAGAACAGGAAAATTTTTTTCTTATCAATGGTCTAAAATTAAACCAGATATACTAGCTACAGCTAAAGGTTTAGGAGGAGGCTTTCCTATTGGAGCATGTTTAGTAACAAAAGAAGTATCTAAAGGTATGAAACTTGGAAGTCATGGATCTACTTTTGGTGGAAATCCTTTAGCATGCTCTGTAGCTAACAAAGTTGTTAATGTAATTTCAAAAAAAAGTTTTTTAAAAAAATTAAATAAAAATTCAAATTTTTTAATTACGGAATTAGAAAAAATAAAAAATAAATATGAAAATTTAATTGAAGAAATTAGAGGCAAAGGATTTTTATTAGGTATAAAAAGTAAAATTAGTAATAATATTTTTATAGAAGAATTAAGAAAAAATGGTTTATTAATTGTAGGAGCAAGTGATAATGTTATAAGACTTTTACCTCCTTTAAATATAAATATAAATGATCTTAAGATTGCTATAAAAATAATTGAAAAATCATGTATGAAAATAAATAAAAGTTATGGAAAAAAAAATTAAACATTTTTTAGATTTAGATAAAATTGAATTTGATGATTTAAGAAGTATCATAGATTTGTCGAAATCTTATAAACAAGGTATTACATCGGGGCAAGATACTCTTAAAGGAAAAACTTTAGGCCTTATTTTTGAAAAACCTTCTACTAGAACTAGAGTTTCATTTGAAATTGCAATGTATCAATTAGGAGGAAATACAACAGTTCTTGAGAGTGAAAAAACTCATTTAGGAAGAGGTGAAACGATTTCAGATACCGCAAAAGTTTTATCGAGATATATTGATATTATTGTTTATAGAACTTCTTCTGCAAAAAAATTATATGAGTTAGCTGAACATTCGACTGTCCCAGTAATTAATGGACTTAATGACAGAACTCATCCTTGTCAATTAATAGCAGACATTATGACTTTTGAAGAAAATATAGGTATAATTGATAATAAAATTATTACTTGGTGTGGTGATTTTAATAATGTTTGTAGAAGTTGGGTTCAAGCTGCAGATATTTTTGATTTTAAATTAAATTTAGCTTGCCCTAAAGAATTAATAGATAAAAAAGAAATGAGTAAAATAAAAAAAATTAAAAATATAAAGATACATGAATCTATAAAAACAGCATGTAAACAAGTTGATTGTATTATGACAGATACATGGTTTTCTATGGGACAAAAAATCTCAAATAAAAAAAGAAAATTATTAAAACCTTTTCAAGTTAATAATAAATTGTTATCCATTTCTAAAAAAAAATCAATTTTTATGCATTGCTTGCCAGCTCATAGAGGTGAAGAAATAGATAATAATATTTTAGAGCATCCTAAATCTGTTATTTGGGATGAAGCTGAAAATAGATTACATACACAAAAAGCAATTTTAAATTGGTGTTTAAAATAATTAAAATAATTAAATTTTCTTTTTTTTATAAGTCTTTATTATTTCTTTGTTTATTTTTTTTAGTATTTAACCCTTTACGTTCTCAATCTCAAGATAAAATATATTTAGATTTATTAAATTTAAGTTTTGAAAATAAATCAAATTATAAAAATTATCAAACAAGCTCGCAATTATTAATTAAAACAGATCTTAACAAAGAACTGCAAAATTGGATTAAAAAGAATATTATTTTAAAAGGAAATTCAGGCAAACTTTCAGTACAAATATTAGATGAAAGTATAGTTGATAGTTTTGTAGAAGAGCATAAAAGAAAATTCAGTTTTTTACCTAAAGATGGAATAGCTTATAAGATAAATTTTAAAATAAAAATTATTGGAGAAAATACGAAAAATAATACTAGTGCAGAAGTTCTCTCAATAGTTCAAGGAGAAAAAACTTTTATAGGAACATTTTCTATTAATGATAGATCAAAAGCAATTGATGAATTAATGCAAAATATGATTAAAAAGTTAAAAGTAAATATAAAAAATAGTATGGATAAAGAATTTAAGGATTTCTTAACTAACAAATATAATTAATCTTTCCAAAAAGACGGTGTTAAAATTATTATTACTGCAAGTAATTCTAATCTTCCAATTAACATGCCAGAAATTAAAACCCATTTTGTAGAATCTGATAGTTGTACAAATGTTTTACTTGGGCCTATTACATTTCCTAATCCTGGGCCAACATTGGCTAATGATGTTGCAGCTCCAGATAACGAAGTTAGAAAATCATTGCCAAGAAATGATAAAATTAAAGTAATAAAAATATACGATATTATAAACATAAAAAAATATCCCATTACTGAAGATGTTATAGATTCAGAAATTGGAACTTTATTATATTTAGCAACAAGAACTCCATGTGGATTTAATAATTTAAAAATTTGAACTTTTGCTGATTGATATAAGATTTGTAATCTAAAAATTTTAATACCACAAGTTGTTGAACCAGCGCAACCACCAACTAACATTAAGAAAAGAAAAAGTACAATTATAAACGGACCCCAATTATTAAAATCTTCGGTGGTATAACCTGTACCAGTAAAAATTGATATAGTATTGAAAAATGAAGATCTAAAATTGCTATATAAATCTGCTGTATTTTGATATTTCCAGAAAGTAACAATAATTATTGATAATATAATTAAAGATATAAAGAATTTTACTTGGCTATCTTTAAATATTATAAAAATATTACCACGTAATGTTTGTAAGTATAAAACAAAAGGTAAAGATCCTAATATCATGAAAATACAAATTACAAATTCTATATTTTTATTATCATATTTTGCAATAGACATATCAGATGTAGAGAAACCACCTGTTGCTAATGTTGTCATTGAATGTGCAATTGCGTCAAAACTAGGCATTCCAAAAAACCAAAGTAAAGAAGCACATAATAATGTTAAAAATAGATATATGACTCCTATTATGCTTGCTATTTGACCAGCTCTTGGCAAGACTTTTTCAGATGAATCAGATGATTCACTATGAAACAATTGCATTCCACCAACTTTTAATATTGGTAAAAATGCAATAGCTATAACTACTATACCTATCCCTCCAATCCATTGTAATAACGAACGCCAAATTAAAATACCATGAGGTAAATTATCAAGTCCTGATAAAATAGTCGATCCAGTAGTGGTTATTCCTGACATCGATTCAAAAAATGCATCAGTAAAAGATAATTTTAAATCTGAAAAAATAAAAGGTAATGACCCAAAAATAGCTATAAATATCCAACTTAAAGTTGTTAACAGAAAAGCTTGTTTTATTGATATGCTAAAATTATCAGATTTATTGGATAATATTAAAATTATACCAAAAAATAGACTTATTAATGATGAAAAAGCAAAAGCTTGCCATTGATTATGATCATAAAAAGCATCTACAGCTGCGGGTATACAAAGGATTAAAGATAAGGCCGATAGTAAATACCCTATGATATATAATACGGGTTGAAAAAGCATAGATAATTAAATTATTTTAAAAACTATTAAATTTAGGTTTTATTATAGCCAACTAATTCAAGAAATTCTTTTCTTGTAGCTTGATCATCTCTAAAACTTCCAAGCATTCTACTTGTAACCATTCTTGAATCTGGTTTGTGAATACCCCTAGTAGCAACACATAGATGAGAAGCTTCAATAATAACACCAACCCCTTTAGGTTGCAGAACTTCGTCTATTGCATTAGCTATTTGAGCTGTAAGTTTTTCTTGAATTTGGAGTCGTTTAGCAAATACCTCGACAAGTCTTGCAAGCTTACTTAAACCTACAACTTTTTTTTTTGGTAAATATCCAACATGCGCAGTACCAATAAAAGGAACCATATGATGCTCACAATGAGATTCTAATCTAATATTTTTTAAAATTATTATTTCATCATAACCATCTACTTCTTTAAATTTTTTTGATAAAATTTCTCTAGGATCAGAATTGTATCCTGAAAAGAAATCTTTATATGCTTTTACAACTCTTTTAGGCGTTTCTTTTACTCCTTCGCGATTTGGATTATCTCCTGCCCATCTTATTAAAGTTTTTACTGCATCCATTGCTTCAGCTTCAGAGGGGACTGAGGATTTAATTTTTTTTAAATTACCAATTTTTTCTACTTTACTCATTATATATAAAAATATTTTTTTTTTTAATTTTGTAAACCTTTTTCATGAGGACTGTCTAATGAAAAAGCTGGAATATGTGCATTAAAAGTTGAACCGTTGTTTTTTCTCATTTTATATGATCCCATCATAAAACCAGAGGGAGTATTTAATGGAGTGCCTGAAGTATATTCAAATGAGCTTCCTGGTTTTAATATAGGATTTTCCCCTACAACGCCTGTTCCATTAACTTCTTGAACTCTTCCTAATGAATCTGATATAGTCCATCGTCTACTAACTAATTTAACTGTATCATCACTAAAATTTTCAATTTTTACATGATATGCCCAAATAAATCTTTTTTCATCTGGGTCTGAATGTTCTTCAAGAAATTCAGGTTTTACAGTTATTTTTATTTTTTCAGTTATTTCTTCGTACATTTTTTTTATTAACAATAAATTTATACACTAAAAGATTCTCCACAACCACATCTATCTTTTTCATTTGGATTTTTAAATATAAATCCTGATTCCATTCCATTATCTACATAATCAATTTTTGACCCTAAAATATACATAGTTGCTGATGCTTCAATAAATACTTTAACATCATCTACAGATACTTCTTCATCGCCAGTATTTTTATTTTTTGCGTAATCTATTCTATATGAGTGGCCTGAACACCCTGTATTATCAATTTTTATTCTTATACCAATATATTTTTCTTTTGCTTTCGATATAATTTCTTTCACTCTTGCTTTAGCTGATTCAGTTAAAGTTATAATTTCTTTTGTTTTATCCATTATTATCCCATGTTTAATTCAACTTTTGCAGCCTCAGACATCATATCTGGATTCCAAGGTGGTTCAAAAACCAGTTTTAAATTTACATCTTTAACACCTTTTGCTTTTTGCGCAGCTTTTTT
>CEUZ01250813.1_pt1 | contig 10231 bp, 10 predicted proteins | sample 361511 | NCBI WGS metagenome assembly CEUZ01 (sample SAMEA2622822, study PRJEB7988) | marine metagenome | biome: marine biome (ENVO:00000447); feature: surface water layer (ENVO:00002042); material: "saline water (ENVO:00002010), including plankton (ENVO:xxxxxxxx)" | depth 5 m | reverse complement strand
TTCCTAAATCTTTTCTAAATCTATCTTTATCTAATTTTTTTTCACTTGCTATATCCCATAGCCTGCAATTGTCTGGACTAATTTCATCAGCTAGTAAAATTTGTTTTTTCCCATTGATATTTGCTTTTCCAAACTTTAATTTAAAATCAACTAATTTAATACGAGCCACTCTAAACATGCCTTGTATAAAATCATTTATTCTTAAACAGTAGTTGTTAATCAAATCTAGCTCTGCTCTAGATAACCAATTGAACTCACAAATATGTTCTGATGATATAAAGGGATCACCCAACTCTTTGTTGTTGTAAATGTATTCAATCAATGGTTTTGATAAAGTAGTACCTTCTGCAATTCCTAATCTTTTTGTAAGTGAACCTGTGGCAATATTTCTAACAATGAATTTTATTGGATATATTTCAACTAATCTTACTAATTGTTCACGCATATTTAATCTTTTTATAAGATGAGTGGGGATTCCAATTTGATTAATGTTGTTTAGAATATACTCAGAAATTCTATTGTTAAGGACTCCCTTGCCTTCAATGCTTAATTTTTTTTTATTATTAAAAGCTGTAGTGTCATCTTTAAAATGTTGGATTGCCGTACCTTTTTCAGGGCCTTCATATAGAATTTTTTTATTTCCCTCGTAGATTTTTTTTCCTTTATTCATAAAGGTTATTTAAAAATTATCTTAAAAATAACATTAACTCTTTTCGTATAATAATTAAAATCAAACATTTTTTTTAATTGTTTATCAGAGATTTTTTTGTTTACCATTTTATCTGACGACAAACTTTCGTATAAAGATATATTTTTTTTCCATGATTTTTGACTATTTTTCTGTACAATTGTATATGCCATTTCTCGCGAAAATCCATGTTTTATTAATTCCAACATTACTCTTTGTGAGAATATTAAACCATTTGTAATTTTAAGATTTTCTAGCATTTTTTTTGGGTAAACATTCATGTTGTTTAAAATATTTTTCAATCTATTTAGAGCAAAATCTAACGTTATAGTAGAATCGGGTCCAATATTTCTCTCAACGCTAGAATGAGAAATATCTCTTTCGTGCCACAAAGAGATATTTTCAAGAGCGGGCAATACATAACTTCTTATCATTCTAGCTAGACCAGTTAAGTTTTCACTTAATATAGGATTTTTTTTATGCGGCATTGCCGAAGATCCTTTTTGTTTTTTATCAAAGTATTCTTCTACTTCCTGAATTTCGGTTTTTTGTAAATTTCTAATTTCTGTAGCAATTCTTTCGATAGTGCCAGCAATGATACCTAAAACCGAAAAAAAGTAAGCATGTCTATCTCTAGGTATAACTTGTGAAGATATAGGCTCAAATTTCAAATTTAATTTTTTGGCAACGTATTTTTCAACTCTCGAATCAATATTTGCAAAGTTACCGACAGCTCCTGATATTGCGCATGTAGAAATTTCATCCACGGCTTTTTTGAGTCTTTTTTTGTTTCTTTTAAATTCTTCAAAAAAACTGGCCAGTTTTAAACCAAAAGTAGTTGGTTCTGCATGTATACCGTGGCTTCTACCAACACAAAGTGTGTTTTTGTATTTTATGGATTTTTTTTTAAGCACTTTTAAAATTTCATCAATATCATTATCCAAAATTTTGCTTGCTTGAACTAGTTGATAATTAAAACATGTATCTAAAACATCTGATGATGTCATACCTCTATGCAAAAATTTTCCTTCTATTCCTACTTTTTCAACAATCGAAGTTAAAAAAGCGATCACATCATGATGTACCTTATTTTCAATTTTGTGAATTCTTTCAACATTAATTCTAGCTTTTTTTTTTACTTTTAAAGCAACTCCTTTTGGAATCAGCTTTAATTTTTCCATTTCTTGCGCGGCAGCTATTTCTATATTTAGCCATATTTGGTATTTGTTTTTTTCTTCCCAAATTTTTTCCATTTCTTTTCTAGAATAGCGTTTGATCATATTGTATAGGGCGGTTGGTTAAAATTTTTTTCAGATTTTGTAAAAATTTCAAATCCTTCGTTTGTTACACCTATCGTGTGTTCAAATTGTGCAGATAAAGATTTATCTTTTGTAACTGCGGTCCAACCATCTTTAAGCATTTTTGTATGGTATAGGCCTTCGTTTATCATAGGTTCTATAGTAAAAGTCATGCCTGTTTGTAATTCTGAACCTTCATCTTTTTTTCCATAGTGTAAAATATTCGGCGGTTCATGGAATTTAGTGCTTATGCCGTGACCACAAAAATCCCGCACTACTGAAAAACCTTTTTCTTCAACATGAGATTGGATTATTTGTCCAATATTTCCTATTTTAATTCCATTTTTAACTGCGGATATAGCTTTCATCATGGAATCGTAAGTAGCTGAAATCAAATTTTTACCTTTAATCGAGACATCTCCTAAATAAAACATTCTACTAGTATCTCCATGGCAGCCATTAACTATAGCTGTAACATCTATATTTAATATATCTCCCTCATTTAAATATTTATTCGAAGGTATGCCGTGACAAACTAAGTGGTTTGGCGAGGTACAACAAGATTTTGGAAAACCTCTATAAAAAAGTGGAGCTGAATAGCCACCGTTATCTCTTATATATTCATAACAAATTTTGTCTAGCTTGTCAGTCGTGACACCGGGTATTACATAAGGAGTGACCTCGTCCAATGTTCTTGCAGCTAAAGATCCTGCAACTCTCATCTTTTCAAAGATTTGTAAATAATCTTTAATCATACTTAAATTATATCAATTCGATGATTTAGTTTTACCTCCTCTTCACTTATCTTACAATCATAACAAAGTATTTTGACTCCAGCTTTTATTGCTTTGTTAAAAGCAATTTTGTAATTTTTATCAATATCACCAGCAACCTCGAAAGTTTTACAATCATTTCTTTGAATTAAATATAAGATGTAAGTTTGAAAACCCATTTTTTTTGCTTTAATTAGTTCAATTAAATGTTTGGTTCCACGGGAAGTAATTGAATCTGGAAACTCAGCAATTTCTTTTTTTCTTACCAAAGTTACATTTTTTACCTCAAGGTAGCATTTTTCCATATCGTTAGAAATTAAAAAGTCAAATCTAGTGTTGGTGGAAAATTTTTTTTCACTTTGTATAACATTAAACTTTGTTAAACTTTTTATTTTTTTAGAATTTAAAGCTTCTAAAACTATTTTATTTGTCAATAAAGTGTTAACACCAACTAAATTGTTTTTTGCCTCTATTATTTGAAGAGTATATTGCAATTTTCTTTTTGGATTGTTTGTTTTAGAAAACCATGCTTTGTTTCCTTTGTTTAGCAATCCCATCATAGAACCAGGATTTGGGCAGTGGGCAGTAATTATTTTACCTTTAAAATTTATATCAACAAAAAATCTTTTGTATCTTTTAATGAAAGATCCTTGTAATAATCTATCTTTAAATTTCATTGAATACTAATAATATCAGAATATGAATAAAGATAATAAAAAAATTAACGCTGCAATTATTATTATAGGAAACGAAATTCTTTCAGGAAGAACTCAAGATGTAAACGTTGTATTTTTGTCAAAATGGCTTAATGAACTCGGCATTATTGTAGAAGAAGTTAGAGTTATAAAAGATGATGAGGAGGTTATAGTTAATTGCATTAATGAAGTAAAAGTGAAATTTAAATATGTTTTTACTACGGGCGGAATAGGTCCTACACACGATGACATTACTTCACATTCAATCGCTAAAGCATTCAAGATGCCCTATGGTTACCATAAAGAGGCTTATGAGATATTAGAAAAACATTACAAGAAAGGAGAATTTAATGAAGGTAGAAAAAAGATGGCAAAAATGCCTACTGAAGCTAAATTAATTTACAATCCATCAAGTGGAGCCCCAGGTTTTATCGTTGGTAATGTTTATTGTTTGCCGGGAGTTCCATCAATATTAAAATCAATGGTGGATGGCTTAAAAAACGAAATTGTTGGTGGAAAAAAAATTTTTAGCAGAACAATTAGTGTTATTACAGTTGAAAGCGAAATAGCAAAATTACTTGAAAATACTCAAAGCCAATTTAAAAATGTTGAAATTGGAAGCTATCCCTTTTTTAGACTTGGTAAAATTGGTGTTTCTATAGTCATTAGATCTACAGAAAAAAAACAAATTGACGATTGCTGTAAACAAATTGTAAGTTTCCTAGAAAAAAAAGAAATTCATATAACAGAAAGATAAAATTTATGCAGTACTATTTTGCTTATGGCAGCAACTTACATCACGAGCAAATGAAAAGAAGGTGCCCAAAATGCCGCTATATTAAAAAATACACCTTAAATAATTTCCAACTTACTTTTAGAAGCAAATATGGCGCCGCAGATATAGAAAAAAAAATTGGTAAAAAAGTTTATGGCGCGTTGTATGTAATTTCAAAATGTGCAGAAAGACGATTGGATATTTATGAAGAATATCCAACTTTATATAAAAAAATGTATTTTAGATATAAAGGAAAAAAAGTAATGACTTATACCATGTGCAGAAAAACAAAATTTGTTTTTCCTACAACACGATATTTAAATATAATTAAACAGGGATACAAAGATTGCAAACTAAACATTAAAAGTTTAAATCTTGCTCTGTCACAGTTAAAACATATTTAGATATTACCTATGATTGTTATCAAGGAATTTTAAAAGAATGAAATCAAAAGCTATAGTAACTTTGGCGGATAGTAATTACTTTGAGCTGCTATTAGAATTAATTAATTCAATAAAAAATTATAAAGAAAGCCAAAGTGTATCAATATGTGTTTTAGATGCTGGTTTAACCGATGATCAATCTAAGCTTATAAAAGATAAAGTTTTTTCTATTAAAAAAGCAAAATGGGATATTAAAGTTCCTTCCTATAAAGTTGCGGGAAAAGAATGGCTCAAGAGTCAGGTATCCAGAGCTTTTTTACCAGATTATTTTCCTGAATTTGAAAAATATCTTTGGATTGATTGTGATGCTTGGGTGAATTCCTGGGATGCAGTAGAGTTGTATTTTAAAGCATGTGAAAACGGAAAGCTTGGCATAACACAAACAATTGGAGCTGGGTATAAAGTTTTAACTAAAGTGCAATGGGTTTTTGGCAAATTAGCATTAATCAAGTCGCAAAATTATAAACATGCGAAAAAATCTGGATTTTCTGAAAGCACGGCAAGAAAAATAGCTTTTGCTCCTCATATAAATATTGGAGTTTTTTCACTAGAAAAAAATTCTAAATGCTGGAAACTATGGCAAGAAATTTTAAATAAAGCTCTTTCTGAAGGTAGAATTTTTGGATCAGAAGGTTTGGCTATGAACATAGCCGTGTACGATAGAGAAGCTGATGTAGAGTTTTTGCCTCTCTCATGTAATTGGATAGCCAGTAATGTTTTACCCAAGTATGATGAAAAAAATAAAACTTTTGTTGAACCATATCTACCTCATAAAAAAATTGGAATAATGCACCTAGCGGCCGGCATTTGGAAAGATAATAGGGACATGAGAGTCGATAAAAATGTTAAAATATCAATCCAAACAGTCCTTGGATCAAATTTACAAAAAAGTTTAAGATATGGGCATTGAGTTATTCCTCTACTTATCATAAATATAAATTATAAATGCCCTCGTGGTGAAATTGGTAGACACAAAGGACTTAAAATCCTTGCCCATTAGGGAGTGCCAGTTCGAGTCTGGCCGAGGGCACCATAGACTTTATGAATAAAGAAAAAATATATTTCGTAGTAGATAAAACTAATAAAGCTAAATCTTTTAAAAAAAATCTTTATAAAAAATATGGAAATTGTTCTCTGAATAAATCAAAAGTAATAGTAGTTGTTGGTGGAGACGGCTTTATGCTTAAATCTTTAAAAAAATTTCAAAAATACAAAAAACCTTTTTATGGTATGAATGGAGGTACTTTTGGTTTTCTTATGAATAAATTTAAAACAAAAAATATTACGAAAAACATTTTGAATGCTAAGCAGGTAACAATTTCACCATTGGAGATGAAAGCCACAACTAAAAATAATGTAAAAAAAAGAGCAATCGCTATTAATGAGGTATCATTGTTAAGAGAAGGTAGGCAAGCGGCTACTTTACAAATAAAAAATGGAAAAAAAATTTTAATAAAAAAACTTATTTGTGATGGGATATTAGTTTCTACACCCGCAGGAAGCACAGCTTATAATTTATCTGTTCACGGTCCTATTTTGTCTTTAAATTCAAATAAACTTGCCATAACACCAATAAGCCCTTTTCGGCCTAGAAGATGGAAGGGTATAGTTGTTCCTTCTTCTTCGGTGGTAAAAATCAAGAATTTGAATATTCAAAAAAGATCAGTAAGCGCAGTGGCTGATAATATAGAAATAAGAAATATCAAAAATGTTAGAATTAAGAGCAGTAATGTAGTAAAATTTAAGCTACTTTATGATAAGAATAATAGTTTGGTTAAAAAAATAAAGTTAGAACAGTCTATGAGTAAATAAAAAAATAATTAAAAAATGTTTTTTTTAAAAAAAAATAAAATAAAAAACGGACCTTCCACTGAAGAGTTGATAGAAAGAGGTTTTGCGCCAAAAAATGGTAAGATCCATGTTTTGCTTATTCATCCACCATCAACAATAGCCGAAAGATATGGAAGAGAAGATATGGGGGATGTCGGAGGAGATTTAATTCCTCTTGGTATTGCAAGTCTTGCTGCTTATTTAAGAGAAAAAGGATATGGAGTGGGAGTTCTTGATTGTCCTGCTTTAAGAATAGATTCGGATAAAGTGTATGAAATAATTGAAAAAAAAGATCCTACCATAATTGGTTTTTCTACAACTACCTATTCTCTACCTCGAGCGATAGAAATTGCAAAAAAAATTAGGAACAAATTACCAAACAAACTGACAATATTTGGAGGATCTCACGCTAATGTAGCTGGAATAGTCACAGCCAATAAATATGATTTTTTTGATATTATTGCTTACGGTCTAGACGGAGAATACATTATCCATGATATTGTTGAAAAATATTCAAAAAAAGATTTCAAACGTGATACTTTTTTAGAAGATTTTGAATTACTGGAAAGTATCAAGGGAGTCATCTTTAAAAAAAACGGCAAAGTTATTCAAAACGCACCTAGGGAGGCAATTGATAACTTAGACGAATTGCCTTTTCCAGCTAGAGATCTTTTTCCTATGGAGAGATATATACCGTTACCAAATCAATATAAAAAATTACCTTTAACAAATATGGTTGTAATTAGAGGGTGTCCATATTTTTGCACATTTTGTGATCAAGCTGGTACGGGCGCTAGGAGAAGGAGTCCCGAAAAAGTAGTTGAAGAGATAAAACACTGCGTTGATAAATATGGAGTTAAGGAAATATCCTTCTGGGATGATACCATGAGTTATCACAAAAAATGGATGAAACAATTTCTAGATTTGTTGATCGAATCAAAACTTGATTTGGTTTGGTCATGCTACGCAGCGGTTAACACTGTAGACAGAGAATTACTTATATTAATGAAAAAAGCTGGATGCTGGAATATATTTTATGGATATGAAACTGGAGATGATGAATTGGGAAAAAATATACTTGTCCATAAAAAAAATAGAGATTTTGAAAAAATGAAAATGGTTGCACGCTGGACAAAGGAAGCTGGTATAGAAACTAGAGGAGCTTTCCTAATCGGATTACCTGGAGAAACTCCCGAACTAGCAAAAAAAACTATTCAAAATGCAATAGATCTCGATCCGGATTATGCACAATTTGCTATAACTTGTCCTTATCCCGGCACCCAGTTAGCTAAAGAAATTAAACAAGGAAAGTGGGGAAAATTAATTTCTGAAAATTTAGAAGAGTATTGTGCGGAAAAAGTTATTTGGCTACCCTTCGGTTATAAAACTGTAGAAGAGCTAGAAAATATGCATCGTTATGCATTTAGAAAATTTTATTTACGACCAAGTTATATATTTAAAAGAATTTTAAAAATTAGAAGCATAGAGGATATTAAAAGATATATTAAAGGCGGAACTGCTTTAATCAAAGGATTTTTGTAATATCTATTTAGCCTTACTTAATTCACAGCAGATAGTTACCTAAATGACAATTAAAATGCAAAGAACAAAAGCTTGGATTATTTTATCCAAAATAACATTTTATTTTATACTTTTTTTTATAACAGATATTTTTTTTAGTAATTTTATTTTAAAAAAAGATTATTTTTCTTGCTATAAAACCAGCGAAAATTTTTATTACTTGAGAAATAATTGTAAAGCTTATGAGAGATATGCTTCGAATAGTTACAAAGTTATCACTAATAATTTTGGAATGAGAGTTTTAGGAAAAAAAATAAGTAATGATAACAAAAACAACTTTTTTTTTGTTGGAGATTCTCAGGTATATGGAATAGGCCTAGAATATGAAGATACTTTTGTAGGAATGCTAGAAAAAAATTATGAAGGGCTTAATTTTTACAATCTGGCGGTATCATCCTACAGTCCTACTGTTTATCTTTATCAAATTAATAAATTCATAAAATTGTTAAGACCAAAAAAAATTTTTGTTTTGATTGACCTGGGTGATATTTATGAGGAAACATACAGATGGAAAAGATCATTTGATAACACACCCGTCCTAATAGATTCAAAAGAAGAAAGTAATAAAATTAGTAAAGATAAATCTTTTTTAAAAACATTTAAAAAATTTAAGGATAAAAATTTTAAAGGAAGTCAAATCATTTCTTTTCATTTCAGAGAGACTTTTAGAACATTCAAAGAAAAATTCTTTCTCTTTAAAAATGGAAAATTCAATCTCCAAAAAAAAATAATTAGCACTGAGGTTGGCAAAATTACTTATCAAAAAATGTCAAAAAATAAAGATATAAATCTAATGAAGATTAATTTAGAAAATAAGATCTTAGAAATATCAAATTTAAAGCAAAAATATAATTTTGATCTATATTTAATTTCTTTGCCCTACCCAGAAACTTTAGAATATGGCCAAAATGAATTTAATTGGGAAAATTTTGTTTTAGATTTATGTAACAAGAGTTTATGTAAAAAAAATATAAATTTGTTTCCGAATTTTTTGAACCGTAAAAATGAAGAAATCGATTGGGCAAATAAATACTTTATTAATAATGACTTTCATCCAAATAAAAATGGCCATTATTTGATTTATAATGAGGTAAAAAAATATATAATCGATAATTGAAACTAGTAACCACCTTTATTTGCCTTGCTTAATTCGATATTTTAAACTAAATAAAACACCGAGCCCCTATAGCTCAATTGGTAGAGCAACTGATTTGTAATCAGTAGGTTCGCGGTTCGAGTCCGTGTGGGGGCACCACTAATATAATCTGTGGACGATATTGCTTTAGATTTTTCAGAACAACAAGATTAGAAATATTTTGTTACTGATTTTTTTTATTTATATTTAAATTATTAATATAATGAAAAACTACTGCAGCAGAATTTGAAATATTTAGACTTTCTATTTTTTTATTTATTTGAATTTTTAATAAGAAATCAGAGTTTTTTAGCGTTTGATACTTTAATCCGTATCCTTCAGACCCAAATAAAAGAACGTTATTTCCTTCCCAGTCATGTTTTGTAAAATCTTTGTTACCATCTTTATCAAATCCACAAATCCAGAAATTTTTTGATTTTAAATATTTTAAAGTTGTATTTATATTGGCAACTTCAAATACATTAATATGCTCTACACATCCACTTGCACTTTTATATAAAAGTTTGCTTTCTCTAGGGTAGTGTCTTTCTTTTACAATTATACCATCAATGTTAAATGAAGCTGCACTTCTGATTATTGAACCAATATTTCTTGGATCCGTTACTTCTTCCAAAGCTACGAAGGTAATATTTTTTTTTCCTTCTAAAAAATTTATATAATTCTTAAGGTTTTCTTCTTCTTTGTGTTCTACTTCAGCTATTAGTCCCTGATGAGATATTTCGTCTTTTGAGCATAACCTGTCTAATTCATTTTTTGTTTTATAGAATAACTTGATACCTTTAAGGAGGTCTGAATTTTGATTCTCTCTATTTAAGTTTTTCTTTGATTGTTCAGTTAAAAAGACTCTCAAAACCCTACGATTAGGGTTTTTTAGAGCTTCATATACTGCGTGTTTACCAGCTATCAAAAAAGTAGATTTTTTCATGTCTTTTTTAACTAATTATAAGGATTAATAGCATATTAATGGCTAAAATCATTTATTGCATTTGTTT
>CEUZ01514186.1_pt1 | contig 10240 bp, 10 predicted proteins | sample 361511 | NCBI WGS metagenome assembly CEUZ01 (sample SAMEA2622822, study PRJEB7988) | marine metagenome | biome: marine biome (ENVO:00000447); feature: surface water layer (ENVO:00002042); material: "saline water (ENVO:00002010), including plankton (ENVO:xxxxxxxx)" | depth 5 m | reverse complement strand
TTCTGCCAAATTTATTAATCCTGCCTTGGTCATTCCATAAGCTCCTGCTGTTGGGAGCCCAGCATACCCCGCTGGGGATGTTACTATAGAAATATGACCTTTTTTTCTTTTTTTCATAATCTGTTCTAAAGTTTCAATGCAATACAAAGTTCCTTTTAAATTGGTATCAATTAATAATTCATAATTTTTTATAATAAATTCTTGAGATTTATTTGGGGAATATGCAGCGGCATTTAACAAAGCTAAATCAATTGGACCAATATTTTGTTCTATATTATTTATAGCTTCATAAACTTCATCTCTTTTTGAAATATCACACTTAATAGCAAATATCTCTTCGTTTTGTGATTTTTCAATAATATTATTTTTAGTTTTTATAAGTTTGTCTTCACTACGAGAACTAATGACTACTCTCCAATTATTTTTAGCAAACTTTTCCGCTGTAGCTGCCCCTATTCCAGTTGAACCGCCTGTAATCCAAATAGTTTTCAAAATAAAACCTTTTTAAAAAAAATTTGTTTTTTTTTCATTTAATTGAAAAAAAAGTAAATACTAAATAAATACTTAGAGCTGAAGAAAATCCAGACAGAATTCCTCCCCATAACATATCAATCCAAACTATATTAGGTGACCAATCTCTTATAGTTGCCATATTAGTAAGATTATAAGTACCATATGCAACAATTCCAAATACTGTTCCAGTCCAAAGAGCCTGAAATATTGAATCATTGTTTATAGCTGGTTTTATAATTATCAATGTTAAGCCTATCATATAAATAACATAAAATAATATAGCTGCCCACATAACAGGTTTATCATTAATTAAATTTCCTAGGGCAGGTTTATATAATATTCTAACAGTTATACTTAACCATAGAACATCAATTATAAGAAAAATAATAGAAACAAATACAAATGAAAGAATTAAGGATTTAGTCATATATAAATAATTAGTTAATATAAATATTAGGTCAATAGATTAGTTTATATAATTTTTATATAAATAATAAGCATAGGAGCTCATTAATAATCCCCAAAAAAAAGCCATAATTGACATAGCAAGAAACAAATTATTACTATTTGCCAAACCTAATGGAATGCCAATGTAATAAGTAGGAGGTACTAGAATGGCTCCAATGAGAAAAGCAAGTAATATTCTCTTTTTTAAAAAAACAAGAATATCAATAAATAAAGTAGTAAAACTTGGCCATAAAAACAAAAGCCAGATTGGCAGAAATCCAACTATTAATTCAGAATCAAAAACAAATATTTGACTAAAACTTAAAATGCTATCAAAAGAATAACCTATCAAAGAATAAATAAAACAAATTTTTATTTTTTTAATTTTATCATTTTGAAAATAAAAAAAAAATATCAAATAAATACTACCAATTAAACAACCAAAGAATGGAAAATTGTAATATTCTCCAAATACACAGGATATCCAAGTTAATTGAAATCCAGACAAAGTTAAAAAAAATTTATTTTTATAAAATTTCATTTATTTCAATAAAAAATGAGACACATCAGTTGCTTTTGTCAAAAAACCAGCTTCACAATAAGAAAGATAATATTCCCACATTCTTTTAAATCTTTTTGAATAGCCCTGTTCAGCAATTTGATTCCATTCATTTTGAAATTGCTCATTCCACAAATTTAAAGTGTTAGCATATGATTTTCCAAAACTATTTATTTCAAATAATTTAAAACCTAGATTTTCTGTTAATTGATATAATTGTTTTTTTGAAGGAAGGACTCCTCCAGGAAAAATATATTGTTGAATAAAGTCTGGGTTATTTTGATAATATTTTCTTTTTTTTTCATTTATAGTAATTATTTGCAAAGCAGCAATACCATTATCTTTTAATGAATTTTTTATTTTTCTAAAATATACTGGCCAATATTTAATTCCTACAGCTTCAAACATTTCAATAGAAACAATCTTATCATACTTATTATTTATATCTCTATAATCTTGCAGATAAACTTTCACTTTTTCATTTAAACCTTCTTTATAAATTTTTTTTAAAGTGTATTCAAATTGTTCCTTAGAAATAGTAATTGCATCAATCTTTGATCCAAATTTTTTTGCTACATAAGATGAAAAGCCTCCCCAACCACATCCAATTTCTAAAATTTTTGAATTTTCATTTAAATTCATTGGTTCAATAATTTTTTTATATTTATTTATTTGAGCGTTTAAAAGATTGTCACTATTTAATTCAAAAAATCCAGAGGAGTAAGTCATTGATTCATCCAACCAAAGCTCATAAAATCTATTTCCTAAATCATAATGATAACTAATATTTTTTTTACTTTTGGAAATTGTATTTTGATTAAGATAATGTCCTGCTTTACTAACAAATCTATAAAACCAATTACCTTTTTGAAAATCTAAATAACAAGATTTATTTATTTCAGTAAAAATCAGTAAATTTTTTAAGTTAGTAGTAGTAAAATCTTCATCCATATAGGATTCTGCAAAACCAACCGGTCCTTTTTTTAAAAATTTTGAAACCACTAAAAAATTATTAAATTTGATATCTGCATTGACCCCCTCTTTATTTCCCTTATATATTTTTAATTGTCCTGAAGGAAAATAAACGAGTAAACTACCGTATTGAGTTTGATCAAATATTTTGTTAACAAAATTTTCTAGAGAAATTGAAAAAAAATTACTTAATTTTAGCATTTATAATTTCCCTTCAAAAGAAATTGTGTCATTTGGTTTTTTATCTCTTGAGTAATATTTACCACCTTTTAAAAAAATTTTTAAAGCTTCATAATGAATACCTAAAATTACCTTCAGCGTCATCATTGGATGTTTAATAAAAGATATTAATATTGTCGCAGATGAAAGATTTATTTTTTTTCCTTTCTGGGAAGCAAAAAAAATTTTTTTACCTTTATTATTATATTGTTCTATAAAAATAGATAATTCTTTCGAAGGAATGCTTGTAAAAAATTTATAAATACAATTCATTTTAATAAAAGGTGAAACATAAAATATTTTTTTGCATTTGTGTTTATAAGTTTTTTCTGCTTTAAAATTCGGCCCAACAAAACAATAAGTATGTTGCTCATTAGATGTATTTTTTACTTCATATAGTATTGCAATTAAATTTTCATTATCAAAACAAAAGAATATTGATATTGGATTAAAAACATAACCTAAAATTCTAGGAAAGCATAATATTTTAAATTTAAGTTTTGAATATTTGATAGAATTTTTTGATAAAATATCAATAACAAATTCTTTTAAATTACGATTATCACGATATCCATGATCTTTTTCATAAAATGAAAAAAAATTAAATTTGTTAATTGAAAAAAAACTTATTTTTTTATCTAATAAATTTAATTCATCATAATCTATATAACAACTTGTTAAATTATATTTAAATTTATGTTCAAATGGTAAAAATCTATGATGAATAACTATATTAGAGAATAAACTGCTAGAAATATTTTTCATTTTTACAAATATTTTAATCTATTAATAAAATTTTCAGATCTTTTCCAAGGTAATTTAGCTCCTAATAAATTACTAATGTGGGCTGCTGATTGTATTCCATCTTCATGGAATCCATAACCACAATAACTGCCACAATACCAAATATTTTTCAAACCTTGAATTTGGTATAAGTTTTTTTGTGCATCTAAGATATCTAAATCAAATATTGGATGCTCAAATATAGTTTGATCATAAATATGATTGGGTATTTTTATAGGATTAATTGTTACAAAAAAATTTCTTCTTTTGTCTATATTTTGTAATTTATTCATCCAATAAGTGAGAGAAAATGAATTATCTATTTTGGTATTTCCTAAAAAATTCCAACTTGACCAAATATTTTTTCTTGTAGGCATAAATGACTCATCAGCATGCAAATATGCATGATTTTTTGAATATTTAAATTTAGATAATAATTCTGATTCAATTTTGGAAGGTTGATCTAATAAATTTAAAGCTTGATCAGCATGTGTTGCTAGTATAACCTTATCAACAATAAATTTTTCATTATTTTCAAAAATAATTTTTATATATTTCTTGTCATTGATAATTTTTTTTACACAACAGTTTGTACGATAATTAAATAATTTTTTTGAAGTAATTGATTTAATATATTGATAACTACCTCCTTCAACATATTTCCATTGATGTCGATTAAAAAGATTAAACAATTTATGATTATCAAAAAAATTAATGAATGAAATTAATGGAAATTTTTTAACATCACTTTTTCTACAAGACCAGATTGATGAAATCATAGGATATATATGATAATCTCTAATTTCATTTGAATATCTATTTTGATTTAAAAATTCATCTAAAGTAATATTTTCTATTTTTTTATAATAATTTATTTTTTTACAAATATTATATAATTTTATAATCTCTTTAATTAAAATCCAAAATTTATATGAAAATATATTTTTTTTCTGCCCAAATAATGAGTTAAAACCTGAACTACCATATTCAAATTCTGGATCTTTAAATGATATTGCAAAAGACATATTTGAATTATGTGTTTTTACATTTAAATAATTAAAAAAATTTACTAAATCAGGATAATTTTTTTTATTAAATACTATAAATCCTGTATCAATATTATAATCGCAATTATTTATATTTAAAGAAACTGTTCTAGTATGTCCTCCAAGCAAATTATTTTTTTCAAATAAATGCACTTCATATTTTTTTGATAAAAATAATGCTGAGCTTAAACCACTAATACCCGAACCAATTATAGCTATTTTTTCTTTTTGCATAAATTCTCTGATATCTAATATGCCTTAAAAACCTGCTTTTTTAGAAATAATTAAAAAAGAATACATTGTTTAAGATAAGAAGCTAATTTAATACATTATTATTAAATAATAAAAAAAAAAAAATTTCAATGACTGATAATAAAACAAAAATTCAAATGTTTTTTGAAAATAATGCTCATGAATATTCGACAGAAAACTATAATATAAGAAATAACAAGCTAATGATCATAAGGCTAAATACTATAATTAATTTAGTTAAAAAATACCTACCAAATAAAAATATCAACATATTAGACCTTGGATGTGGTTCGGGAGACATTGCCCTATCTTTAGCTGAATTAAATTATAAAGGGGATGCATTAGATTATTCTCCCGGTATGATAAAAATATGTAAAAAAAAATTATCAAATTACAAATGGAATGTTTTTCTGAAAAATGCAGAAAATACTAATCTACCAAATCAAAGTTATGATCTGATAATAGCATCAGGATTAATAGAATACTATCCGGAAGATAAAATCTTATTAAATGAAATTAATCGACTTTTAAAAAAAAATGGGATTTTAATAATTAATGTAACTAATAAATATGGTTATTCAACTTGTTTAAATTCATTTAGTTTTTATTTTAAACAAAATTTTTTTTACAAGTTTTTAAAAACAAAAATTTTTAAGTTAAATTATGGAGTGGTTGACTTTAAATCAAGGAAACACCGTATAAATAAATTTAAAAAAGAATTAAATGATTGTAGTTTTTCGATAATACATGAAAAATATATTGGTTTTACTTTACTGCCTTCACCTTTTTTAACCTTATTTAACTTTATTACTTACAAAATTGATATCAAGTTAGAAAAACTATCAAATTCATTTTTAAGATACTTAGGAGCAAGTTGCATTGTACTTTGTAAAAAAAATTAAATTAATTTTAAGATTTTGTTTTTCCTATTGTATAGGTTTAATTAAATATGATTTCGAAAAAAATAAACTTTTAATTTTTAATTATCATAATTTCAATCATTCTATAAATATTGATGATGAAATGTATGTTAGTTATGAGAATTTTAAAAAACAGTTAACTTTTTTTAAAAATAGCAATTTGCTAATTTCTTATAATGATTTTTTAAAATTAAAGAATAAAAAATATCAATCTAAAAAAATTTTGATTACTATTGATGATGCTGATTTTAGTGTTAAAAAAACTTTATCTATAGTTGATAAATTAAAAGTACCTATAATTTTATTTCTTCCAATTGGTTTAATTTTAGATAAAAAGGATGTTAATTATTATAAAAGTGTTTGCTTACATAACTATTTTTTTTCAAAAAATAAAATTCAGTCTATGCAAAAAAAAGAAGAATTTTTTAATAAAATAGTTAATAGTAATTTGGAAAACTTAAAAAAAACAAACAAAATATTATCAGCAAAAAATCAAAATACAGATTATGTTATTAAAAGAAAAAAAATTGAATATAATTTTTTTAAAAAAATTAATAATAGCCCCTATATAACTATAGGTTCTCATAGTATGAGTCATGTTAAATTGAGTGAACTTCCTTATAACTGGCTTGAATGGGAGGTTAAAAAATCACTGAAATATATAAAAAAACTTAAAGGTAACTATCAAATATTTTCTTTGCCTTATGGAAATTATGATTCTTTTAATCCTAGCATCATAAATTTTCTTACTGCCAATAAAATTAAGCATATTTTTTCTACTACTGGAGTGGTGAATAACTATGATAATTTATTATTGGGGAGATCTTTTGTTTTAAATTCAAATAAAAATCTTTATATCAATGGTTTGATTAATGGGAGTATGAATTTATTTGAAAAATTACTTTTTAGAGTTCATGCCAAGAAAAAATTTATTTATAAAAAAAATAACGCAGATGACATCTACCCGCTTTGGTAAAAGAGTTTTAAAGGATACAAAATTAGGAATACCAATTTTTGTTTTTTTTTTCATAATAATTCCATTATTATTTTCATTAATTATTGGAAATAATATTTATGACATATTTGCAATTTTTATTTTGATTTTCTTTTCTACGATTATAATTTCAGAATTATTTTTTCGTTTTATTTATAGATTATATTTCAATCAAAGTTATAAAATCCCTCCTAAAATTCCATTTAAAAAATTACATGTTGAGTCTCATCCTTATTTACCATTTATATATAAAAAAAACTTCGCCTCATTAAAAGCAACTAAACTCAACTATCCTTTACAAAATAAAAATTATTTTACTCCTCAATTAAAAACTAATAATTACGGATTCATTAATGGACCAAATGGTAATCGTAAAATTCAAATTCCGAAACCAAAAAAATTAATTCGCATAAATTGTATAGGAGGTTCAACTACAGGTAATTATGTTTCTTTAAATAATCATATTTACTCTTATCCTTTAGAATTAGAGAAAATTTTAAATTTAAAATCTTCAAAAAAAATAGAAGTAAATAATTGCGGACAAGGAGGTTATAACTCTGCTGATTTACTAGTTAGATTTTCTTTACAAATAATTGATACTGAACCTAATTATTTAATAATTTACCATGGATTTAATGATATTAAATCTTATTTAACTCCTTTTTTTATGTCTGACTATTCACATAGTAGAAAAAATCTAGGTGAAAGTTATTGGAAATTTTATATTAGTTCTAAGATTTTTATAGTTCCCCTAAAATTTATAAATTACATTTTAAATTTTTGGTTTCCTTATAACATTAGAAATTCTTTGTTAGATGTCATAGCGAAAGGACAAATAGACATTAAAAGTGATTTTTCTCAAGGTTTAAAAACTTATCAAAGAAATATTCAACAAATTATTGATCTGTGTGCTGCAAAAAAGATTAAAGTTATATTGAGTACATTTTGTTATTATCTTCATGATTCAATTAAAGAAGATCCACTTAGCATTCTTTTCGAAAAAATTGTTAAGGAAGAAAATAAAATTATAAAAAAAATAGCTAAAAAAAATAAATTAAAATTAGTAGACAGCGCAACTTTAATACCTAAAAATAACCTTTATTTTTTAGATTCTATGCACTTTACACCAGAAGGTATGAATTTATTAGCAAAAAATATAAGTAATAAAATTATTTATTAATTAAATTGATAAAATAAATATTTAAAGAGGCTTACATTGAAAAAAACTTTTTTTTATAATTTTATTATTTTCATTTTTTTATTTTTATGTATTGAATTATTTTTTGGATATTGGTTAGAAAAAAATAATTTTGGGTTTTTTATAAGAAATGAAAGACTTATTGAAAAGAATTTTGAAGTAATACTTAATGAAAAAAAATACTTAGTAACATACAAAAGAAATTATTATGGATTTCGTGGCGAAGAAGTAGATCCATCAAAAATTAAAGTAATTTTTGAAGGAGGCAGTACAGGAAATCAAAAATTTCTTCCTGAAAATTATACAATTGTTGGTCAATTAAATAGTTTTTTATCTAATGATAAAATAAATACCAAAATTTATAATGCTTCAACTGATGGTAAAACTATCAAGGGATATATTAATGATTTCAAAAGTTGGTTTGAAAAAATTTCAGATTTAAAAGCAACTTATTATATTTTCTATCTAGGCATCAATGACAGTAATATTTTTAAACCAATTTGGGGTTACAATTCAAAATTTGATATAGGGACAAGAAGTGGAATTTTTGAAAAAACAAGTGATTATATTAGGAATAATAGTATAACTTATGAATTAATAATAAAAATTTACAATAAATATTTTTCAAAATATTTTATTCAAAATAATCCTAATCATGTTTATCAAGATCTATATACTAATTATAATTATATAGATTATAATAAAGCAAAAATTATTTACAATGAATTAGAACTTTCAAAAGATGAAAAATATTTACTAAAATATTATAAATCACAATTAGGAAAATTAAATTCAATAATAAATCAATATAAAATTATTCCTATTTTTATCACTCAAATACAATATAATGGAATAGGAACTAAATCATTATTTTTAATTAATGAAGAAACTAAAAAATTTGCAAAATCAAATAATTACTATCTTATTAAATTAGATGAAATCATAAAAAATATAGAAAAAAATGACTTTTATGATCCTTTCCATAATCAAATTTCAGCATCTAAAAAAATTGCTGATGCAATTTATCCTGAAATAAAAAAAATTTTTAATATGAAATTTTAATATATTCACTATGATTGATTATATTTTTCCGCTAATTATTTATGTATTTATAGCTGCTATTACACCAGGTCCAAATAATACAATGGCATTCTATAACAGTTTTAATTTTGGTATAAGAAAATCTCTTCACTTACCTATTGCGGCTTCTTTGGGTACCACTATCATTCAATTGGCTTGCTGTTTTGGCCTTGGCAGTATTTTAATAAAATTTCCAATGATACAAAATATTTTAAAATTCATTGGTTGCACTTATTTAATTTATTTATCTTACCAAATAGCAATACTTAAATTATCTAATAATAAATATGATGTTAAAAAAATTAGTTTTTTAGAATATTTTTCATTTCAATTTATAAATCCTAAAACTTTAATATTTGCTTCATCTACTTCAATAATTTTTACTAATTATTCTTACAATTTTATTTTCGAAACTATAATAATATCAAGTGTTATGGGCATTTTAACTATAATTGGAATAAGCACTTGGATTTTTGCAGGAAACATTCTTTTGAATATCTTTACTGATAATTTTCAAAGAAAAATTACTAATTACTTTTTAAGTTTTTGTTTATTAATAACTGCTATTTGGATTGTTTTTACATAATTATAAAAAATAATCATAAAATTGACCATTCTTTATTAAAAATTAATTAATTTAACTGTTTTACTTTGAAATTAGTTTTGATAACTTGATTATAATGAATAAAAATTTTTTCAATACTCCAAGAATTCTTGATGGAGGCATGGGTCAACAATTGCTAGCTAAAGGTTTAAAAGCTAAAGGATCTCTTTGGTCAGCGACTGCTTTAATTGAAAAAAAGTATCATCAACTAGTAATCGATACACATCTTGATTTTATTAATTCTGGTTCTGATGTAATCGTTACAAATAATTTTTCTGCAAGACGGACAAGAATGAAAGAAAATAATGTTGAAGAACATTTTAGTTATGCCAACAAAATAGCTGGTGAGCTTGCCTTAAAAGCAAAAGAAATTTCAAAAAAAAATGTTTTAATAGCAGGTAGTCTGCCAGCTCAAAATAACACTTATGTTTTAGATGATAGGGAGAGTGAGGTAATTGAAAAAGATTTTCATGATCAAGCTAAATTAATTAAACCTTATATAGATTTTTTTTACTTAGATGTTTTTTGTGGAACCAAAGAATGTGAATTAGCCCTTAATGTTTTAGATAAAATGAAATTACCTGTACTAGTAGGATTACATATTAAAAAAAATGGAAAACTTCCATCAAATGAAAGTATAACTAAAGTAGTTA
>CEUZ01291704.1_pt1 | contig 10240 bp, 9 predicted proteins | sample 361511 | NCBI WGS metagenome assembly CEUZ01 (sample SAMEA2622822, study PRJEB7988) | marine metagenome | biome: marine biome (ENVO:00000447); feature: surface water layer (ENVO:00002042); material: "saline water (ENVO:00002010), including plankton (ENVO:xxxxxxxx)" | depth 5 m | reverse complement strand
TGTTTGTAATTGTAATAATTTTAAAAACATTTCTTCCTGTGCCCCTCGAAGAAAAACTATATCTTGTGGATTTAAATAAAAATCAGACATTAAATTAAATCTCATATCAATCACACTTGATAGTGTTTCTTTAGCAAATTCTCCTACTCCTATAACATTACCTAAAAAAACAATTTTATCATTTTGAATAAAATTTTCTTCTATGTGTTTTTTTATTTTTTCAAATGATTTTAAATGTGAATGAATAGAGCCAATAGCCCATATATTATTAGAAGATTCAAATTGAGCAAATTTAGAACTAATTTGCATTTATTGTTTTACCTTTTGTATAATATATTTTCTATTTTTTCAGTTGCATTAAAATAGTCGGTTTTTTCTATTGCAGCGACTTCTCTAGCAAGTCTTTCGAGTGCAATTTGAAACATTTGTCTTTCACTATATGATTGCTCAGGTTGATTATTTTTTCTAAAAAGATCTCTTATTACTTCGCCTATTTTTACTGGATCTCCAGAGTGTATCTTAGAGTCATATTCTTGTGCTCTCCTGCTCCACATAATTCTTCTGATTTTTGGTTTTTGTTTTAGTGTATTAAATACTTCGTCTATTTTCTTTTTTGAAGCTACTTTTCTAAGCCCTACTTCTTTTTGTTTATCTAGTGGAACTCTAATTAAAAGTTTGTCTTGTTCCATTTGAATTATATAGCACTTTGTTTTAATATTGCTTATCTCAATAGTTGAAATAGATTTAATCTCTCCTACTCCATGTTTAGGATAAACGACTACCTCGCCAATTTTAAGTCCATCTTTTTTCTTTTTTTTCATCTAGTTTCTAATTTTACAATAAAATAAATGTTATTGATTGTCTTCTGTTTTTATTTGTATAGCTCTTTTTTTGGCATTTCCACAGTCTACATCAGAAATATATAATAATCCTGCTATACGTCTAATTAGATTAGATTCATAGTCATGAATTTTTCCATCTGATAAAACTATACTCCATAAAATTTCTAATAACTTAATTTTTCTATCTTTGCTAAATTCTCTATTTATTTTTGAAGTATAATAATGAAAAGAATTGGGCTCATCTACTTTTTCAAGACAACTATGAATTATTTTATCAGAGGTTTCTTTATCTATTCCACTAAATAGATGTAATGATTCTTTTATCTTAGCTATTTCAATATCTATAATTTCTCCATCTATTGATGCCGCCTCAACTAAAAGACCTCCAATGATTAAATCATTAGAGTGTTCGTCTACTTGATCTTTTGATTGATTAAAAATATTTAACAAGGATTCTAGCAATTATTTTTCTTTCTTTTTTATTATAGATTTAAAATGTACTCTTTAAAGTAGTTTGTGCAAAACTGCAAAAGGAGAATTTGGATCAACTTTTTTTTCTTTTTTTATTGTTATATTTTTTTTGATTTCAAAAGATTTTTTTGTATTCTTCTTTTTGATTATTTTTTTAGATCTTTTTTTTAAAAAAAATAGCTTTTTACCATTTCCTAATACAATATGTTCAATGCCACAATATCTAAGCAAATCAACAAGTTGGTCAGAATTACAACCTATTGGATTCATTAAATCTGAAGATTCAATAAATGGACCCATCTTCATTTTTTGCCTTGCTAAAAAAAATATTCTTTCAAAAATATCAACGCGTACAGCAAAATTATTGATGCATAAATATCCTATTGCTTTCCAATAATCATCGGGCATATTAATTTCTGAAATAAAAGACACTCTACCATCTTTTGGTAATGGAAAATTACCAGATAAATTTTTATTATAATAAATTTGCCAAAGAAGGGACTTTAGTTCAATAGCTTTTTTTTTCATAAAATTAGGTATAAAAAGGAATTTAACACCTATTCTAATACCTAGTTTTGAAATAATTGATTTATTTTCAACTGTAAGTTTTTTTATATCTTCGCTATAATTATCAACTGGCATTGTGCCTAATGAATTAAATAAATTATAAACGATTAATCTCAAAGTACTATCTTTGATATCTTCATCCAAATTTTCTTTTAAAGGTTTTAAAACTTTTTTTATATTATTATCAATCCACTCTTGAAGTTTTTTATTAATAATTTTTCTTTGATTTGAATCTAAAATTTCTGAATTGAATGATTCAGCTAATGGACAAGTTATACTTTCCCCTTTTTTTAATATTCCTACTGGCTCGTCTCCCCAAAATAATTTTACTTCATCTTTTAAGTCCAAGATGTCAACATTTCCGAAATTGATTGAATCTTCCGGTGCATTTATAAAATCATCAATTTTATTTTGAATCATATTTTTAATCTTTTTTTTAACATTATTATGAGTAAAATTTGATAAAGATCTACTATTAATAGATAATTCTAAATTAAATCCTTGAATAGTACCATATATCTTCCCATCTAAATTAATTGATTTATCAGCTTGTACCTTAATATTTGGTTGAAAATCTTTTTTTTGTTTATTAAAAAAATAACTTGCTGATAAATCAATAAATCTATTTGTTAATTTTTCATGCAAGCGATCAGATAAATTATCTTCAATTAATCTTGTTTTTTCTTGCCAAAATTTTCTATTTTCTAACCACTGTAATTGGTTCGATATGTATGTCCAAGTTCGAATATTTGCAATTTTTATAGATAATTCGTCTATACCTCCTGTAAAATCTTCAAGCTTAGATACATATTGATTAATCCATTCTTCTGGCAAATAAAGATTATTTTTAATTAAAGTTAAAAAAATATTTTTTAGTAAAGCCAAATAATTATCATTCATAATTTTTTGAAAGTCGGGAATACGACATACGTCCCATAATAATTTAATATTTTCTTGATTATTCAAATATTTTACAACACTAGAATCCTCAGAAAGTTTTCTGAATGAAAATTCATCTTCAGCATTTTTTTTCTTTATAAAAAAATCGTGCTTAGGATTTTTGTTTAAAGAGTTTAATAATGAATATACAGATGAAAAATCTATATTAGAATTTCTCCAATAAATTTTTTTTACGGCAACAAAATGATGGTCTTCAATTGACTGAATTATTAATGGATCAAGATCATTAACATCTTTAGTTAAACCAAAAGTACCATCATTTTGAAATCTTCCAGCCCTTCCAGCAATTTGACTAATTTCTATTGGATGAAGATTGCGATTATATCTTCCATCATATTTTTTTAATGATGAAAATATTATATTATCAATATTTAAATTTAAACCCATTCCAATTGCATCTGTAGCTACTAAATAGTCAACTTCTTTATTTTCATAAATTTGTACCTGAGCATTTCTAGTACGAGGACTCAGCGATCCTAAAACTACTGCAGCCCCTCCTTTGATTGATCTTAAAGTTTCTGCAATCTCATAAACTTTATTTACATTAAATGCTATTACTGCAGACCGAGGTTTAATTTTTGAAATATTGTATTTTTTACTATAGCTAAGCTTAGAAAATCTATCTCGAGTTGAAATTTTAATATTAGGAAATATTTTTTTTAATACTTCTTTAATCACTGAAGATCCTAAAAAAATTGTTTCCAATGATCCTCTATAATTTAATATTTTATCAGTAAAAATATGTCCTCTTTCAAAATCTGAGCATAATTGAACTTCATCTATTACTACACATTCTACTTCAATATTTGTTGGCATAGATTCAACCGTACAAAAAAAATACTTTGGATTTGATGGAATAATTTTTTCCTCACCAGTAATTAGTGCAACTTTGTCAAAACTCGCTATTTTTATTGCTTTATCATAATTTTCTCTCGCTAATAAACGAAGGGGAAATCCAAAAATTCCTGATTTATAACCTAATAATCTTTCAAAAGCTAAATAGGTTTTGCCAGTATTTGTTGGACCAAGAATAGCAAGAATATTGCTATTATTATTTTGTTCTATCATTAAAAATTATGCAGCTTTTTTTTCTATTGAAGCTAAAATATATCTTAAAATTCCACCCGCTCTAAAATATTCCAATTCTTTCTGTGTATCAATTCTACAATGTAATGAAATATTTTTTTTTAATGTTTTGTTTTCAATTTTACATTCTATAATTTTATTTGGTTTAATGAAATCTATATCTTGAATAGTAAATTTTTCATCTCCTTTAATATTTAAAGATTTTCTGCTTTGATTATTTACAAACTCTAATGGCAGGATTCCCATACCAATTAAATTTGATCTGTGAATTCTTTCAAAAGATTCTGCTATTACTGCTCTGACTCCTAATAATTTTGTTCCTTTTGCTGCCCAGTCTCTTGAGGATCCAGTTCCATATTCTTTTCCAGCAATTATTATTAAGGGAATATTTTTATTTAAATATTCTTTTGCAGCATCATATACAGAGGTTTTTTTATCATCACTAACAAAACATTTTGTTATACCTCCTTCAGTTTCAGGTAAAATTTCATTTTTAATCCTTATATTGGCAAAAGTACCTCTCATCATTATTTCATGATTACCTCTTCGTGAACCATAGGAATTAAAATCTTTTTTTACAACTTGTCTACTTTTTAAATATATTCCTGCAGGACTATCTTCTTGAATGCTCCCAGCTGGAGAAATATGGTCTGTTGTTATGCTATCTCCTAACATTAATAAAACTCTTGCATCAATAATATCAGAACTCTCCTTAGATTCATCAGTAAGAAAGAAAGGTGGAGATTTAATATAAGTACTTGATACATTCCACTTGAAAATTGGATCTGAATTAATATTTATGTTTGACCAATTGACATCACCATCATAGATTTCTTTATATCTATCTATAAACATTTCTTTATTTATATGTTCCAAAAGTATTTCTTTAATTTCATCTGAAGAAGGCCATAAATCTTTAAGAAAAATAGGTTCTCCTTTAATATTATATGCAATTGGATCTTTTGTTAAATTTACATTTATATTCCCTGCTAAAGCATAAATAACTACTAAAGGAGGAGAAGCTAGATAATTAGCTTTTATTTCTTGATGTATTCTACCTTCAAAATTTCTATTGCCTGACAATACCGAACATACGAGTAATTCTTTTTTCTTTATTTGTTCTGAGATATTTGAATTTAAGGGGCCAGAATTGCCAATACATGTTGTACAACCATATCCTACTAAATTAAAACCAATTTGATCTAAATAATCCGTTAATCCAGAACTATTTAAATAATCACTAACCACTTTACTTCCAGGAGCGAGACTGGTTTTTACCCAAGGTTTTATGTTTAATCCAGCTTCCACTGCTTTTTTTGCTACTAAACCAGCCGCAACCATTACATTTGGATTAGAAGTATTAGTGCAGCTTGTAATTGCTGCCAAAACAATATCTCCATTTATTAATTCTTCTTTTGATGATTTTTTATTTGTTGTAGCTAAGGAAATATTTTGAAAAGATTGTGGCACATTTTGCAAATAAATTTTATCTTGGGGGCGTTTTGGTCCCGCAATAGTAGTTTGAACATCTCCTAAATCAAATGCAATTAATTCACTAAAGGTTTTGTTATTGTTGCTCCATAAATTTTGTTTTTTTGTATATTCATAAATTATTTTAAGATGATGTTCACTCTTACCAGTTAATTTCAAGTATTCGATTGTTTCTTTATCAGTTGGAAAAAAACCACATGTTGCTCCATATTCGGGTGCCATATTAGAAATAGTAGCACGATCAGCGAGAGTTAAATTTTTTAAACCACTTCCAAAAAACTCTACAAATTTTCCGACGACACCATGTTTTCTTAATTTTTCTGTTACTGTTAAAACTAAATCAGTAGCAGTGATGCCTTCTTTTAGCGAACCTATAAACTCGAATCCAACTACTTGTGGAACAATTAGTGAAATTGGCTCTCCCAACATAGAGGCCTCAGCTTCAATTCCACCAACACCCCATCCCAAAACCGATAAAGAATTAACCATTGTTGTGTGACTATCTGTGCCAACAACTGAATCTGGAAAAATAAAGCTTTCATTGTCTTTTTGTTCTACCCAAATAGTTTTAGAAATATTTTCAAGATTTACCTGATGACAAATTCCTGCTCCAGGCGGAACAACATTTAAATTATTAAAAGTTTTTTGTCCCCATTTCAAAAATTCATATCTTTCTTTATTTCTCTCAAATTCTTTTTTTTTGTTTTCGTTGAAAGAATCACTATGGCCAAAACTATCAACCATTACAGAATGATCAATTATTAAATCTACTTGTGAAAAAGGGTTAATAAATTTAGGATCTATCTTCTTATTACTAAGTGCTTCTCTCATAGCTGCTAAATCAGCTATAGCTGGAACACCAGTAAAATCTTGCATTAACACTCTAGTTGGATAAAAAAAAGTTTCTAATTTTTTATTTGAAAAAGACAAGTTAGAACAAAAATCACTAATTAATTCTTTATTAATAGTTATTCCGTCTTCATGACGTAATAAATTTTCTAATAAAATTTTTAATGTTACTGGTACTTTGTTTAAATCTAGGCTAAATTTGCTTGCAAGAGCATTTAAATCAAAAAAAATATAATTTTTGCTATCAATTTGAATATTTTTTTTTGTTTTAAAACTATCAATTATAGTCATATAGCTCTTATAAATACTATTAAATACTTATCAAATATCTTGGTCAAAATTAAGTTTATAGTCATTAAACTTACTAGTTTTCTGCGATAAATTAAACATAAATTAAATTAATTCTATTAAATAAATTTAAAAAATTTTTTATAAAAGATATAATTAAAGAATCAAAAAAATATTAAATAATTTTTATTTGACTAAATCATTGACTTTAAACGAAACTTTTGGGAATAAATTGTTAGCCTATTTTTTGTATGTCGCATTAAGTGACTTTGGGGGTGGTTCCTCCATTAAAAACAGAAAACAAGGAGCAAATAAATGGCTAAGAAAAGAAGAAAGGCAGCAAAGAAAAAAGCTGCACCTAAGAGAAGAAAAGCTGCAAGAAAAGCAGCTCCTAAGAAAAAGAAAAAAGCTGCACCTAAGAAAAGAAGAAAAGCAGCTCCTAAGAAAAAGAAAAAAGCTGCAAAAAGAAAAAGAAAAAGATAATTAATTTATCTAGCAGTAAATTTTTTTCTTAAGAAAAGAGATTTTTTGTCTCAAAACGGGGTTTCTTACCCCGTTTTTTTTTAAATAATTGTCACAATTGTAATTTACCATTATGTGAGTATTAATTATGTTAATTGCAAATAATATATCTATTCAATTCGGTGAAAAAAAAATATTTAAAAATTTAGATCTCTCAGTACGACCAAAAAAAATTATTCAAATAAGAGGAAGAAATGGAGTTGGCAAAACAACATTAATTAAAATATTAGCAAATATTATGATTCCTACAACTGGAGAAATATTTTGGAATGGAAAAAATATTCATAAAAAAAATTCTATTGAATATTTTAAAGATTTAGCTCTTGTGATGGAAACAAATACTTCAAAAAATGATTTAACTGTTTATGAAAATATCAAATTTTGGAAAACTTTATTTAATTCTTCTATACAAAATACCGAAATAGATTCTCTTTTAGAAATGTTAAATTTGCAAAATAACAAAAAAACTTTTGTAAAATATTTATCATATGGTGAAAAAAGAAAATTAGAAATTTCTAGACTCGTTATAGAAAAGAAAAAAATTTGGATATTTGATGAACCTTATCTAGGGCTTGATGACGCAACTATAAATATTTTTAATGAAACTTTGAAAAATCATATTAAAACAGAAGGAATGGTAATTTTTTCTTCTCATTATCAACTAGAAGTACAGGGTGTTGATACGATAGATTTAGAGAATTATGCAAACAATTAAATTATTAATTTCTATTTTCAAAAGAGAATATTTATTAACTTTTAGAAACTTCTATGACATACTTTCAATTCTAGTTTTTTTTATTTTGGGAATCTTAATTTTCATTTTTTCAATAGGTCCTGATAATAAAATATATAGTCAAATTGGTTTTGGAATAATATGGACTCTCTTACTTTTAAGCAATAATTTATCAATAAATAAATTTTATCAAGATGATTTAAGAGACGGCAGTATAAGATTATTTTATATGAGTAATGTTTCTTTTGAATTAATTTCAATAATTAAAATTATTTCTAGCTGGTTTTTTTTTCAATTTCCTTTTATTTTAATAATACCATTAGCCTGTTTAATGTTGGAAGTAGATCAAAACAAAATACTATTATTGCTATTGACTTTTATAATTGGATCCCCAATATTATCTGCACTATCTTCAATATCAAGTTCTATGAATTTACTTAATGATAAAAATGTAGTTATTGGTAGCATTATTATTATGCTACTAAGCATTCCAGTGATTATTTTTAGTGTAAATATTGTTTCATCACCTGCTGAATTAATAAAGCCACAACTAAATATTTTAATAGGTATTTTATTATTAACAATAGCAATAGCGCCATGGGTTAGTGCAATTTGTTTAAGAATTGCTTTAAGAAATAGTTGATGTTTAAATTTTTTATTAATCCTGCAAAATTTATTCAATTAGCTGAAAATATTAATAAATTTTTGATTTTCTTTAGTATTATAAGTTTGCTATTAGGTATAACGATAGTTTTTTTATTTTCCCCAAATGATTATCAACAAAATTCAGCTGTCAAAATTATGTATGTTCATGTTCCTTCTGCATGGATTTCTCTAATGATTTTTTTTATAATGACCATCTATAGTTTTATTGCTTTAATTTTCAAAATTCCTTTTGGTTTTATAATAAATAAGTCAATTGCACCAATAGGAGCTATATTTACTTTAATCTGTTTAATATCTGGATCTTTGTGGGGAAAGCCTATGTGGGGAACCTGGTGGGTATGGGATGCAAGATTAACTTCCGTGTTGATTCTTTTTATAACATATTTAATTATTATTTTTGTAAGACCTTCTTTTACTAATGTAGATGTAGGAGAAAAAATTACTGCAATATTTGTCATTATAAGTTCAATAAACTTACCAATAATTAAATTTTCTGTAGATTGGTGGAATACTCTTCATCAGCCTGCTAGTATCAGCAAACTCTCTTCACCATCCATCCATATAAGCATGTTAATACCTCTTTTTGTTATGTTAATAGCATTTATTTCAATAAGCTTATTAATCGCCATTTTAAGAATTAGAGTAGAAATTATAGAAAGAAAACTCCAAATTTAAAAACTATGTATTTTTGGTATATATTTTTCTCTTATTTTTCTGCATTTTTTTTAATAGGTTTTCTTATTATTAATACATTTGTAAAATATAAAAAAATAAAAAATAATTCTAAATGACATTAAGGTTTCAAAGGTTTTTAATAATCATAATTTCGTTAATTTTTATCTCTGCTGCAATTTTTTTAATATTAACTAATTCACAAAAAAATATTATTTTTTTTTATACTCCTTCTGAATTGTTTGATGCAAAAATAGAAATTAATAAAAATATCAGAATTGGAGGAATTGTTAAAAAAGAATCAATAAAAAAATTATCAAAAACAAGTAGCATCGTTTCTTTTATTATAACAGATAATAAAAATGATATTCATATTAATTATGATGGAATTCTTCCAGACTTATTTAGAGAAGAACAAGGTGCAGTTGTTGAAGGTGTTTTGATTAATAACAATAAAATTAATGCAAACAGAGTTTTTGCAAAACATGATGAAAACTACATGCCATCATCTATAAAGAATCAATTAGAAAAATCTGAATATTGGAAAAAAAATTATAATAACGAAATATCATTAAATGAAAAAATCCCAAAATTTAGTTCTCAAAGTTTATTTGATAACAAAGTTATTTTATCAGAAAACATAATTAAAAACGAAATAAGTTTGATTAATTTTTTTGCCTCTTGGTGCTTGCCGTGTAAAGCCGAGCATCCTTTATTAATGCGATTAAATAGAAAATTCCCTAAACTAAACTTGGTTGGATTTAATCATAAGGATACTAATAAAAATGCAATTGAATTTTTATCAAATAATGGAAATCCATATAATTATACAGTTATTGATCTTGATGGTGAAATTAGTTTAAATTTTGGTGTTTTTGGTCTGCCTGAGACATTTTTAACTGATAATCAGGGTAATATTATTTTTAAACACTCTGGGCCATTGACAGAAGAAGTTATTCAAAAAGAAATCCTTCCAAATTTATAAATTGATTGTTTTTTACAATAAAAGTAATAAATTACATTCATTTTGATTCAAAATAGGAGGATCTAGTGAAAAAAATTTTATTATATTTTTTAGCGTTTTTTATGTTAA
>CEUZ01257538.1_pt1 | contig 10244 bp, 9 predicted proteins | sample 361511 | NCBI WGS metagenome assembly CEUZ01 (sample SAMEA2622822, study PRJEB7988) | marine metagenome | biome: marine biome (ENVO:00000447); feature: surface water layer (ENVO:00002042); material: "saline water (ENVO:00002010), including plankton (ENVO:xxxxxxxx)" | depth 5 m | reverse complement strand
TAATAATTTGTCTTAATTATGAATTTATTGTCCTCAACATCAGTTTTCGGTTTTTATACCTTACTAAGTAGAGTTTTAGGCTACTTTAGGGATATTTTGATAGCATTTTTTCTCGGAACAAGTATTTATGCTGATGCTTTTTTTGTGGCATTCAGACTTCCAAACACATTTAGAAGATTATTTGCTGAGGGAACATTTAATGCAGCATTCATACCTAGTTACGCTGAAGAGAAGTTGAAAGGGGAAAAAGCAGGAAAAAGATTTGCTGATCAAATATTTAGTTTGCTTTTATTTTTTTTAATATTTTTAATTATAATTATTGAAATATTTACCCCGTTTTTAGTTTATATAATAGCTCCAGGTTTTTATGAAGAGTCTGAAAAATTTAGTATAGCAGTTGAATTTACAAGAATTACATTTCCTTTTCTTCTTTTCGTAAGTTTATCTTCATTGTTATCAGGAATTTTAAATACAAATAATAAATTTGCCGCTGCTGCTGCTGCACCAATAGTTTTAAATATTGTTTTAATTTTATTTCTTTTAACTTCTTTTTATTTTGATCAAAATATTGCAAAAAGTTTATCGATAGGAGTAACTCTAGCAGGAATATTGCAATTTATAATTTTAATATTATTTACAAAAAAGTTTTATTTTCCTTCTCTTCAACTTATATTTATTTTTAACAAAAAAATAAAATTTTTTTTTAGAAAACTACTGCCAAGCATTTTTTCATCTGGAATAACCCAAATTAATATACTCATTGGAACAATAATAGCTTCGTTTCAATCTGGTGCTGTATCTTATTTGTATTATGCTGATAGAGTTTATCAGATTAATTTAGCTATAGCAGGAATTGCTGTTGGCACCGTTGCTTTACCCAGTCTTTCAAAAAGTATTAAATTGAATGATAAAAAATCTGTAGAATTAATACAAAATAGATCTTTAGAGTTGTGTCTTTTACTTTCGATTCCAGCGACCTTTGGCTTATTAATTGCATCAAAAGAAATAGTAAATTGTTTATTTGGATATGGATCTTTTAGCAGTGAGGACGTTTTTTATACTTCATTAGCGCTAACTTTTTTTGCAATCGGTGTTCCAGCATTTGCCCTAATTAAAGTTCTATCAAACTTTTTCTTTGCTAGGGATAATACCAAAACCCCTTTCCATTTGTCTTTGGTGAGCATGATACTTAATATTACAATAAGTGTTTCTTTGTTTAAAAAATTTGGTTTTATAATAATACCTATAGCAACATCAATCTCAACCTGGGTAGCAGTTTTAATTTATTTTATTTTATTAAAGAGAAGTAAATTTATAAATTTTGGAAATAAATTTTTAATAAATTTTTTAAAGATTTTAGTTTCAACCATGCTTATGTCTCTTTTTCTTTATTTTGGTTTAGATTATTTTGAGGATAAGTTTGATTATTCTTATAAATTTAAATTAATTTATTTGTTAATTATGATAGGTTTATCAATAACAATATATCTATTTACAGTTAGGCTTTTTGGAATATTAAGTCTTAAAAGTTATAAATTAAAATGAATAAAAATTTCAAGGAATTAGTCTTTTCTGGAGTTCAGCCAACTGGAAATCTTCATCTTGGTAATTACCTAGGGGCAATCAAAAATTTTGTAGAGCTTCAAAAAAAAATGGAATGCATTTACTGCGTGGTTGATCTTCATGCAATAACTGTTTTTCAAGAGCCAAAAGAACTAAATAAAAATATTTTTGAGACTACAGCTGCTTTTATAGCTTGTGGGTTAGATTTTAAAAAAAGTATAATTTTTAATCAATCATCTGTGAGTGGTCATTCAGAACTTGCTTGGATTTTAAATTGTGTATCGAGAGTTGGATGGATAAATCGGATGACACAATTTAAAGAAAAAGCTGGCTCCAACAAAGAAAACGCGAGTGTCGGACTCTACGTTTATCCTAATTTAATGGCTGCCGACATTTTATTATATAAAGCTACTCATGTACCAGTAGGAGACGATCAAAAACAGCATTTAGAACTGGCAAGAAATATCGCTCAAAAATTTAATAATGATTTTGGAAATAATAATTTTTTCCCCATACCAGAACCTTTGATTCAAAAAAAAATCTCTAGAGTAATGAGCTTGAGAGATGGTAAAAAAAAAATGAGCAAATCAGAAGATTCTGATTACTCTAGAATTAATTTGAACGATAGTGAAGAAGATATTAAAAAAAAAATAAAAAAAGCTAAAACAGATTCACTTCCTATCCCAGAAAAAATTGAAGATTTGAAAAATAGACCAGAAGCTTTAAATCTTTTAAATATATACTCCTCAATTACAAATTCTACTTTAGAAAAAACTTTGAATGAAATGGCAGGAAAAGATTTTTCTAAATTTAAAGACAATTTATCAGATGCTTTAGTAGCTACTATTTGCCCCATAGGTAAAAAAATTAAAGATTTAAACAAAGATAAGGATTTTCTATTGAAAGTTTTAAAAGATGGTTCAAGCCGAGCAAGAACAATTGCCAATGTGCATCTAAACAAAATAAAGGAAATTGTGGGATTTATTTAAAAATTGTAATATAATGACTCCAAAATGATACAGACAGAAAATACTCCAAATCCTAACGCAGTGAAATTCCTGTCAGACCAAACATTTTCAGAGATAGGTGCAAGAGAATTTCAAAAAAAAAATATTAAAGATATAAAGATTGGTCTAATAAAAAATTTACTTAAATTTGATGGAGTAGAGTTAGTTCTAGTTTCGGAAAAATTTATTAGCGTTAAAAAAAATGATGATGTTAAATGGAATAGTTTAAAACCTTCTATAATCTCTACAATAAATGACTATGTAGAAAAAAATAAAAAACCAATACTTACCAAAAGTGACAACAACAAATCAGAGGTAATAAAAAAAGATGACTCAGTCGTTGATGAAATTAAAAAAATATTGGATAGCAAAATTAGACCAGCTGTTGAAAAAGATGGAGGGGATATTAAATTTGTTTCTTTTAAGGATGGCACTGTCAAAGTTGAGCTTAGAGGGAGTTGTTCTGGTTGCCCCAGCTCCATAGTTACTCTTAAAAACGGAGTTCAAAATCTTTTAAGACACTACGTTAAAGAAGTTAAAAACGTTGAAGCTTCTTAACTAAAATTATGAAGATTAAAAACCAACCGTATATAGATCAGCTTCTTGAACTTGGAAAACTTTATAAAATAGATGAGCTTAAGGTTTATGCTAAGTCAAAAAAAAAATTGACTACTTCCCAAGTAGAACTAATTCTTTTAAAAAATAAAATACGGTTACCTCAACAGAGTTATAATAAAAAAAAGATAGCTCAAATAGAATTTAAAGAACAAGTTGTAACCAACTTGTCTATAACTTTTTGCATTATCACTTTTATTGTAAGCTTAATGACTGTCAGGCCATACATTAAAGAGATTACAAGTGAAATAAAATTTTCTTACGTGGCTAAAGAATATAAAGCTAACTTTAAAAATAAATCTAATAAAAAAGGTGAATTAAAAAATAACAAAAGCTCTGGAGAAGACTATGTTGGATTTGATACCCAAATAACTTTGAATTTATTTGAGAATTTAAAGTATGATTTAAAAAGTATTAGATTGGGTCAATCAGTCAAACCAGTTTATCTATCAAAATTACCAAAAGATTTAAAAAAAATAAAAAGTTCCTCAAAAAGAAAAGAAACTTTTATAAAAATAGTCATACCTTTGATTTTAGATGAAAATAGTAAAATATTAGAAAACAGAAAAAAACTTTTTAAAATATTGGCCAAACAATCAAATACTATGGGTGAAAAAGTTTGGCTTAAAAGAAGATTTAAAGATTATCAAATTAAAAAAGAGGATATCGCGGAATTGAAATTAAGAATGGATACAATTCCTGTTTCCATTGCAATAGCGCAAGCAGCAAAAGAAAGTGGGTGGGGAACCTCAAGATTTGCTTTAGAAGGAAATGCAATGTTTGGTCAATGGACATGGGGATCTGATGGAATTGAGCCTTCAGAAAAAGATTCTAGTCAGCAACATAGAATTCTAAGATTTCCAATGATTAGATCATCAGTAAAAGCTTATTTAATAAATTTAAATACTCATAACGGATATAAAGAATTTAGACAAAATAGAGCCGAATTAAGAAATAAGAATAAAAAAATATCAGGTTTAGATCTGGTTGATTATCTCTATAATTATGCGCAAGACGGTTCGCAGTACGTAAAAACTTTAAAAAAAATTATAAAACAAAATGAACTAACTGACTTCGATAACTCAAATCTAATGAACTCTGGAAGTTCTAAATCTCTAACTTTGTAGATCAAAGATTTTTTATAACAAATTGAATACCCAACCATCTCCAATCACCAGTTTCTTCTCTTAAAGAACAGTTTATTCTTCCTCTTTCAGTAGTAAATTTTCCGCCTAAAATTATTTTTAATTCATTTTTTTTATCAAAATTGAGTTCAGATTTTCTCCATTTATTTTGTTCGTTCGAATAGCATGTAATATTTTTATAATTCGCATCTTCTTCAAAGATAATTCTGACATCAGGTGGATTGGAGTTATCATCTAAATATTTTTCTTCAGGGAGAATTGTTTTATAGGGAAATGCTATTGATTTTAAAATATTATTAAATCTTTCTTGTTTACCGTATTTTTCGTTTATTGGAAATCTTGGTAGTTCAAATTTGTCTTTAGTTTTATCGATAACACCAGAATGTTGACCAAAAGCATACAAAAAACCCAAATCTTCAATAATTTTTTTATATGAATTTTTATATTCGCCGTAAGGATATGCAAAAAATTTAGTCTCGTGGTTTAATTTATCTTTGAAAATCCTTTTTGAAATTTTAATATCCTCTAGAATTTCCTTGTCACTTTTATCAACCAAGTAGCCATGTGAATGGCTGTGATTCCCAATGTGGACAAAATTAAATTTTGAAATTTCTCTTATCTGATTCCAATTCATATATCCATTAGCACCAATAGTTTCTGTATTAATAAAGATTATGAAAGGAATTTTTTCTTTTTTTAAAATTGGCCAGGCATTCTTGTAAAAAGACAAAAAACCGTCATCAATAGTAAGCAAAACTTTTCTTTGTTTATTATCTTGATTAATTGTTTGATTAAATTCTTCATGTCCAATAAATTTATAATTCAATTGTTTAATTAAATTTAAGTGTGAAATAAAATCATTTAATTTAATATTGGTTGATGGGTACTTGTTTTCTTCAAAGCGATGGTACATAATTGAAATTAACCCATAGTCTTCAATAATATTTTTTTGACTATAAGAATTGCTTGTATGGAAAAATATAATTATAAACAAAGTTGTGATAAAAGATTTTTTAATAATTAATTTCACAGGCAAAAATGACTCAATTGGTATTAGAATTAGTAACAAATTTTTTGTTAAAAAAATTAACTCTAATATAAGAAATAACGGTTTACTAGTGAATAATATATTTGATTTTATTAATAAAAAAAAAGTCAAAATTGATAACAATTTTTCTATTATCGTAAACCTTGGGCCAGGCAGCTTTACAGGTGTACGTATCTCTTTGTCTATAGCCAAAGGCATAAAAATTGCTAAAGGAGCTAAAATATATGGCTATATGGATTCAAATTTAGCTGAATTTAACCTCAAAAGTATTGAATTATTAATTAAAAAAAATTTAATACAAAATAAATTGATTAAACCCGTGTATATAAGTTAAATTACTATTTAATAATTATGAGCATTAGCAAGATAGAGGAAAAATGCAAAGAAAAGGGTGTAAGATTAACTGATCAAAGAAAGATCATTGCCCAAGTCATTTCCGATTCAAAACAAACCTACGGCTCAAAAGATCATCCGGATGTTGATGAGCTCCACAAAAGAGCTTCTTTAATTGATAAAAAAATTAGTATAGCAACTGTTTACAGAACAATTAAACTTTTTGAAGAGTCTGGAATTCTTATTCGCCATGATTTTAAAGAGGGGAAAGCAAGATATGAACCGACCACAGAAGAGCATCATAATCATTTGATAGACATAAATTCGGGTGAGATAGTAGAATTTGTTGATAAAGATGTAGAAGAGCTTCAGAATAAAATTGCACAAAAACTTGGATATAAATTAGTTGATCACAAACTAGAACTATACGGAACTAAAATCAAAAAAAATTAAAACTTTGTCAAAAAAAATCTTTATTAAAACTTTTGGATGTCAGATGAATGAATACGACAGTAATCGTATTATCGATTTAGTCAAATCTGAGGGTTACGTTAGAACAGAGGATTTCCGAAAATCTGACTGTTACGTCTTAAATACATGTCACATAAGAGAAAAAGCCACAGAAAAAGTTTATCACGATATAGGTAGACTAAAAAAAAATTTTAAAAATAAAAAAAAACCATTTGTTTTTGTAACGGGATGTGTTGCTCAAGCTGAGAATAACGTGATGTTAAAAAGGGAACCTTACATAGATGGAGTTATAGGTCCCCAGTCGTATCATAAATTTCCAGAAATTTTATCGCGATTAAATAAAAAAGATGAAAAAATAAATGCGACCGATTTTGAAGTAATTGATAAATTTGATAAATTAAATACTATAAGAAACAAAGATACAAAAGTTTCTGCTTTTGTAACAATACAAGAGGGGTGTGATAAATTTTGTAACTTTTGCGTTGTACCTTACACTAGAGGTCCAGAGCATTCGAGATCACCACAAGACATATACAAAGAAGTACAAACATTATTATTGAACGGAGCAAAAGAAATTACATTGTTAGGTCAGAATGTAAACGCTTACAATTTTAAGAAAGGAAACAAAGAATATAGATTATCTGATTTAATTAATAAGATTCATGATTTAGAAAATCTTAAAAGAATTAGATACACAACATCACATCCTAAAGACATGACAAAAGATTTAATTGATGTTTATAAAGATTCGGAAAAACTAATGCCTTTTTTGCATTTACCAATTCAAAGTGGCTCTGATAGAATTTTAAAAAAAATGAATAGAAAGCATAATATAAAAGAGTATTTAGAAATAATTGAAAATTTAAAAATAATTAGACCAGAAATGCAATTTTCAAGTGATTTTATAGTAGGATACCCAGGTGAAACAGAAAAAGATTTTGAAGATACAATCTCAATTATTAAAAAAGTTGAATTTATTAATTCTTTTTCATTTATTTACAGCCCTAGGCCGGGAACGCCAGCGGCTAAAAGCGAACTTTTAAACAAAGATTTATTAAAAAATAGGCTTATCATTTTACAAAATTTATTAGAGGGGATACAAAAAGAAAAAAATAAGCTTCAAATAGGTAAATCAAAAAAAATTTTAATAGAAAATAAATTAAAAAAACAAATTAAATATTTTGGGAGGACAGAATATATGACTCCAGTAGTAATAGATAATGTTGAAAATTCAGATATAGGAAAAATTATAAATGTTAAAATTGATAAATATAATAGAATTACATTGTTTGGGTTAAAAAAAAATTATGAAAGTGAAGCTGCTGCTTAATGCTAGAGGCTAAAAATTTAAATAAAGAAATTTCTATAAAAAAAATAGATAGCGAAACGTCAAATGTAAAAATTTTTGATAATAATATTTTAATGGCTATTGTAGGTGAATTTAATTCGAATCTTTCCAAAATAGAAAAGCTTACGAATACTAAACTTTTTTTTAGAGGCAATTCAATTACTATAAAAGGAGACAAACAGTCTATTTTAACAGTATCTAATGCTCTAATGTTTTTAGTAAACAAATTTATTGTTACTAACTTAATTGAAAATAATGATATAATTTATTCAATTAAAAATGAAGAAACAGAAAATATGGGCGAAAATTCAAACAATATAAGATCTATAGATCATGTAATTAAAACACCAAGAAGATCTGTAATTCCAAGATCAAAAAAACAGTCTGAGTATTTAAAAGCACTTCTAAATGATGAAATAGTAATTTCTGTAGGTCCGGCCGGAACAGGAAAAAGTTATTTGGCTGTTTCCGCAGCAGTCAACATGTTGCTTGAAAAAAAAATAGAAAAAGTCATTTTGTCAAGACCAGCGGTAGAGGCTGGCGAAAGGCTTGGCTTTTTGCCTGGTGATATGAAAGAGAAAGTTGATCCATATCTTCGACCTTTATACGATGCATTATATGACTTATTTGGATATGAAAAAGTTCAAAAGAAAATTGAAACAGGAGAAATAGAAATTGCGCCTTTGGCATTTATGAGGGGTAGAACTTTAAAAAATTCATTTGCTATCCTTGATGAAGCGCAAAATGCATCATTAACACAAATAAAAATGTTTCTAACAAGAATTGGGGAAAATTCAAAATTAGTAGTAAATGGCGATCCTACGCAAGTTGATCTAATTAATAAAAAACATTCAGGTTTAGTAGAATCGACAAAAATTTTAAGAAATTTAAAAGAAATTAAATGCATAGAATTTGATCATAATGATGTTGTAAGGCATCCTCTTGTTTCTAAAATTATTCAGGCCTATCAGCAAAATCATCATAATGATAATCGTTGATGTTTTTATCAAAGAAAAAAATTGGAAAAAATATATATCCAATCCAAAAAATCATTTTAAATTAGCTGGAAAGTATATTGAAAAATCCATCAAATTTTTAAAAAAGAAAAAAGTCAATTTTTCTGTTCTTTTAACTGGAAGTAGTGAAATTAAATATTTTAATAAAAAGTTTAGAAAAAAAAATAAAAGTACCGATGTTTTGTCATTTCCATTTCATGCAAGTAATAAAATAAAAAAAATAAAAAATAAAAATATTTACTTGGGAGATATAGTTTTAAACTTCTATAAAATTGATAGAAAGAATTTTAAAAATGATTTTAATAGACTATGGATTCATGGTTTTCTCCATTTATTAGGGCACAAGCACTATAAAAATAATGATTTTTATAAGATGAACAGACTTGAAAAAATTTTATTAAAAAATATAAAAAATATATAATGTATAAATTTTTTGACAAAAGAATTTTCATTATTTTTATATTTCCACTTATTTTAGGAGGTTTAACAGTATTTAGTTTTGCACCTTTTAATTATTTCTTCATTAATTTTTTATCCCTGTCTTTGCTTTATTTTATTATTGTTTATGTAAAAAAAAAATCTAAAAGCATTTATAGAAAAAAACCATTTTTAAAAAATTTATTTATTTTAGGAAGTTCGTATGGGTATGGATTTTTCTTTTTTGGAATTTATTGGATTTTTCATTCTTTGACTTTTGAAGAATCTTTTAAAATACTAATTCCATTTGCCTTAGTAATTATTCCTTTATTTTTATCTTTATTTTTTTCATTGCCAGTAATGTTAATTGGAAATTTTATAGATAGAAACATTTCATCTTTTTTTCTAATAAGCATAATTTTTTCAATTTTTGATTTCATGAGAAGTAAAGTTTTAACAGGGTTTCCATGGAATCTTTGGAGCTACAGCTTGTCATCTTCTTTAGAGCATCTGCAAGTTCTATCCTTAATTGGAATATTTTCATTAAATTTGTTAATAATTTCTATTTTTTTTCTCCCAACATTATTTTTTTTAAAAAATAAAGCAAAGTATTTTTTTATATCTTTATTTTTGATTTTAATTTTTATTAATTACTTTTATGGTTCATACAAAATTAATTCAAATCTAGAGCTCAATGAGCAAAAAAAAATAAATTTTAAAATTGTATCAGCAGGTATGAATTTATCAGATTTTAAAAATGAAGAAATAACAGTTTCAAATTTAATCAAGTATAGCGAACCAAACAAGGATAAAAAAACTATTTTTATTTGGCCTGAAGGAGTGCTTTTAAAGGAAAATTTTAGTGAAAACAAAAACTTAAAGTTCTTATTCAATAATTCCTTTTCTGAAAATCATTTAATAATATTTGGTGCAAATACCGTTGAAAAAAATTCAATTCAAAAAAAATATTTTAACAGTATGATAATTGTCGATAATAATTTTAACATTATATCGCAGTATGATAAAAAAAAACTCGTTCCTTTTGGAGAGTTTTTGCCATTTGAACAAGTTTTAAATAAAATTGGTATAAAGAAAGTAACTCCTGGGTACTCTTCTTTTTCAAGTGGAACTAAAGACAATATTATAGATATAAAATTTTTATCTGAAAATATTAAAATTCTTGCTTTAATTTGTTATGAAATAATTTTTCCAAATTTTGTTGAAAATAAAAATAAGTACAATTTTATAATCAACATATCCGAAGATGCATGGTTCGGAGAA
>CEUZ01123078.1_pt1 | contig 10244 bp, 11 predicted proteins | sample 361511 | NCBI WGS metagenome assembly CEUZ01 (sample SAMEA2622822, study PRJEB7988) | marine metagenome | biome: marine biome (ENVO:00000447); feature: surface water layer (ENVO:00002042); material: "saline water (ENVO:00002010), including plankton (ENVO:xxxxxxxx)" | depth 5 m | reverse complement strand
GGAGGTGCACATTTAAGACGATTTTTTGATTTAAAAGAATTTTTAAAATCATTTAAATTCCATTTTTCATCCCCTAAATATTTTATACAACCAACCATAGATCTTACTTGTTGCTGTAAAAAAGATTTAGAAGTAAATTTTAAAATTACTCTATCACCATCTTTTTTTATTGAGACTTTTTTCATAGTTTTTATCGGAGATTTTGCCTGACATGAAGATGAGCGAAATGTAGAAAAATCATGAGTTCCTTTTAATAACTTAATACCTTTTTTCATAGCTTTGATATTTAATTTTTTACGAATATGCCAAGCCTTATTTTTTTCTAATGCTAATGGCGACTGTCTATTAACAATTAAATATTCGTAAGTTCTTTTTTTTGCATCAAATCTCGCATGAAATTTATTTTTTACTTTTTTTATATTTAGAATTGTCACTGGTTTATTACCAATATGCTGGTTTGCTCCTCTAAGAAATTTTTTTTTCTCAATATTATTTTTTAAATCAAAATGAGCCACCTGCGTTAAAGCATGGACTCCAGAATCTGTTCTACCTGCAGCTGTTACAACTACTTTCTCTTGGGAAAAGGCAAAAATTGCATCTTGTAATACTTTTTGAATTGATAATCCATTGTTTTGAAATTGCCATCCAACAAAGGGTGTTCCATCGTATTCTATTTTTATTTTATATCTTTGCATTATGAAAATACTATTCCTTTACTTATTTTTTTACCCAGCAAAAACTCTTTGGCAGTTTGTATATTTTTTCCTTGGCGTTGTATTTCTAAAATTTGAATTGAGTCTGAACCGCAGCCTACAGTTAAATTTTCATCTAAAACCTGTCCTGATTTTCCATTTTCTAATGATATTTTACCTCTTAAAACTTTAAATCTTTCATTTTCATGTTCGAACCATGCTCCAGGGCTTGGACTTAAAGCGTGAATATGCGCTAGTACTTTATTTGCATCCATGTTCCAATTGATTTTTGTTTCACTTTTTTCAATTTTTTTTGCATAAGTTGCTTGAGAATTGTCTTGATCTATAAATCTTGGGTTGCCATTCTTAATTGTTTCTAAACTGTTTACTAATAAATTCGCGCCTTCCTCAGAAAGTTTTTTCTCCATTTCACCAAAGGTTGTACTTTTATCAAGATCGAATTCTTTTTTAGTTAAAATCGGCCCACTATCTAATTTTTCTTCAATTTTCATAATGCTTAATCCTATTTTTTTATCTCTATTCATTATCGCTCTTTGAATTGGGGCGGCACCTCTCCATTTGGGTAATAATGATGCGTGAATATTAATAAATCCAAATTTAGCAATCTTTAAATAATTTTTTGGAATTATTTTGCCATATGCGACGACAATCGCAATATCTGGACATAATTTTTTAAAACTTTCCAATTCTTCTTTTTCACTTAGACTCAAAGGATTTTTGTAATTAATTTTGTTTTTTTTACAAAATTCTTCTACTGCTGATGAATTAATTTTTTGTCCTCTTTTTGATTTTTTGGGCGGTTGAGTATAAACTTCTAAAATATTAAATTTATTTCTAAATAATGTTTCCAAAGTTGGAATTGAGAACTTTGGAGTTCCCATAAAAACTATATTCATTGGCTTTAATCTGTTATTGAATTTAAACTACAATCCTTTCAATAGCTTTTTTTTGCTTTGATAGTTTCTTAACAATCATCGATTTTTTTAATTTAGATAAATAATCAATAAAAAGTATTCCTTCTAGATGATCCATTTCATGTTGAATGCAGGTAGCAAGCATGCCTTTTGCATTAATCTCTTTTGGATTGCCGTAATAGTCTAGATACTTAACATTGCACTGCTCCGGTCTATCAATTTCAGCAAATTGACCTGGTACAGATAAACATCCTTCTTCATAGGTCGAGTTTTTTTCTGCTTTATTAATTATTTCTGGATTCACAAAAAACATTGGATTTTTTTTTCCGTCTTTTTGATGAATGTCCATAACAATTACTCTTTTAGGAACTCCTATTTGAATTGCTGCAAGACCTATCCCGGGGGCAGCATACATCGTCTCTAACATATCATCCATAAGCTTTTGTATATTTTTATCAACTTTATCTACCGGTAGAGATTTTTCTCTCAATTTAATATTTGGCTCTGTCAAGATCTGTCTAATAGTCATCTGGTTATGAATAAATTATAAGACAATTATAGTCAAGTAATTGAATTTTTAAATAACTAAAAATTAGGCTCTTACAGGAAGTGCTTCGCTTAAAATATTGTTTCTTATTTTTTTCAATTTTAAATCGTTAAATATTTTGTTTAAAAAATATAAAGTTTCAGAATCCAAGTCACTTATATTATCCTCCCCTATTATTTCGACAACTTTAAGCATAACTAAGCCAATTTGATTTTCCTTTACCAGATCTTGTAAATTTTGAGGAACTGTAAGCTGTGACGATAATTCAAAGTAGTTCAAATCAGCTGGTAAAACTATTCCATCAGCAACAAGGGACTCAAGAACAATAACATCTTTTATAGATATAAAATACTTTTTATTCTTTTTAATTTTTTTGTAAACTGATTTAAAATCTTTTTCAGTCCTACTTAGTTCGTCATTATTATCCAAAAAATGTTTTATTATTTTAGATCTATGTAAAATTTCATTATCAAACTTTACTTTTGTTGTTAACTTTTTGTCTAAACTTTCTTGAACTAATTTCTCGTAATCTTCTGGTATTTTATCCTTATCTATTGATTTTAAGATATCTGCTAATTCTTCAATATAAATATTAGAAAGTTTATCTTTTGCAAAAAGATTTTTTAATAGAAAAGCTAAGTTAATTTTTCTTTCTACGTTATCGCTAAGCAAAACACTTTGGTAAATTAGAGCTCTGGCTTTATAGTTTGGTAAATTTTTATAAATTTCCTCTGCATTAACTAATTGGTTAAAATTAAAACTCATTTTAAGGTATATTTTAAATATTTCAGTGCTATCAAATGAGTTTTGTTCGGCCGCATGTTCATAGGCAACTATTAAATTTTCATCTTCAAGGTTGTCTACCTGAATTAAATTAGCAGAAGAGAGAAATTTCCATATGTATTTATCTGTTTTTTCGTTAGGAATATAATTAAATTCATCACTTGTCACGTATGAAAAATAAAAATTTAAAAGATTATTGTCCAAAATTTTTGGTGAGGTTTGATCAGTAATTCCTAAAAGAAATTTTATTTTATCTTTAAAAAAATTATCATCAAAGCCTTTTTCTAATAATAGATCAAAAACCAACTGGGCTTCATCTTTTCTATTATTATTAATTAGACAATAAATCTTAAATTTTTCTAAGTAATCATTTTCAACTTCCCTGTCTAAAAAATTTATTTTTTCACATGCAGATTTAATATCCGCAGATGACAAATATTCGTTCACCAAAAATTCAATTGCTTTAGGATTTTGACGAACTTCAGAATTATTTTTCAATAAAGTTTCTAAATTTTTAATTCTTTTTTTTTTAATTAGCCAATTAACTTTAATTTTTGTAAATTCTTTAGGATTTAAATTTTTTTTTGGGGAATAGGCGTTTGTAAATAGAACTGTAAATAATAAATCTTCTGAGAGTTTAGAAAGTTTAAGTTTATTTATTCTCTTTAAAACTTTTTTTATCTCTTCTCCATCTGTTTGTGACCACATGTCTAAACTTAAATTATTTTCTTCAGGATCAAATATTCCAATAACTGATTCTTTTTGATCTAAAATTTTGTCTTCTTCAATTTTAATAATTATTTTATTAACATCATCAGATATAATAGGACTATCAATTGTAAGATTTTCATCATCCTCTATTTGATTGTTTGGCTGTTCTTCGCTTTTTTTCTTTTCCCATATGTCAACTGCGGCAATACATGGGCTTATGTTAAAAAAAAATATATATGCTATTAAAAAAAAATATATTATTTTATTTAAGTGTAATGAGCTTATCATTGCTAATTTCTTGCTTGATAAGTTTCGTAGGTGCAGGAAAATCTATTTTATCAAGTAAAAATATTCCCACAAAGAAAACTAGAAAGGCTAAAATTACTTTAATCAGCAATCCCCTGCTAACAAAATTTCTATTTCTTCTGGGTTGTAATCTAAGTTGCATAATTGTTAAATAATATTTAAACTCGAAAATTAAGACATAATTGTGAAAAATCAAATTTAAATTTTCGGGTATCTGTGAGAAAAAACCTTATTTTGTTGGGAATGATGGGTGTTGGTAAATCAACTTTAGGTAAAATTGTTGCAAAAAAACAAGGTTTAAACTTTATAGACACTGATAAGAATATAGAAAAAAAATGTTTGATGAAAATATCTGAAATCTTTAAAAAAAAAGGTGAGGAGTATTTTAGATCACAAGAGGAAAAAGAGGTTTTGGAAGTGTTAAAAGAAAATGAAAGTGTTATAGCTCTTGGTGGTGGAGCATTTATAAATAAAAAAATAAGAGAAAAAATTTTAAAAGATTGTTTGTCAATTTGGTTAGATGTAAATTTAAATACTTTAAACAAAAGAGTTAAATGGAATCAAAATAGACCTTTATTGAATAAAAAGAACAGCCAAAATGCTATTAACAAATTATATTCTGAAAGGAAAAATATTTATAAATTGGCTGATTTTAAGCTCAATTGTAATAATTTGAGTAAAGAAAATATTGTTAAAAAGATTATAAGCTATTATGAAGCACAGTAAGCTGATCGTTAAAACAAAAAGTAAAATTTATCCAATATATTTTGGTGGAAATATTTTAAATTACTTGGGTAAAATTATTAGAAAAAGACTGCCTGGCGTAAAAAAAATATGTATAATTTCAGATAATAATTTACCAAAAAAAGTATTAAAAAAAATAATCAAATTATTGCGGAATTATAATTTAAAAATTTATAAACTGACCTCAAACGAAAAAACGAAAAGTCTAAAAGTTGCAAACAAAATAATTGAAGATCTCTTAAAAAATAATTTCAATAGGTCCGACCTTGTAATTTCTTTAGGGGGAGGAATTTTGGGAGATTTATCTGCTTTTGTATCAAACCTTACTAAAAGGGGATTAAAGTTCGTTAACATTCCTACAACACTTCTGGCTCAAGTGGATGCCTCGATAGGAGGCAAAACTGGGATTAACACTAGGCAAGGAAAAAATCTTATTGGGACATTTTATCAGCCTGATTTTGTTTTAGCTGATACTTCAATTCTTAAAAGTTTACCACAAAGAGAAATAATATCTGGCTACGGTGAAATTCTTAAACATTCTTTAATACTAAATAAAAAATTTTTTTTCTGGCTGTCGAAAAATGGAAAAAAAATAATAAGTAGAAAAAGTTCATTTTTGAGGAATTCAATTATCAAAAGTTGCAAAATTAAAAATCAAATAGTAAGTAAAGATGAAAAAGAAAAAAATTTAAGAATGGTATTAAACTTTGGTCACACATTTGCGCATGGTTTTGAAAGAGGAAAAAATTATTCAAAAAAGCTTAACCATGGTGAAGCGGTATTACTAGGAATGATGGTGGCTAGTGAATTCTCAAACCAAAAAAAATTATTATCAGATAAAGAATTATTTTTTATAAAAAAACACTATGAAAATTTAAAATTAATAAACAATATTAAGAAAATGTTTAAAAAAAATGAAATTAAAAAAATAGTTTACTTTATGAAAAAAGATAAGAAAAATATTAGTGAAAAAATAAACCTAATTCTTCTTAAAAAAATCGGAAAAACAACAAGACCAAACGAAATATCTGTAAAAGATAGAGAAATCAGAAAATTTTTGTATTCGTATTATAATTAGCTTTAATTTATTTCTATTTCTAAAGCATGAATCTTTGTTTTCATTTCATCCTTTAAAATAGAAAAAACTTCTTTGTGAGCGTCAATTTTACTCATTTTTTTTAATTTTTCAGATTTTATTATGATTTTTAAATGATATTTATTGGCATCAAATGATTTATGTTTGGTGTGTAGACTGGAATTATCTATTAACGTAATTTCGTCTGGTTTAATTTTTTTCTCAATTTTATCTTTTATTTCCTTAAAAAAATTCATGTTTTTACTTCTAAAATCTTAAAACATATATTAGTTTTAAACAATGGAAAACATTTGTGATTGGGAAAATTGTAAAGAAATTGGAAATTATAAAGCCCCTTTAGAAAAAGATAATAGCAAAAATTATAGATGGCTATGTGAAGAACATATTAAATTATTTAACAAAAATTGGAATTATTTTGAAGGAATGAATCAGGGTGAAATTGAAAATTTCTTAAAGTCTGATTTAACTTGGCATCGTCCAACACAAAAATTTGGATCCTCAGATAATTTTTTTAATATTTTATGGAACAATGCTTTAAGTGATAAATTTAATTTTTTTAACAATGAAAAAGTAAACAATAAGTTAAATGGTAAAAAATTAAGCGAAAAGGACAAGGATGCCTTTAAAATTATGGATTTAGGATTAGATGTTGACTGGCCTACTATACAGAAAAAATTTAAAACTCTTGTAAAAAAATTCCACCCTGATAGAAACGCAGGTGACAAGAAGTATGAGGATAAATTGAAAAAAATAACATTGGCATACAGTCATTTAAAAATTATAATGACTAAAAAGTAAATATTATGACAAATTTAAATCAATTAGTTCCGGATATAAAAATTTCAGTTAACCAAATTTTTGGTATAGATACTGAAATGAAGGTTGATGCTTTTTCCAAAAAAAGCGAGTATGTGCCTGAAATTGACAGTAATTATAAATTCGATAGGGATACCACTTTAGCAATTGTTTCTGGATTTGCTTTTAATAAAAGAGTTTTAATACAAGGTTATCATGGAACAGGAAAATCAACTCATGTAGAACAGGTTGCGGCAAGATTAAACTGGCCATGTCTTAGAGTAAATCTTGATAGTCATATAAGTCGAATTGATTTAATTGGTAAAGACGCAATAATAATAAAAGACAATAAACAAATTACTGAATTTAAAGAGGGTATTTTGCCTTGGTCTATACAAAACCCAGTAGCTCTTGTGTTTGATGAATATGATGCAGGAAGACCAGATGTTATGTTCGTAATACAAAGAGTTTTAGAAAAAGAAGGAAGTTTTACTTTATTAGACCAAAATAAAGTTTTAAAGCAGCACTCTTTTTTTAGATTGTTTGCTACAACTAATACAATTGGTTTAGGAGATACAACAGGACTGTACCAAGGAACACAACAAATAAATCAGGGACAGTTAGATAGATGGAATATAATAACAACCTTAAATTATCTTAAATTTGAAAAAGAATTGGAAATCATATTAGCAAAATCAAAAAGTTTTAATAACAAAGCTGGTAAAGAAACTGTTTCAAATATGATTAAAGTCGCAGATTTATCAAGAAAGGGTTTTGTTAACGGAGACATCTCAACAGTAATGAGTCCTCGAACAGTCTTGCATTGGGCTGAAAATGCAGAAATATTTAAAGACGTTGGCTATGCGTTCAGAGTGACTTTTTTAAACAAATGCGATGATCTAGAAAAAAATATTATTGCCGAATATTATCAAAGATGTTTTGGCGAAGACTTGCCTGAGTCTTCTATTAACATAAAAATTTAATATTTTATAAAATGGACGAACAAGAACTTTTGAAAGAAAGATTTAAATCTGCAGTCACTTCTACTGTAAAAGCTATATCTGAGAATTTTGATTTAGAAATAAAATTTGGTAATAGTAGAGAATCAAAAAAAAACTCTTTAAATCTACCCGACATAATAAATTTAAAAAAAATGCAAGATTTCGTAAATTTAAGAGCTTTCGCGGATTCTGAGGCATTGAAAATCAAATACACAAACGAAAAAATTTATAACTCAAATTTACCAAAAGGAACTATGGCAAGGGCCCTATATGCTGTAGCAGAAAAAATAAGATATGAAAAAATAGGATCTGATAAACTAAAAGGAGTAAAAAATAATATTACTCAATGTTATGAAAATAAATTTAAGGAAAGGAAAATTGAAGAAATAAAAACAGATGCGGATGTACCAATTACTGAGGCATTTGAATTGTACTTAAGAAGTCATTTTTTTAGAATTAAACAAAATGATAAAACTCAAAAAGTTTTAAGTTATTGGAAAGATTTATTTAATAAAAATTTGAAAAGTAAATTAAAAGAATTAGACAAACACATTGAAGATCAAGCTAAGTTTAATGAATTAATAGCTAATTTAATTGAAAATCTTGACTTTGAAGACACTGACACAAAAGAAAAAAATGAAGAAAAAGAAAATACAAAAGATAATTCTTCTTCATCTGAACAAAATGACAAAAATAATGAGGGAGATCAGCAAAAAGAAGAGGGCAATGATAAAAATTTAAATGTTTTAGAAAATAGCTATGAGTCTCTTAATGAAGATAAAAATATTGATGAGGATAATGCTGAAGAGGTCACTAGTAATACGAATTTGGTTAAAAATACTAGGAAAAATTTAGACAAAGAAAAATACAAAGTCTTTACAAATAAATATGATGAAATAAAAAATGCTGAAGAATTAGAAAATGAAGAAGAAATTATAAGACTAAGAAAAAATCTGGATCAACAACTCACCAATTTACAAAGTTTAATTGCAAAACTTGCCAATAAATTACAAAGACAATTGCTGGCTAAACAAAATAGATCTTGGGATTTTGATTTGGAGGAAGGAATATTAGACGCTTCAAAATTATCAAGAATCGTTATAGACCCTTTTCACTCACTATCATACAAAATGGAAAAGGAAACAGAATTTAAAGATACTGTAGTCACTTTGCTTATAGATAACTCTGGATCAATGAGAGGTAGACCAATTTCAGTCGCGGCTATATGTGCAGATATTTTATCAAGAACTTTGGAAAGATGCTCTGTAAAAGTAGAAGTTTTAGGTTTTACGACAAAAAATTGGAAAGGTGGAAAAAGCAGAGAAGAATGGAATTTAAAAAATAAACCAAATAACCCGGGAAGATTAAATGATCTGAGACATATTATTTATAAGTCTGCAGACAAACCCTGGAGACAATCTAAAAAAAATCTTGGACTAATGTTAAAGGAAGGTTTGTTAAAAGAAAACATAGATGGTGAAGCATTGCTATGGGCATATAAAAGAATGTCGGCACGAAAAGAAGAAAGAAGAATTTTAATGGTTATTTCTGATGGGGCACCAGTAGATGATTCTACTTTATCTGTAAATTCTGGAGATTATCTTGAAAAACATTTAAAACAAACAGTTAAATGGATTGAAGAAAATTCTGACATAGAAATATTAGCAATAGGCATAGGACACGACGTTACTAGGTATTATAAAAAAGCAATTAAAATTGCAGATGTTCAGGAGCTTGGGGATGTAATGGTGAACCAATTAACTAAACTTTTTTCTGAAAAAAATAAAAAAACTATACACTAGCCTTTTTTTTTATATTAGATATATCGCTCATACGATAAAGTAAAATTCTAAATGGTATAAGCATTATTAAGGCAACAAATATTTTAACAAAAAGATCTCCAAAAGATAAGGCTATCCAGTTTAAATTTGTTCCATAAAAAGCTATAGAAAAAAATAAAAAAGTATCAATCGAAGACCCAATTAAAGAAGATGCAAATGGAGCAACAAACCATTTTCTACCTCTTAATATATCAAAGATGTAAACATCAATAAGTTGTGCAACCAAAAAAGCAGAGCCAGAAGCCACCGCTATCCTTTTTGATATTAGATTTGAAAAATCTGTTGAAAAATATAATGTTAAAATTATCCCAAAAATAAAACCTAAATAAACAATCTCTTTTGCTATTTTTTTACCATATCTTCGATTTGTTAAATCCGTAATTAAAAATGCAATTGGGTAAGTAAAAGCTCCATAAGTTAAAATTTCCTCTAGGCCCATGTATTTAAAGGGAAACTGAACAAGGTAGTTTGACACAGCAACAATTAAAGCCATTAAAAACGCTAAAATAAAAAAAGGACTATTTTTTACTTTAATCATTAAAAATTAATTTTTTGCAAGTATTTGATTTTTTAGTTTTTTTGCTTTTGAAGATAGTTTAAATGGCTTAACGCCTTTTAAATAAAGATCTAATCCTCCACGATAATCTACGGTCCTTAAAGCCGCATTACTAACTCTAAGACTAATATTCCGCTTCAATATATCGCTCTTAAAAGTAACTTTTTTAAGATTTGGAAAAAATTTTCTTTTTGCTTTATTGTTGGCGTGGCTCACTTTATGACCTTTTAAAGGAGA
>CEUZ01026940.1_pt1 | contig 10248 bp, 11 predicted proteins | sample 361511 | NCBI WGS metagenome assembly CEUZ01 (sample SAMEA2622822, study PRJEB7988) | marine metagenome | biome: marine biome (ENVO:00000447); feature: surface water layer (ENVO:00002042); material: "saline water (ENVO:00002010), including plankton (ENVO:xxxxxxxx)" | depth 5 m | reverse complement strand
TATGTAATTACAAGAGATGCAACTAAAATTTCTCCAATGAGAGCAAGGTATGTAATTCTTTGTAATGCTTATGGGGGTGTTTTAAATGATCCAATACTTTTAAGAATCTCAAAGGACGAATTTTGGTTCAGTTTATCTGATAGTGATATTGGTCTTTATTTACAGGGTGTTAATGCTGATCAAAGATTTAATGTTGAAATAGATGAAATAGATGTAAGCCCTGTCCAAATCCAAGGTCCAAAATCAAAAGCTTTAATGAATGATTTATGCGGTGATCATGTAGATTTTGATAACATGCCATTTTATGGTTTAGCTGAAGCTAAGGTTGGTGGAAGAAGTTGCGTAATCTCTCAATCTGGATTTTCAGGTGAAGCTGGATATGAAATTTATTTAAGAGAGTCTACTTTATATGCTGAAGATATGTGGAATGCTGTTCTTGAAGCTGGAAAGAAACATAACTTAATGGTTATTGCTCCGGCTCATCATAGAAGAATTCAAGCAGGTATTTTATCATGGGGCCAAGATATGGACAATCAACATAACCCTTTTCAGTGTAATTTGGGTTATCAAGTTTCATTATCTGGTAAAGGTGAATGGAATAAACAAAGTGATTATGTTGGTAAAAAAGCTTTAGAAAAAATGAAAGCTGATATCAAAGAAGGTCATAAACCATATAAATTACAATTAGTTGGATTAGAATTGGGAGGCAAACCTATTGAAGAGTATGCTCCTGATTTCTGGTTAATTTCTGGAGAAGGTGGAGGTGAACCAGTAGGTTTTATTACTTCACCTTGGTATCATCCTGAAAAAAAACAAAATATAGCAATGGGATATGTCCCATTTGATGGAACATTAAATGCTAATGGATTCCCTAAAGGAAAACCCGGAACTAAGTATAAAGTTCACTTACCTGAAAAATATTCTGATACACCAGGTAAGCCAGTAGAAGCTGTAGTAGTAGATATGCCATTTAAAGAGTCTTACAACGCTAATACTAGAGAAGTTGTAAAAGGATAAAAATAATTAGGGGGATGTAAGTCCCCCTTAAAATTAAAAATGTTTGCACAATTTTTAGAAATAGTTTTCAAATCATTAAGGCTTGATAAAAGTTTATATAGAGAAACAAAATATTTTGGAGAAGCTGCAATTTATTTTGCAGGTCTAATTATGATATTAGATGGCGTTGCAGGAGCGGTTGCTGCAAATACTATCGTAAAAACCTCGATAGGTATTTCAGGTCTTACAGCTATATTGACTTGGTTGGTATGGGCTATATTCATATATGTTATTGGAGTAAAAATTTTTCCAGATAAAGAAACTAAAATACCTTTTAAAAGAATTTTGATATCGGTAGGCTATGCTCACGCTCCAGGACTTATTAGGTTTTTTGCAGTTTTACCTGAATTAGTAATTTTAATTGTTTTTCTTACTCAATTTTGGATTTTTGCATCATTGATTATATCTACGAAACAAATTCTAAATTTAAAATCTAATTTTAAAGCCTTTGGTATAGTATTTCTATCTTTCTTAATAATTGTTTTTCTTTCAATTTCTTTTGTAATGAGTAGGATGAATGCTCTTCCAATAAGTAATATTAGTTAGATGGGAAAAATAGTTTTCAAAATTCTACAAGATTTACATATTTTAAAACCAGTTAAAATAAAATTTTGAGAAACACTCTCATCTTCATTTTTACATTCCTCACATAAATCATCTAGCTCATTTATATTTTTTTTATTTTTTAAATAATCATTATTAGTCATTGTCTGTCAATCCTGCTCCAGCGGTTCTTTTTTTAGACTCTTCTGTTTCTTCTACATAGGTATTTTCGGATAACTTATAAATTTCTAGCCATTCATTTTCGTTAAAATTATTTTTATTTTCTAAAAATTGTATATTTATTTTACTTGCCTTTTCTAGCACTTCACTACTAAGATAATTTGAATAAATCGATTGATTAAAATTAAATAAAAATTCTTTGTTATCCATTTTTAAAAATATTCTTTTTCCAATAATTTCAGATGCTCTACTTACAAAAGCTATAAAAATCATTGGAAAAGCTAAATTTGTAATTTCAATTTCTTTAAATTCTGAAATTGTCGATGATTGATCAAAAAAATTTAAACCTGAAAGTATTGGACAATAATGATTATTTGGTGAGTTTGATAATTTAATTTCATTAATACTTTCAAAGTTACTAATTTTAAAAATTTTATAGTATTGATTTATATTTTTTAGTCCTGGTAAACCAAACATTTCAAGTAATCGAATATTTTTTCCAATTTCTTCTGCAATTCCCCAAGAAAATCCTATTGCTTTAGTTGCTCTTTTTGCTGTTGTTTCTATTTCACTAAAGCTTCGCATTAATTTAGAGAGTTATATATCCAATAATTGTCGAATTTTTTTAATTCTGTTGGAAGTGGTGCGCCTTGAAACATGCAAATTCTTAACCATTTGTCAGATCTTGGATCAAATTTAATAGCACCAAAAAAAGATAATTTTAATCTAAGCATATCTATTGGCATTAGTTCTGATCCAATTGTGTTATCTTGAATTTCTGCGTAAGGAAACTTTTCTGTTAAAAAAACTCTTCTAATAACATGCCTTAAATCGTTATTTTCTAATAAAAATCTTCCAATCTTCAAACTATTTTTTTTAGTAAAAACTGTCTCATAAAGTTTTTTTATATCTCTTGCAATAGCTAGTGGCTGTTCTAATTCTGATCCTTCCTCAATAAACCTGTCTCCGACTCTTGGTTCTTCTTTATTTTTTGATATAAACCAAAAGTTTTGAATATTTTCTTTTTTTGTAAAATCTATTTTGATTATTTCAGAATAGTTTTTTTCAATAATATTTCTTAAATCATCTATAGTTCTATCAACAGGAATATTAAAAAATTTATCTTCTTCTGAACTCATTTGACCAATTAAAGGTTCTATAATTTTATCGTAAGGCTCCATCATCAATGAAACTATATATTCTATACATTCGTCATTTAAATTTCTCTCTGCCCAATTATAAATTTCATTGAATTGATAAACACTTTCAAAGTTAAATTCATCTTTTAAAAATTTTATAAATTTTTTCAAATCATCTATTAATCCATTGATTTTTTTATTTTGAAATTCACTTTCAGTTTCCCAGCTAGAAACATTTTTTAATGATCTAATTAGACATTTATAAAAAATATCCATATCTGATTTAGAAACTTTTTTAATTTCCCTTATTTTTTTAAGTGCAGTTTCTCTTGCTAAAATCCAATTATTTAAAAGAGTTGGATGATTAACAATAAATGGAGCCATTCCAAGTCCAGTTGAATTACCAATACCTAGATTTCTACATATTTCTATATCAAGTTCTACAGCTAGTTTGGGGTTTCTGTGTTTTGCAATATGATTTACCTGATCAAATGTAAATTGTCTTACAAGATAAACTAACATCATTTCTAATCTAAATGGGCCATATATCTCATCTCTATTTTTTATTCTAAATCTGTCAGCCAAACCAAATTTTCCAGAACCATATACGGCTGTAGTTCTATATAAATAACCCACTTTTGATAAAATTTTAATATCAGGTTGAGTTCCTTTTGAAAGGCTTTCAACTACATGTTCAAAAATTCTAACTGATTTGTTGGCTCTAGAAAGTGTTAATTCCTTATAAGATAATCTTCCTACTTCTTGTTTTGGGACATTATTTATCAATCTATCTAAATCTTGTTTGGATGGAATGCCATCATGTAGCGCAAAAGCAGCGTCCCATTTTGTTGCAATAACTCTATCTGATCTTTCATCATCTTTTATTTGATTTGCAAAACATACAAGCGAGTATGTTCTTTTATTTTTAGTAAAAGAATAAACTGCTGTTCCATAACCTTTTTCATTAAGTTGAAATAAATCTCTATTGTAATGCCAATCTTTAAATTCATTTAAAAAAGACCTTAAAAAAGATAATTTAGATTGATGAAATGATCCTAGTTTAGATAATTTCATCAAGCTTTTTGGGTCTCTTAATCCTATCTCCATTAAATAATGCCTTTATAAAAATTGTACCAATTATTTCCTAAAATGCTGTTTACTTCTTCTTTACTAAATCCAATTTCATTTAAACCTTTCTCTAAATTATTAAATCCTCTAGCATCTAAAAACCAACTTGGTTGCAAAGGAAATCCTGGTTTCTTTTTATTTCCTTCTCCGTAATTTTTTGTTTTTGTCCATGTTCCGTTCCTCATCCATTCAACTACACTATTAGGTTGGTTAAGACATAAATCAGATCCTATGCCAACATTTTTTATACCCATTAGGTCTACTGTTTTTGCAATCATTTCGCAAAAATTTTTTAGTTCACAATTTGAACCATTTTTTAAATGATGAGGATAAAGTGATAAACCTAACATACCACCACTATCAGATAAGGTTTTAAGAAGTGTATCAGATTTATTTCTTATAGCATTGTGCCAAGAAATTGGATTTGCATGAGTAATAGCAATTGGTTTTTCACTAATCTCAATAGCTTCTAATGTGCTTTTTTCGGCAGAATGAGACATGTCAATTACTATGCCAACCTTATTCATTTCCTTAATCGCTTCTCTTCCAAAATTTGTAATACCACTATCAATTTTTTCATAACATCCTGTGGCTAAAAGAGATTGATTGTTGTATGTCAGTTGCATAAATCGACATCCGTGTTCATACACCTTTTCAACAAGCTTTATATCATCTTCAATTGGAGAACAATTTTGAAATCCAAAAAAAATTGCAGTTTTATTTTCAGATTTAGCTCTTTCTATATCTTTAAAATCTTTACCTAAAAAAATTAAGTCAGAATTATCTTTAAATAATATATTCCATTGATTTAACTTATCTAAAAATTCATTGTAATCTTCATGATAAACAACAGTTACATGTACTGCGTCAAGTCCTGCTTTTTTATTTATTTCAAATATTTCTCTTGACCAATTACAATATTGAAGGTTATCAATTCGATAATTCATATTTTATGAGATTATAATTATAATTTTAATTGTCGACTAGTTAATATGTCAAGAATATGCTATTCTAAAGTAAATATTCAAAATCATCATATGAAAAGCAAGAAAAATAATCATAAAGTATCTATAATTATGGGTAGCCAATCAGACTATCCTACTATGAAATTATCACAAAAAGTTCTAAAATTATTAAAAGTCAATTGTGAAATAAAAATCATTTCAGCTCATCGAACTCCTAGTAGAATGTTTGAATTTGCAAAATCTGCTGAAAAAAATAATATATCTGTGATAATCGCGGGTGCTGGAGGATCGGCACATTTACCTGGGATGATAGCATCCTTAACAAGAATACCTGTTATTGGGGTTCCAATCGAAAGTAAAAAGCTTAAAGGCTTAGATAGCTTGTTGTCAATTGCACAAATGCCAAAAGGGATCCCAGTCGGAACTGTGGCAATTGGAAAAGATGGAGCAATTAATGCTGGACTCTTTGCGGCATCAATCATATCTAATTTTGACAATAAAATTAAAAATAATTTGAACAGATTAAGAAAAAAACAGTCAAATTCTGTAAAAAAAAGACCAAGTTAAATGCTTAGACCATCTTTAGGAATAATTGGTGGAGGGCAATTGGGAAGTTTATTATCAGAAGCAGCAAAAAAAATTCAAATTAAAACTGTAATACTTTCTGATGACGTAAGGGCACCAGCAAAAAACTTCGCTGATGTTTTTATTTATGGAAATTATAATGACAATGACGTGATTAATAAATTTATTAATCAGGTTGATATTGTTACATTTGAATTTGAAAATATACCTTACGATATTTTAAAAAAAATTGATAAAGAAAAAAAAGTTTTACCTAATCCTGAAATAAATAAATTAATTCAAAATAGACTTACGGAAAAAGATTTTTTAAATAAAAATAATATTCATACGACAAATTATGCTTATATTAGAAATCTTGAAGATATTAAAATTAATCAAAAATTATTACCTGGGCTCCTTAAGACATGCACACTCGGCTATGACGGTAAAGGTCAATATAAAATTAATAGCTTTGATGATTTAAAAAATATTGACTTTACAAAAGAATATATCCTTGAAAAATTGATAAATCTAGAAAAGGAAATATCAATTATTTTAACAAGATTTGGTAATCAAAAATATGAAATTTATGAACCAATTGAAAATGTTCATGAAGATCAAATTTTAAGAAATTCGAAAATTCCTGCAAACATTTCTGAAAATATTAAAAAAAAATCAATGGAATGGGCTATGATAATAGCTGAAAAATTAGATTATATTGGGACTTTATGTGTAGAATATTTTATTGATAAAAATAATAATCTATATGTAAATGAAGTTGCGCCAAGGGTACATAACTCAGGACATTTGACAATTAATTCACATAATATAAGTCAATTTGAAAATCATATAAGAGCTGTATGTGGTTTAAAAAAAATTAAAATTAAAAAAAAATTTAATGCAAAAATGACTAACTTAATTGGAGAAAATATTTATCAATATAGAGGCAAAACTTTAAAAGATAACGAATTTTTTTTTGATTATCTAAAGGAAGAAGCTAAAAGTAAAAGAAAAATGGGTCATATAACAATAATTGAAGAATAATTTTTTATTTTGTTATTTGCTGTGTAAGAGAAATATTATTGTTAGTTGGTTTATTAACTTCTTTAGAAATTTCATGAAAAATCAAATTAATTTTTTTATACTCTCTTAAAAAATCAGATCCAGAAAGTTCTAAATTAAGATAACTGTTGATATCTTTTTCTTGAATAATAACTGGTTGTCTATTGTGAATTTTACCAACATTCTCACTAGCTTCCCGAGTTATTAAACAAAACTCATTATTTTCATATAATCCAGCTATAAACATACATTTCTTGTCTTCTCTTGTAAAATAGTATGGGGTTTTATTCTTTTCCTCTCTTTTCCACTCGTAGAAACCATCGGCAACTACCACACATCTATAAAGTTTAATTAGTTTTTTAAATGAAATTTTTTCATCAATAGTTTCTAATCTTGCATTTATAAAAGCTTTAAATTCCTTTTTTTTTGCCCAATTTGGTACAATACCCCATTTTAATTTTTCTAAGGTATTACCATTTATATATTTCTTAATTACTGGAAGATTTTGATAAGGATGAGCATTGTAATTCTCACTATCTTCAACTTGTATTGGTGACTTAACAATTTTGCGTGTTTTAGTTACTGCATTTGTAATTACATATCTCCCACACATAAATTCAATTAGTTGTTGGCATAATTTTATTTTAGATTATATGTTTTTCTAAATGATGAAATCAATAGAAAATAATTTTGATCATCCGCAAGTTAATGGTCTTTTGAGAAAACATTTTATAGAATTAAGATCGGTTTCTCCAGAAGGTAGTACTCATGTATTAGATATACCTGGGCTTCAAATTCCTAGTATTAAGTTTTGGAGTTTATGGAATGAAAAAGATTTAATTGGTTGTGGTGCTTTAAAATTTTTAGATAAACATCATGGTGAATTCAAATCTATAAGAGTTTCTGATAAATTTAGAAAAAAAGGAATGGGAGAAAAAATAATTTCACACTTAATTGCTGAAGCAAAAAAATTAGGTATTAAAAAACTAAGTGTTGAGACTGGAGCTGGAGAGTTTTTTAATCCAGCAAGAAAATTATTTAAAAAATTTGGTTTTAAAGTTTGTAAGCCATTTGCTCATTATAAAAATGATCCAAATTCTTGTTATTTTAATTTAGATATATAAAATAATTTATTTAATGATTAACAAAATTTTAAAATTTCTAGATGAAACTTTGGTTGATTTAGTTAAACAATTTAAGTGGTCATATTTACCTCCCTTAATGATTTACATGGCTGCAGGAATTTCTGGCTTAACAGGAATTGTGGGTATATTTTTTGTTAAAGATTATCTTAATCTTTCAGCAGCATTTCTAGCTGGTTTGGGTTTTTGGGCTGGAATCCCTTGGGCTTTAAAAATGCCTTTGGGCCACTTAGTTGATTTAATTTGGAATAAAAAAAACTATATGGTTTTTGTTGGGGCGACTCTGATTAGTTTAAGTCTATTAATAATGTATGGTCTAATAATTCATACTGAAAAATTATCATCTATACTTAAAATAGAAACATGGTTTGTAATTAGCGTATTACTTGCACCTATTGGTTATGTTGTTCAGGATGTGGTTGCTGATGCTATGACAGTCGAAGCTGTACCATTAATTGATGATAGTGGTCAAAGATTTTCGAACGATCAAATTAAAAGTATGCATACAACAATGCAAACCTTGGGTAGGTTTGCAATTATTGGAGGAAGTGTTCTAGTTGCTCTCGTAAATGTTATATTATTTGCTGACACTGATAATTTAGAACAAGCAGAAAAGATAAGTCTTTATGGATCTATATATTTATATGCATTGGTTATACCTGTAGTTTCAGTTTTAGGCATATTTCTTGCTACTTACTTAAAAAAACAAAAAATAAAAAAACTTATAGTTAAAGGAATTTCTATAAATCAAAATTATAATAATAACAAAAAAACTAATGTAAATTGGTGGATACTAGGTGGTAGTTTAATTTTTGTAATTTTTACTTTAGGTATTGGTGCTTTTAAAGTTCCATATGCTCAAGAAATAGTTTTTATCGGATCAATGGCAATAATAATTTTCTTGATGAATAAATTAATTAAGGAATTGCCTGAAAACTTAAGATTTACTGTTGTTGGTACTGCAATAATTATTTTTATTTTTAGAGCTATGCCTGGACCTGGTCCAGGATTAACATGGTTTGAAATTGATGAATTAAAATTTAATGAACAATTTTTCTCTATTTTGTCGTTACTAGCTTCTGTACTAACTCTTTTTGGAATAATATTACTAAGACCGTTTATGGCAAAAAATTCGATTGCAAAAATAATTGTAATCTTATCTGTTGCGGGAGCTATATTATTCTTACCTAGTGTTGGAATGTATTATGGATTTCATAATTGGACTTCATCAATAACAAATGGAATTGTTGATGCAAAATTCATTGCATTGATAAATACAGCTTTGGAGTCGCCTCTTGGACAAGTATCAATGATTCCATTGTTGGCTTGGATTGCAAAGAATGCTCCTTCTCATTTGAAAGCAACTTTTTTTGCGGTATTTGCATCTTTTACTAATTTGGCACTTTCTGCTAGTTCTTTAGGAACTAAATATATAAACGAGATTTATACAGTAACTAGAGAAGTAAAAGATAAAGTTACTGATAAAATATTAACAAATGCTGATTATTCAGAATTAGGTTTAATTCTAATTACAGTTACTATTTTAACTTTAATAATTCCAATTCTCTTTGTATTGATTATTCAAAAAACAAAATATAATACTTCAGAATGATATTTAAACAGCTATTTGATAAAACTTCATCAACATACACTTATTTGATTTCCTCTGGATCAAATAGAGAAGCTCTTATTATAGACCCTGTATTAGATAATGTAGACGAATATATTAAAATTTTAAATGATTTAAATTTAAAGTTAGTAAAAGTTATAGATACACATATACATGCTGACCATATTACTGGAATGAGCAAACTAGAAGAGGAAACCAAGTGTGAAACAGTAATGGGAGATAAAACTCCCATTGATATAGTTTCAATGAAAGTGAAAGATGGAGAAGAAATTAATATAGATGGTATAAAATTAAAAGCACTACACACGCCAGGTCACACTATTGAAAGTTTTAGTTTTGCTATGGAAGATAGAATTTTTACTGGTGATACATTATTAATTGGTGGCACTGGAAGAACTGATTTTCAAAATGGTAGCCCTTATGATGCATTCAAATCTTTATTTAATGTTATTTTGAAATTACCTGGACAAACAAAAGTATTTCCAGCTCATGATTATAAAGGAAATAAAAGTAGTACAATTGAAATAGAAAAAAATACCAATCCAAGATTACAAGTTAATTCTGCAGATGAATATGCGGAAATAATGAATAATTTAAACCTTCCAAATCCTAAACTTATGGACATTGCAATTCCTAGAAATCTAAAATTAGGAAAATAATAGTATATTATATCAAATTTTAATTTTTTTTCCTATTTTAGCACTTTTTATTATTGCATCAAATATCCTTAAGGAAATAATTCCATCAATTCCATCTATTTTTGGTTTAACTTTCATTGTAACAACATCAGAAAAATGATTTATTTGGTTAATTAAAGTTTTATCACCAATTTTTTTTTT
>CEUZ01077325.1_pt1 | contig 10249 bp, 8 predicted proteins | sample 361511 | NCBI WGS metagenome assembly CEUZ01 (sample SAMEA2622822, study PRJEB7988) | marine metagenome | biome: marine biome (ENVO:00000447); feature: surface water layer (ENVO:00002042); material: "saline water (ENVO:00002010), including plankton (ENVO:xxxxxxxx)" | depth 5 m | reverse complement strand
AAAAAAAAAAAATTAACCAAAAGCAATTTGTTTCTGAACACTTTGACTGGAATAATGATAAATATCTATTTATTTCTCTCTTCACTAGTTGCAACATTTTATTATGATCACACTAAAACATTGTTAATAATTATTTTATTTAACATTTTGTTATATTTGGGTTTGTATAATTATCTTTTTAAACTTATTAAAAACAAATGAAAAAATTTTTAAAGATATAACTATTAATATGTGAGGTGATTTAAAAAAAATCTATCTAATTTTTTACTATTTTTTTTAAATTAAAAATTGTTGACATGCCATTAGCAAAAAAAATTGATAAAAAAAACAAAGAAGGGATAAAATACCTATTTGCACCCATCCATCCTAATACAAAAATTGGGTATGAGGCAAAAATAATCAAAATTAAAACAATTTCTTTTTTTATATTTTTAAATGAATAAATTAGACCAATAGCCATAATAGAATAAATTATAATAGTATAAATTATCCTATAAGGTATTACTCTTTGCTGCATTTCGCTTTTGTAATATTGATTTTTTCCTCTTCCATCATATTCATAAAAACCTTTAATATAAAAAGGATCTAACACCAAAGTGTGTAAATTTTTTTTAAAAACATATTTTATGGAAGAAACAGGATTATAAACTATAATATCTAAAGCAGCTTTTTGTATATAATTATAAAAAAGTCGCTCTTCACTTTTGCTTCCAACAATACCTATGTTTCTAAATCTTTTAACAGGTTCTTTCAATTTTATGTTATTTTCTTCCAGCCATTTTTCAGTTTTAATCATCATTTTTTTTTGTGCTTCTTCAATTGATAAATTTTCTTCCATAGCAAGAATGGCGGGTGCTAAATATAAATACATTGAAGATTTAGAGCCAAAACTCATAAAATAAGCAACTCCATCATTTTTATAATTAAGATAGGATATTGAGCCTAAAAAAATCATATAACCTAATATTAGTCCTATAATGGGTTTAAAAGAGTTTTTTCTAAAAACTAATATTAAATAAAAAATTATTGGAATAAAATAAAAAAAGGTTTCTTGACTTATTGAATACATGAATCCCAACATTATTCCTAAAAAAAAATTAGAAAAAAAATTATATGATGGTAATAACAAAAAAGTTAGTAATAAAATCTGAAAAGGAAAAAATAATGATTCATTCCAAAAAGAAGAGTGATATTGAAAAATTGAAGGTTCAAATGAAAGAAACAAAATTATAAAAAAACATTTTTTAATTGGAAAAATAGAAATTATTCTATATGAAAAAAAAATTAATGCTAAATAATATAAAGATGTTTTAATTATTAAATACAATAACTTTCCATTTTTAGTTTTAAAATTTCCTTTTTCATCATAAATTTCTTCTCCAACAATATAATAATAAAGAGCAAGAAATTTTGAAGGCAAAAATTCAGAGTATTCAGCACGAGAAGAAAAAAAGTTTTTACCTTTTTTAATGTTTTGTATTATTGTATTAGCATCATTCCAATGTTTATCGACTGCTAACTTAATCATTGGATGCTCTACTCTATTTAAGCTTTTAGAAAATCTTTGTTGATCGTATTTAGATATATAATAAGCACTTAATAAAATTGAAATTAAAAAAGAAAATAAAATAATAAAATTAATTGATATTCTGGAGTACATTTTTTATCTATTTACACTTTAAAAAGTTTAAATTCAAATAATTAATATAGTAAGATTGAAATTAAAAACATGGACTGTTAAAAAAAAATATTTTGTCTCCAGATGATATTGATACCATAAATACAATAGAAAATTAAATACAGATACTGTTTATTAAAATCATTTCGGATATGGAGATGTATTAATTAATTAATTTATTTAAATAAACTAATTAATAATAATGATAATGAAAATAAATAAAAAATAAATATATTTTTTAAATCAAAAATTTTAGATAAGTTTAATTTTATACTCATCAAAAGTAACAATAAAATCCAAAAAAGCGGGTCATAATATTTATGATAAATGGTAAGTTGGGGATTACTACAAAGAACCAAAATAAATATAGAAAGATTTTTAATATTTTGCTTTGAAATTTCAATTATAAGAAGAAAAGAAAAGTAGAATATCAAAAATAATAATAAGTTATTATTAAAGATCAAATTAGAAATATGAAAAAAAATACCTCCACCAGTAAATCTTTGTTCATATGAAAAAAAATAAATTAATAAAAAAGAAAATAATAATGTAATTAAAAGACTTTTATAATTAAAAATTTTTTTAAAAAATTTTAATTTATTTTCATACAAAGCTAAAAAAGGAATGTAATAGAATAAAAAGATAGAACTTATAAGAATTATTTTATTTGAAAGATTAAATCTTTGAATTAAAGGCACATCTATAGCTGGTACTTTTAGAAAATTTATATCTAAAACGAATAAATAATAAAATGCTGGAAAAGCAAGCGCTATATTTAGAAAAAATATTAAAAAAATATCTTTAGAAATCTTGTAATAGATTAAATAATTTACAAAAAAATATACTGAGAAAACTGAAAAATTAGGACTAAAATATGAACTTATAGATAATAAAACTACATTATAAATTGCAAATGTAAGTTTTTTCTTGTTTTGAAAATTTAAAAAAAAATAAACAGATAATATAAAGAAGGTTAAACCATATATTCTACTATCAGGCCAAATAGATAATGATCTTATTGTTGGAGAAAGAAAAAAAATCGCTGAAAATAATAAGATATATTCTTTTTTTACATTTGGAAATTTTAACTTTAAACAATTATAAAAGATAATTGAACAAATCGGAGCAATTTGTAAGTTAATTAATCTTATAACCAAATCGTTTAATTTTAATTTTTCAAAAATTGAAAGAAGTATTACTAAAACGGGAGAATGTCTTGAAGATTCGTTACCGCTGCCATAATTTAAAAAGGAGTCAAAAAAATTTAATGCAAAATTTTTTGCAATTCGCTTTTGATTTAAATAGTCTGCAAATGCACCACCCGTTGAATCTTCTCCTAAAAAAAAACCAATTAATAAAGTTGCATATAAAGTTACAAATAAAAATATAGAACTTTTATTTGAAATTTTGTTTAAATAACCCATCTTTATTGAAATTTTTAAAGTAGAAATTTACTTTAGAATTACCCTAAAGTATACTTATAATGATAAACGCATCTAAAAAGATAATTTATTTTTATATTTTAAATTATGAAAAAAAATGAAATAGTATTAATTAATCACCAAGGATTAAAATTAGTTGCGGGAATACAAGTTCAAACACCAACTCCTCCAATTGGATTAGCCTACATAGGTTCTTATATTAAAAAGCATGGATATGACTATACGGCCATAGATGCTTGTGGAGAAGCTTTGTCACAAGTTCGTAAAGTTGAACCTGATAGTGATTTAATGATACAGGGGTTAACTTCCAAAGAAGTAATTAACAAAGTGCCAAAAAATGTTAAGGTTGTAGGATTAACTGCATTATTTTCACACGCTTGGTTTTTGGCAAGAAATATTGCTTTTGATATAAAAAAACTTTATCCAAATTGTGTAATTGTTATCGGTGGGGAACATCCAACTGCTTTACCAGGAAATACTCTTCAAAAAAATGATTTTATTGACATTATAGTTCTTGGAGAAGGAGAAGAAACATTTCTTGATCTTATACAATGCATTGATAAAAAATTAGATTTTAGAAGTGTTAAGGGCATTGCATATAAAAACAAAGATGGAAGTATTATAACGAATGAAAGAAGAAATAGAATTACAAACATAGACGATATTCCTTACCCTGATTGGGATAGTTGGAGTATAAACGAATATATAGATCATCAACAAATTACAGGGGTTAATCTTGGAAGAGGAATACCAATTCTAGGAACAAGGGGCTGTCCTTACGAATGTACTTTTTGTTCAAACGATAGAATGTGGACAAAAAGATTTGTTATGAGGTCACCTAAAAATCTTGTTGATGAAATGGAATTCATGAAAAAAAAATATAATGTTACTGCTTTTAGTTTTATGGATTCAACCTTTATAATAAATAACAAAAAAATTATCGCGTTTTGCGAGGAACTTATTAAAAGAGATATAGGTGTATCATATCAGTTACCAGCTGGAACTAGATGTGAAGCAATAAATCAGGAATTAGTATATTTTTTAGGGAAATCAGGTTTAGAAAAACTGTCTTTAGCACCAGAATCAGGATCAGAAGAAATAAGAAATATTATTAAGAAAAAAATTGATTACAAAAAATTTATAGAAGCAGTTAAAATGTTAAGCAAATCAAACATTTCTGTTGGCTGTTTTATTGTAATTGGATTTCCAGAAGATAATAAAAAAACAATTTGGCAAACAATGAAAATGATTTTTAAATTAGCAGCTCTAGGGGTTGATGATATAACTGTTTCTCAATTCACTCCTTATCCTGGTTCTGTGATTTATGATGACTTAGTGAAAAAAAAGGTATTTGATGGCAATCTAGAAGAAGTATCAGATATAGTAAGTTTTTATTCAAAAAAATTGAGATCATACTCCGATCAACTTTCTCCGACCTTCACTCACTATATAATGCTTTTTATGTTTTTTGAGTTTTATTTAATTTCATTTCTTTTAAGGCCATGGAAACCAATAAGTAACTTTATTAAATATATTTTTACAGGTGTAGAAAAAACAACATATATAAGATTTATTACTGAAATGTTATTTACTAGGAAAAAATTTGGTCAAAATTTAAATAAGAACGATTTATAAATGTAGTTTTTTTATATATCCACAATATATATATTTAATTCTTTCTAGCAGGTCTTCTTATTTGAAAACATTTAAAAGTTTGTATAATAAATAATACTTAAATATTTATGGAACATTTAACCCTAATTATACCCGCCAAAAATGAAAAAGAATCACTACCCAATGTATTGAATGAACTTAAAAAATATAATTTAAAAATTATTGTAGTTTTAGAAAAAGAAGATCTTGAAACAATAAATTCAATTAAAGAACATGACTGTAAAATTTTACACCAAATTAATAAAGGATATGGTGATGCATTAACGCAAGGTCTTAGAAATGTAAAAACAAATTTTTTTTGTTTTTTTAACGCTGATGGATCCTTTAATCCGAATGAATTAAAAAATATGTACGATCTTGCTGTAAAAAGAAATGCTGATTTTATATTTGGTTCGCGATATATGAGTGGTGCATTAAGTCAAGACGATACTATAATTACTTTGATTGGTAATAAAATATTTACATTTATGGGTCAATTTTTTTTCTCTCTTCCAATATCAGATATTCTTTATACATTTGTATTAGGCGATACTCAAAAAGCCAATAATCTTCAATTAAAAGAAAAAAGTTTTTCATTTTGTGTGGAGCTACCTATTCTTGCAAAAAAATCTAAACATAAATTAATTTCAGTACCCTCACACGAAAGAGCAAGAATAGCTGGAAAGAAAAAAGTTAATGAATTTAAAGATGGTTTTTTAATACTAATAAATATGATTAAAATATATTTTAAATATTAAAAAATAAACAGGTTTCATAAAAAAAATGTATATATTAATTTAAACTAATTAAAATTTTAATAAATGTTAGAGCATACCGTTTTTGTTTTCTATATATTAATTATATTTATATCAACTATTGGATATGGGTATTTATTTTCAAAAATAATTTATAATGATTTTGCCTCTCTTAATTTTGGGTATTTAGGAATAATTGGATTTTTTTTCTTATGTTTAATTTCACAGTTTAGTACTTTTTTTTCACCACATAATTACTTACATAATTTAATAATTCATAGTATTGGAGTATTCACATTTATACTTTTGTTCTTAAGTCGTAAATCAGAAAGTTTAGAAGAATTAAAAAAATTTTTGGTTTTATTACTAATTTTATTTATTGGAGTTTATGTATACAAAAATCATGATGATTTTCCCTATTATCATTTAACTTATGCATTAAATCTTTCGGAAAATAAATTTATAATTGGTACTGGAATTTTTAGTGGTGGTTTTAAAACACCTTCTTCCTTATTTTATTTCCATTCACTTTTGTATCTTCCATTAATAAAATATTACTTATTTCATATAGGGCCTTTTTTAATATTAATATTTTTTAATTATATTATTATAACAAAATTAATTGAAAAATATTATAAAAGCCAATTTGACATTTCATACTTTTTAACACTGTTAAATTTTACTTTTGTTAATGTAGTTTTTTATAGGATTGGAGAACATGGCGCAGATCGAAGTGGACAAGTTTTATTATTTTTAGCATTTATAATCTTTTGTGAATTATTTTTTTTTAAAAAAGATAAAAATGAAAAAAATTTATTATTTAATTTTTTTTTAGTTTTAATATTTTTAGCCTCAAGTACTAAAGTTTTATTTTATATTTATTTGATTTTTGCACCAATAGTATTTTTTAAAGATAAGTTTTACAAAGAATACCTTGTTAAAAAAAATATATTTATTATTTTAATTTTAATATCAAGTTTTTCAGTAAATTTAACTCACAGTTTTTTAAACACTGGTTGCTTTGTCTTTCCTGAAAAAAAAACATGTATATCTAATTTAGATTGGTCCACGCCAATAGAAAATGTTTCTTACATGAAAGTGCATTTTGAGTGGTGGGCAAAAGCTGGTGGTGGACCAGGGTACGGTTCAGAAATAGAAAAAGATGTATATATAAAAAATTTTATATGGGTGAAAGATTGGATTGAAAGACATTTTTTTAATAAAATTTCTGATACAGTTTCTGGTATAATTTTTATATCATTATTGACTTTTATTTTATTTAAAACAAAAAAAAAAAAAAATTTTTTTTCTAGAAATACTTTTCTAATTTATTCAATTTTATTTTTACTATTTTTAGAATGGTTTTTGAGGCACCCAGCAATGAGATATGGTGGTTTTGTATTGTGGGCACTTCCTTTTTTCATATTTACAGGCTTAAAAATTGAAAAATACGATTTAAGTAAAAAAAAGGTTTTTTTCAGCACAGTTTTAATAGTTATTTTAACTTTTTTTACTTATAACCTGCGAAATGTTCAAAGACTTCATAAAGAAATAAATTTTTATAAATATAACTTAACAAAATCACCTTTTTTTTATGTTAAAGAAATGAAAAGTGAAATCAGCTTTGAAGATGGAGAATTTAAAATATATGCACCACCTTCAAGACAAATGTGCTGGGCCTTAAAAACACCATGCTCATATCATAAAGATTTTGTTGTCAAACCTTTTTTAGGAACAAAGATTGTAATGAAAAAATGATTAATAAAACATACATATGGATAATATCTTTATTAATTAATTTTTTTTAATTAAAAAATAATTTTAAATTAAAAATGAAACTTAGAAAAACATTTGAATATATATGAAAATAGAAACAAATGATCCATTAGCAACTGTATTAATTGTAAACTATAATAATTCAAAATGTATTGATCAATGTTTAAAATCTATAATTAATCAAAATTATAAAAAAATTGAAATTATAGTAGTTGATGATAACTCTTCAGATAATTCATTAGAAATTCTTAATAGATATACAGATCAAATAAAATTAGTAAAAAAAAAGAAAAAAACTGGCTTGGGATTTTTTGATCAAATGAGTTCATATTATGAAGGCTTCAAAGAGTCTAAAGGAGAAATAATTTTTTTTTTAGATAGTGATGATTATTTTCATTTAGACAAGATTTCTATTATTATGAATGAATTTTATCAGGATGAAAAAATTAATATTCTTTTTGATTTGCCCATTAAAAAATATTTAAATAAAGAAATATTTTTTAAAAACAAAAAAAAATTATTTAATAACTATTGGCCATACATTCCTCCAACAAGTTGTATTTCTGTAAGAAAAAATAATTTTGAATATATTTTTAAATTGGTAAATTATAAACTTTTTCCTGATGTTTGGTTAGATTTTAGAATAGGAATTGTTTCCAAATATATTTTTGGCCAATTTAATTTAATAAATAAAAATTTAACTTTTTATAGACAATCAACTACTAGTGTTTCATCTAATTTTGTGCATTTGTCACGAAATTGGTGGAAACGAAGAAAACAGGCGCACAATTATATTCAGCACTTTTTTACAAATAACCAGATTAAATATAAAAAGAATTTAGATTACTTTTTAACTAATTTTATTAATTACTTAATTTAATGAAAAAAAAAATAATTGTAATCGGAAAAAATAGTTTTATTGGATCTAATTTAATTAAATTATTAAAAAAAAAATTTGACATTAAATCATATGATTACCGAAAATTTTTAAATATAAATAGAAAACTTTTAACTGATGTTAGTTATATTATTAATTGCACATCGAATAAACAATATGTAAACAAAAAATATTCCGAAAAAAATGATTTTGATTTTCAAATATCAAAAAAAATTAAAGATTTGAATTGTAAAATGATTTTCTTAACTTCACGAAAAATTTATAAACTAGGCGATAATTTAAATGAGTCAAGCAAACTAAAACCCAACTGTAATTATTCAAAAAATAAATTACATACTGAAAAAATATTACTTAAAAATTTAAAAAATAGAATTTTAATTCTTAGAATTTCAAACCTGATTGGAATAAGCAAGTTTAGAAATAATAATAAAAAAATTCATAAGACATTTATTGACAGTTTTTTTTTAAATATTCAAAGAGGTGTTATTTTTAATAATAAAAAAAATTACAAAGATTTTTTATCAATTAATAAATTTGGTGAAATTATTGAAAAACTTATTAATAAAAAAGTTGTAGGCATATATAATGTCTCCTTAGGCCAAAAAGTATATTTAACTAAACTTGTAAATTGGCTTAATTTATTTAATAAAAACAAGTATAAAAGTATTGATATTCCAAAAGGTAATAAAACTGAATGTTTTTACTTAAATAATGATAAATTAATGAAAAAAATTAATATTAAAAATAAATTAATTGATTTAGAAAAAGATTGTAAATCTATAAGTAAATTTTTTTTTAAAAAAAAAAATAAATGAAAAAAAAAATTGCATTAATTTTTGGTATTACTGGACAAGACGGATCTTACTTAGCTGAATTTTTAATTAAGAAGGGATACTTTGTTCATGGTGTAAAAAGAAGGTCTTCATCTTTAAATACTGCAAGAGTAGACCATATTTACCAAGACCCACATGAAAAAAAAAGAAAATTCTTTTTGCATTATGGAGATATTACTGATGCAATTTCAGTTTCATCTTTAATTAAAAAAATTAAACCAAATGAAATTTATAACTTAGCAGCACAATCGCATGTATCAGTTTCTTTTGAAGTTCCTGAGTATACAGCAAATGCCGATGCTATTGGTGCTTTAAGAATATTAGAAGCAATTAAATTTCATGGATTTGAAAGGATAACAAAATTTTATCAAGCGGGTACTTCAGAAATGTTTGGCAAAGTAAGAGAGACGCCTCAAAATGAAAAAACGCCTTTTTATCCAAGGAGTCCTTATGGTGTTGCAAAAGCATATGCCCACTGGATTACAATTAATTATAGAGAAGCTTATAATATTTTTGCTTGTAACGGTATATTATTTAACCATGAAAGCCCAGTAAGAGGTGAAACTTTTGTTACTAGAAAAATAGTAATGGCTCTTTGTAAGATTAAAAATGGATTACAAAAAAAATTATATTTAGGAAATCTTTACGCAAAACGAGACTGGGGTCATGCTAAAGATTATGTCGAAGCAATGTGGAAAATGTTACAAAAAAAAACTCCAACTGATTATGTTATTTCAACGGGTAAACAATATTCAGTAAAACAATTTGTAAATTTAGTTTTAAAAGAACTTAGAATTAAGTTCTCTTGGAAAGGTAAAGGAGTTAATTTAAAATGTTATGACTCTACTGGCAAATGTATTGTTGAGTGTGACAAAGAATATTATAGGCCGTTAGAAGTTGATGCATTATTAGGAGATTCAAGAAAAGCTAGAAAAGAACTTAATTGGAGACCAAAAACAAATATCAATAAATTGGTAAAAGAAATGGTAAATAGTGAGTTAAAAAATATTAACTCATGATTAACTTGCAATCTAAAATTTATGTTGCTGGTCACAAAGGATTAGTAGGAAGTGCGATTGTTAGGCAATTAAAAAAAGAAGGTTACAAAAAAATTATTTTTGTAGATAGATCAAAGTTAGACTTAACAAACCAACTTAAAGTACTTAAATTTTTAAAAAAAAAAAAACCTGATTTTATATTTATAGCTGCAGCAA
>CEUZ01278111.1_pt1 | contig 10250 bp, 7 predicted proteins | sample 361511 | NCBI WGS metagenome assembly CEUZ01 (sample SAMEA2622822, study PRJEB7988) | marine metagenome | biome: marine biome (ENVO:00000447); feature: surface water layer (ENVO:00002042); material: "saline water (ENVO:00002010), including plankton (ENVO:xxxxxxxx)" | depth 5 m | reverse complement strand
TAAAAAAAGAACGTGGGAGGTTTATCGATTTTTAATGAGAGGTTCTGATTTAAATTGGATTTTCCACCTATTTCACTCCACCCCAGCTCTTTTAAATCGTGGGATTTTAAGTTTTTCAGGAGTTAAAGTACAACTTTCTAAAAATTTTACCTCCCTCCTGAATTTATTTAAAAATTTTGCAGAAGGTTTTTTTACCCCTATTCAACTTTTTTTAAAAAACCCCATCGAAAAAATTTTGATTGGAGAAAAACCGATTAATTCATACCAATACTATCAAGTTGCTGCCAGCGAGGGGATACTTCAAAGTCTTCGGTTTTTGGAACGAATTTTACCTGGAGGAATTCCTTTAAAAAACCTTCAGTCAACTAGGAGAGAATCTTGGGAAATTTTACAAAATTATATAGAAAAAAAGAAAATAATTACCCATAAAGATCTTCATTTAGGGACACATTTCGTTCTTCCAAACCAAGATTTGGCAATCTATTCAAGTGGAATTGAACAAATCACAAATAAAAACGAAATTCTTTTAAAAATCACTATTTTTAATCATGGAAAAAAGAGATCAAACCCACAAGAAATTATTATTTCCAACTTGAATTTTTTCCAACAGACCCTTTCAATTCCAATAATTTCCCCTTATGAAGAACGGGTTCTAAATGTACTTATTCCAAAAAATAGAATTCATCCGCTTTTCCCAATCAAAATTATCCTTCCCAAAAATAAGTCAGAGGTCTATACCGCCAATCAAGAAGTCAATTATTGGCCAGAAAGATTTTGATTATGAAAAAAACGAATCATCCTCCTGTGGAATATTCAGAATACTTGCAACTTGATAAGATCTTAACTGCTCAAAAGCGTTTAAGTTTGAATACAGAGCAACCTGCGCATGATGAAAGTCTTTTTATCATCATCCACCAAGTCTACGAACTTTGGTTTAAAGAAATTTTGATTGAATTAAAATCAATTATAAAAATCCTTTCACAAGAATATGTTCTCGAAACTCAAATGTATATCGTTGTAAATCGGATGAAGAGAATTCTTGAAATTCAACGAATACTTATTCAACAAATTAAAGTTTTAGAGACAATGACCCCTTTAGATTTTTTAGAATTTAGAGATTTGATATCCCCTGCAAGTGGGTTTCAAAGCGCTCAATTCAGAGAAATTGAAAACCGATTAGGTCTTTCTAGAGGCTCAAGAGCAAAATTAAATGAAACCTCTTATGAAACACTTCTTCATCCTGAAGAAAGAGACAAAATACTTGATTCAGAGAATTCTCCCAGTCTACTTTTTTCTCTTGAGAAATGGTTGGAAAGAAATCCCTTCGTTTACAGAAACGATTTTCAGTTCGCACAAGAGTATCAAAAGGTTGCTTTAGAAGGAATTGACAGAGACCGAAAAATCGTTTCTGTAAACAGTCGACTCAGTGACTCTGAAAAGAAAAAAGAACTTTTAAAAATTGAGGTAATCAAAAAAAATATTGAATCTCTTTCATCAAAAGAAGTTTACGATCAATCAAAAGAACTTCATCAACGTAAAATGAGTTATGAAGCAACATTAGGTGCTCTATTTATCTCAATTTATGATGATTATAGTATTAATCACCTCCCTCATAAATTAATCATACAATTAGTAGAGTTAGATGAATCAATGACGACTTGGAGATATCGTCATGCTTTATTAGCTCTTCGAATGATTGGTCAACGGATTGGAACCGGAGGAACTAGCGGATATGACTATCTGAGAATGACATTAGAAAAACATAAGGTATTTCAAGATTTAGCAACACTTTCGACTTATTTAATTCCTCGAATCGAACGGCCTCTGTTACCACAATCACTCGAATCAGATATGGGATTTAGAAAGTCTTTTTTATGAATTCAAAACATTATTCTCACTTTTTAAAGAATGCAAAAGAACAAAACAGACTCTATTTTACTGCTCATAGCCATCAATTCTGGCCTGATGTCACTCGAGATGCAGTCATTGAATGTTGGGAAGATGCCTCAAAATTTGTTGATGATAAATGGAAAAAAATCTTTAGTGAAGTGATTCCAGAAGCTCAAAACTGGGTAAAAAAACATCTTTCTCTGCAAGATTCTAATCAAGTTGTTTTCGGTCAAAACACACATGAACTTGTATATCGATTATTGTCCGGATTGAACTGGAACAGGCCTCTTCGAGTGCTTACAACTGATTCTGAGTTTCATAGTTTTAATCGGCAAGCGAAAAGGTTATCCGAAGTTTTTTCCATCTCTTTCGACTGCATTCCCCAAGAACCTTTTGAAACTTTAGAAAAACGTCTTTTAAACGCTATTGAACAACATTCTTATGATGCTTGTTACTTAAGTCACGTTTTCTACAATAGCGGAAAAATTTTACCCTGGGAATTTGTAGCTCAACATTTTACAAAACGTTTTCCAAACGCTCCCTTTATTCTCGATGGTTATCACAGTTTTTTTGCAATCCCGATTGATCTCTCAGACCTTGGGAACCTCATTTACTTTACGGCAGGAGGATATAAGTACGCTCAATCAGGAGAAGGAGTCTGTTTTTTAACAGTCCCTCAGGTTTCAACATTAAACCCCACTCAAACTGGATGGATGGCTGGAATCAACGAACTTGAAGGAGCTCCTCAATCTCAGGTTTCTTTTTCAAAAGATGCCAGTCGTTTTTTGGGTTCAACTTTTGACCCCACGAGTTTATACCGGTTTCGATCAGTAATGAAACTCTTTCATGAAAACCAATGGACAATCGAAAAGATCGATCATTATATCCGTTCATTGCAAAAAGAATTCATCACCCTCCTCCCTCAATCAGGCACTTTCTCAAGAGAAACCCTTCTTTCTGATCAACTCTCTAAAATAGGTCACTTTTTTAGTTTTTATTGTTCAGACCCTAAAAAAACAGATGTATGGCTACGCAGTAAGGGAATTATCGGAGATTATCGAGGGGAGATTTTTCGAATTGGATTTGCCCCTTATCACACAGACAAGGACATTCAGGAGTTTTTTGACCGTTTGATCTTGCACTAAAACAGTCTCTAAAACCCCCTATAGAAGTATAGTACTTCCTTATTCCTTGACGAGAGAGAAATTGTAAGAGAGAGATCGTATTACGCAATGTGGCAAAGTTTTTGATTTGAAACCTAGCTTTCTGATCAAATTTTAACTTTTTATAATTTATTCCTGTGGTGGACTATGACCAAAAATAAAATAAACTCAATTTTCATCTCTATTTTATGTGTGTTTACAATTTCTCTCGCCTCCTGTGAAAGAGAAAAAGAAAAACCTATAAATCCTTTAACTCTAGATACAAAGATATCAACTCATCCTGGTGGAAATTTAACATGTGCAATTGTTGGAAGCAGTCGGAAGCTCTCTTGCTGGGGACAGTTTCAATATAATTTAACTGCAGCAACTCCAGAAGGTTATAGTCCAGGGCCCGCAGGTGTTGTTAAAAGCACTCCTTTTTTTCTCACCGATGAAACAGGAAAAGAAGTCACCGATGTTCGAGACGTATCTATAATGCCTCAAGCAATTTGTGCGATTCTCATTGATGGACAAATGCGATGTTGGGGGGGGATGGCTCTTGGAGATACTGAAGCCCTTGGAGTCACCTTGGTGTTAGGATTGGCCACTGGAGAAGTAATTCCCATTCCTCCTTTGGCTGAAATTACTCATATAGCGGGTGCGTACAACTCTCTTTGTGTAGCAGGCAAGTCAATTTCGGATGAATCTTTTGCAGACACCCTTATTTGCTGGGGGAATGGTGGGAACTTTGGACTGAATGGATATGGCGATGGAACTCTTAGCGACCAAAATTCAAGTACTTTATCTGATGCAATCGAAAATCATCCAAACGGAGTTCCTCTTCCCGAAGGAGGTATTATTTCTTTAAAAGGTGGAGGCCAACATTTTTGCGCTATTCTCAGTAGCACGAGTCATGAGGCAGGAAATGCCATTTGTTGGGGAGTTGGTTCCTCCGGTCAACTAGGTTATCCAAACATCTATAAAAATAACATCGTTGCTTTTAGAATGGTTGGATATACAAACACTCCTAAAGATGTTGGATTTATCGAATTTAACGGAAGATTAGTAAAAGAAATCTATCCTTCTGATGACATCACTTGTGCTCTGGTAACTGTTCCAGAAAATGATCTTCTCTCAAGTGGTGTGAGATGTTGGGGAGATGCCTTGGGATCAAAAATTTCAGGATACTCTCTTGAAGAACTTCAAGAATTTGCAAAACCAGAGAATTTTGCAGACCTGGTTATCGCAGATACTCCTGCTGGTCAATTTCTAGAACAAGCAAGGGCTATTTTAGCTCCTCTCCCATATGATGTAACTTTAGGCTTTTACAAAGATATGGATCCATTACTATTCAACTCATTAAAAAAGAAAAATGACACGAATTCTATTTCAAACAGTTTGACTTCAAGTACAGATGACTTGACTGAAAAGAAAAAGAATTTAGATTTATTAATCCATGCCAAACTAAATGCCGGAAGAAGAGCTCTTGGTAAAACAAGCTATCTTCTTAATAATATTAGTGAAGCAGAATCTATTATTGGTCTTAAAGCTCGACAACTCGGAGTAGGAGATCACCATGCGTGCGCTCTTATGGATCCGGCTCCCACCCCAAATTCAATCTATATTTACTCTTCAGTTCGTTGTTGGGGCAGAAATGACTTAGGATTTATCAATGAACAACTCACTTTTGGAAGATTTCGTTCAGACTATGAAGGTCAAAACTTTATTGGTTCAGAAGAAGTCTCCATTGCCGATGCTTTAGACATTCCTTATCCAAACTATGAAGGTCAACTGATAAATGGACTTTCACCTATTTTTGATGAGATTCATGCAATTACAGTGGGACAGCAACACAGTTGTGTTGTCGTCTATCCGGATGTTGAAGCCTACAGTAATGATTTTGGGAGTGAAGATGGCTGGGCATCTGACCCAAAGGATAATGAAAGAGGAATCAAATGCTGGGGACGTGGTGACCACGGAGAATTAGGTTACGGAGATAATGCGATTCGTCCGGATATGAAAGATGATTTTGTCATGTATTATACCGCTCCGAAAAAATAAAAAAACCACTTTAGAAAACTTCTATGACGGGAACAGATAAATAGAGACGATCGTCTCTATTTATCTGTTTTTTTTAGATTTTTTTTTTATTTTTCACTGATGATTTACCTCTGTTGTTATGATATGTCTTAGTGCATCATGCGCATTCTCTTCCCTACACTTCTCATTCTTAGCTCGCTGTCTGGCTTTGCTTACCAGAGTTCTTTTATTAAAGAAAAAAGAGAGTGGTCCTATAAACTAAACCTTTTCGTTAAAAGTTTTCCTTTTCATTCATTTTTCTTCAAAACATTCTTTCAACACTTTAACGACTCCCTAGAAAATGGACCAATTGAGGTTTGTTCTCTTAACCGAGTTCAATTTAAAAAAAGGAAGAAAGAAAGACACCTTAAAAAAAGCCGAAAGCATTACTGTAAACTCGCTGAAGAGCGTTCTATCCAAGCTTCTGAAGATGTCATCCAACGAATGAGAGAAGTTCAGTTTGATTTCAATCAACTTTTAAAAGGGAATCGTTTTACCACTGCTTTATTTACCCACCAACTTCATCAAATGAGCAATAAGATCAAAGAGTTTGATGAAGTTTTTGAAAAAAGAATTAAAAGAAGTGAGAAAAATCTAGACTTATGTAGCAGTTTGCTTACGGTCCGTTCTCGAGTTCGTTGCTATTCTCGATTTGGAAAAAAAATAGAAAAATTTAACGTTCAAAATTGGATTGATAAAATATTTATCGAAACTTTTCATCAAAACAACCTTGTTCGTTTTCTCTATTTTCCACTGTGCGGTTATCATGGAACACTTCGAAATCGAATGATTGACTGTAAAAAACAAAATGGAGAATCAGCAGAATGGCAGGCTGAAGACGGTTCTTCTTGGAGCCTTATTTCTTCTTCAGGTTTAGGTGATACTGTTTGGATTGAATTAGATAGCTATGTTTTATGGTTTTTTGGAAAAAAGGATCTCTCCTGTGAAACCGCTGATGATTTTTTCGGATTTCAATCAGATTCTGTTCATTTTTCTACTCCTTCAGAACAACGTTTAAAGACACACTTTATTCTTCCTCTGTTAAAAACACCTCAAGAGATCATTGCTTCTCAAGTTTGTTATTCGGAGATTCAATGATTTTAAAACCCTCTCATCTTAAAAAGACATCAAGAATCTTTGTCGGAATGTCAGGAGGCGTAGATTCTTCTGTCGTTGCCGCTTTATTAAAAGACCAAGGATATCAAGTTGTTGGGCTTTTCATGAAAAACTGGGATGAAACAGATGAAAACGGAGTTTGTTCAAGTCAAAAAGACTATGAAGATGTTGCAAAGGTTTGTGATCATATTGGAATTCCATACTACTCTGTTAACTTTGTAGAAGAATACCAACAACAGGTCTTCGATCATTTTTTAACTGATTACGAACAAGGATTTACTCCGAATCCAGATATTCTCTGTAATCGTGAAATTAAATTTAATGTTTTTTTAAAAAAAGCAAAAGCACTTGGTGCTGACTTCCTTGCAACAGGTCATTACTGTCAGTTAGATTACACCGATCCGACATCCCCTCTTCTTTTAAAGGGAAAAGACCCTAATAAAGACCAAAGCTATTTTCTTCACGCTGTCCCGAAAGAACTTTTTAAAGATGTTCTTTTTCCAATTGGTGGATTAGAAAAAACAGAAGTCAGAGTTCTTGCTCAAAAGTATGGTCTAGCTACACAAGATAAAAAAGACAGCACAGGAATTTGTTTTATTGGTAAACGAAAATTCCAGCCTTTTTTAGAAAATTATATTCGGCCAAAAAAAGGAGAATTCAGAAATCTTGATGAAACACCCGTCGGAACTCACCTCGGCGCTCACTATTATACTCTTGGCCAAAGAAAAGGACTGGGTTTAGGTGGACCTGGAGATCCTTGGTTTGTCGTAAAAAAAAATATTTCAAAGAATCGCGTTTATGTTGAACGTGGAGAAACCCATCCTGCCTTATTCACCCGATGGTTGAAAACGGATGATTTTAATTGGTTAGTTTCAAAAATCCCTCGTTTTCCTTTTGATTGTAAAATAAAAGTCCGATACCGACAAATAGATCAAGATGCATTTATTCAAGAGGAAGAGGGTGCTTATAAAATTACATTTAAAAAACCTCAAAGAGCTGTTACGCCTGGACAATATGTAGTCCTTTATCAAGACAAAGTCTGCCTTGGAGGGGGTCGAATAAAAAGCGTTTCACCAACCCTCTGGGATGAAAAAACACTCGCTTCACCATCTCAAATAGATCAAAATCAATAATATGAGAATTCAAGCAATACCTCTTTCAAGTTTTTTTCCACTTGCTCGCGTATTTGCGGCAATTTACCTGTATCAAACAGGAAGCGCTCCAGTTTTATGCTTACTCGTCCTCTTTGGCCTTTTTCTTCCATTAATAGGACTTCATCTTCTGATTCAAACTCCCTTGGTTCCTCCCTCGTTTTTTGTCGCTGATCCTTTTCGGTACACGTGGTTGATGGGGTGGTTTTTCTTAATTCTCCCTCTTGGAACGGTGCTAGGATTTGATGCATTTTCGTATCGATACTTTAAAATGATTTTTGGTTTTCAAAACTATTACGGATTAACGCATAGGCAGTTTCAAACCCTCTTTTTCTTTGGCTGGGGAATGTATGGTCTTTTTCAAACACTCAAAGGTTTTCCTCATATTGGTTTATTAGGATTTCTTCCAATTATTCATCCTTTTTTTAAAAAATACGGATTTTTTTTAGGTCTTCTCATTATTCCTTTGTTTATTCATTCAACAACTGAAAGCTATCTATTCCCATTTTTTCTTTTTTCTTTATTTCCATCTCCTAAATTCCCTTTATTTTCCTTCAAGAAACGATCTATTTTCTATGATTCAAACTGTAGTTTTTGTAGAAAGTGCATTCAGCTCATTGATTCAGTCGATTTATTTAAACAACTTAGATTTTTGACTCTTTCTGACGCACCGAAAAAAATAAAAGAGTCTTCAAAACAGAATACTGATCGTTATCAAACGTGGGTTTTATCTAGTGAAACTCAAATCTGGACCGGATGGGAAGCCGTTTTACAGCTTTGTTATCGGATCCCACTTTTGTGGGTCGGTGTTCCTATTGTTTTTCTTTTGAAGCAGATTTTTCGTGAAAGGATATACGAAACTATTAAATTAAAACGCTCGTTTTTAAATCTTTTTCTTGAAACTCCTACATTACAAAAATCAACATTCCTCTTTTGGGTTTTTCTTGTACTGATTTGCCTGAGTTTAAGTGGTCATTTTATGGAGACATTGAATATAGGAAACTTCCCCCGTCCTCTCTTATTTTTAAAGTGGATGTTTCCTTTTTTTATCTAAAAGCTATTTCCAACGCTTTCCGCCCTGTTTAATTCGATCCCACTGCTGCTTCACCTGAGTTTTGGATCCATCTTTAAAGCGCTGAGCTCTTTCGTGTTCTTTTATAAAATCAAAGGCATATAAATGAGTTTTTTGAGTTCTCCAAGCCTCCACCATTGCATCAACGTTTGTTTTTTGATCATCTACAAAAATGATTGCTTGAGGAGTTTCTTTTATTTTTTTAAAAAACAAACGAAGTAGTCCACCTTTGTGCTGACCTGCCCCCATCAAAACCCCCTTATTCATCAATACTTTTCGGGGCTTGCGGTCGAATTTAAATTTTAAAATTTCTTGAGGAGTAAACCCTTCTTTTTTAAGTTCATTTTGAGACTGAAATGGAACAATAGGTTCTTTCCATTGATCTAATTCAACAAGCGATTCATTCAGATCAATATAGCGATTCACTAATAGTTCTCTTACGGTTGAATAAAAAAAATCGCTCCCTCGAGAAGTTTGAATCATCCAATGTGCTTTTTTTCTTTTTAAAAACTGAACAAATGAAAGTGCTTTTTGTTCAGTTAGAGTCATCTCCCCAAAACTATACAAAACCCCTTGAACAAAAAGTAAATCTTTAAAATTTTTTCCTACCGAATCATTTTTTTTCTTCCCAAGTTCGCCTCTTTGCCAATCAAACCAAGCATCACTTCCCAGAATCCGCTTCATTTTCAAAAGAGTATTGTCATTATCAAAAACAAACCAAACTGAAGAGGGAGGGTATTTTCTGAGAACCATTTTTGAATCTCTCTCAATGACATCAAAAGAAGAAACCCTTTTTCTAAATACTTCACTTTTTCCAGTTAAACTAAAAATGAGAAGAGACAAAAAAACAACGGTCCTCATGCTTTTTCCTTTCCAATATAACTCACTTCTACTGCACTTCGATCGATGATTACAGTTTCTACGTAAACGTCGATAATTTTATTCTCTAATCGAGCTTCATACGGAATGAGAACACGAAGATAATCTGGAGTATATCCTGACATCCAATTTCTAGTTCCATCAGGTCCTTTTACTCTACTCTCAACAAGTACATCAGAAAAGAGACTTCCTCTTTTTTTTAGCTGTTCTTGATAAATACTTTCTAAACGAGTCATCGAATCTTCAGAAAGAATTTTTGATCTTCTTTTTCTCTCCCCTTTTTCAACGGAATTCGGTAATCGCGTCGCCGGAGTATTTGATCGCTCTGAATACGGAAAAACATGAAGACGTGACCAAGGAAGCTTATCCAACAGTGATCGGCTGGATTCAAAACATTCAAGACTCTCTCCTGGAAATCCAGTGATATAGTCCATTCCTACAAAGACATTCCCCCTAAACTTTTTTATCTCATCTATTTTTTTTAAAGTTTCAATTACGTCTTTTTCTCTATATTTTCTTTTCATTAGTCTAAGAATCTTAGAGTCGGTATGCTGCAAAGACACATGAAAATGTGGGCACAACGAGGAATGATTTTTCATTAACTCTATAATTCGAGGAGTGATTTCAATAGGATCAAGTGAACTCACCCTGAGACGTTTAAGACTCGTTTCAGACAATACTTTTTCTAAAAGCTCTTCAAGAGCTCTTCCTTTATCTGCCCACTCTACGCCGTAGTCACCTACATTCGTTCCTGTAAAGACCACTTCTTGAACTCCAGATTCAACTAAAGAACGAATCTGATCAATCACTTTTTTGGGACGAAGACTACGAGATGGACCTCTTCCATAAGGGATAATACAGTAAGTACAAAAAGACTCGCATCCTTCTTGAATTTTTAAAAAAGCTCGAGTTCTTCCTGAA
>CEUZ01020746.1_pt1 | contig 10252 bp, 13 predicted proteins | sample 361511 | NCBI WGS metagenome assembly CEUZ01 (sample SAMEA2622822, study PRJEB7988) | marine metagenome | biome: marine biome (ENVO:00000447); feature: surface water layer (ENVO:00002042); material: "saline water (ENVO:00002010), including plankton (ENVO:xxxxxxxx)" | depth 5 m | reverse complement strand
GGATCAAGAATGACAGCAATGGATAATGCAACAAGAAATGCTGGTGAAATGGTTGATAAACTTACTATTCAGTATAATAGAAGTCGCCAAGCAGCAATTACTAAAGAACTAATCGAAATTATATCAGGAGCAGAAAGTTTATAATTATGAAAAAAGGAAAAATTACACAAGTTATTGGAGCGGTAGTTGACGTAAAATTTGAGGAAGAATTACCAGAAATTTTAACAGCACTTGAGTGCAAAAATGGGGATAGCAGACTCATTTTAGAGGTAGCACAACACTTAGGAGAATCTAGCGTGAGAACAATTGCGATGGATGCAACTGAAGGGTTAAAAAGAGGAGATGAGGTAATAGATACTGGGGCTCCAATTAAAGTTCCAGTTGGACCAGAAACATTAGGAAGAATTATAAATGTTGTTGGTGAGCCTATAGATGAAAAAGGAGAAGTAAAAACAAAAGAAAGTTGGCCTATTCACAGAGCTGCACCAGAATTTAATGATCAATCAACTGAAACAGAAATATTAGTAACAGGAATAAAGGTGATAGATTTATTAGCTCCCTATGCAAAGGGAGGAAAAATTGGATTATTTGGTGGTGCTGGTGTTGGTAAAACAGTTATTATAATGGAGCTTATTAATAATATTGCAAAAGCGCATGGTGGATTTTCAGTTTTCGCTGGAGTTGGAGAAAGAACAAGAGAAGGTAATGATCTTTATCATGAAATGATTGAGTCAGGAGTTATAAAACCAGAAGGCTCTGGATCTAAAGCTGCATTAGTTTATGGACAAATGAATGAGCCGCCAGGAGCTAGAGCTAGAGTAGCTTTGACAGGATTAACTGTAGCCGAATATTTTAGAGATCAAGAAGGACAAGATGTATTATTCTTCGTAGATAATATATTTAGATTTACTCAGGCAGGCTCGGAAGTTTCTGCTTTGTTAGGAAGAATTCCTTCAGCCGTTGGATATCAACCCACTTTAGCAACTGACATGGGAAATTTACAGGAAAGAATCACAACGACAAATAAAGGATCAATTACATCTGTACAAGCTATCTATGTGCCTGCGGATGATTTAACCGATCCAGCTCCTGCAACATCATTTTCACACTTAGACGCTACAACAGTTCTATCTAGGCAAATTGCTGAGCTTGGAATTTATCCTGCTGTAGACCCACTGGACTCTACATCAAGAATATTAGATCCTCGAATTGTTGGAGATGAACATTATAGAGTTGCAAGAGAAGTTCAGAAAGTTCTTCAAACCTATAAATCATTGCAAGATATTATAGCAATTTTAGGTATGGATGAGCTGTCCGAAGAGGATAAACTAACTGTTGCAAGAGCAAGAAAAATTCAGAGATTTTTATCTCAACCATTTTTTGTTGCTGAGGTATTCACAGGATCAGCTGGAAAACTTGTTGATTTAGAGTCTACAATTAAAGGCTTTGATGCAATTTGCAAAGGTGAGTATGATCACTTACCTGAAGCAGCTTTTTATATGGTGGGAACTATTGAAGAAGCAATCGAAAAAGCTGAAAAAATGGCAAAAGAAGCAGCAGCCTAATGAGTGAAGAATATAAATTGGAAATAATCAACCCTGAACAATCTTTTTTAGTAAAAGAAGATGTTGTAGAGGTTGTTGCTCCTGCTTTTGAAGGAGAAATGGGAATATTAAAAGATCATATTCCAATAATCTCTTTTTTGAAACCAGGTATATTAAAAGTAATTTCTAAATCTTCAGAGGAAAAATATTATTTAGAGGATGGTATTGTCGAATTTAAAGATAATAATTTATCAATATTGACAAGCTTTATTGTAAAAACGACAGAATTTGAAAAAGATAAATTGAATGATTTTATTCAAGAGGCAGAAAAAGAAATTGAAAATCCTAACCTAAATGATCAAAAAAAATATTTAATTGATCAGAAAATAGAAGCTCTTAAGTTACTCTCAATAAATTAAGATGTTTTTGTATTTTTTTATAAACATCTAATTTAAAATCAACTGCAACTTTTGTTAAATCGCTTATATTAATCCACTTCCAATCTAAAAATTCAGGTTTGTGAGTTCTTAAATTTATTTCTTTATCATTCCCATTAAACTTCATAATAAACCATTTTTGTTTTTGACCTCTATATTTTCCTTTCCAGATTATACCTAATAAATTTGGAGGAAGTTCATAAGTCAGTATTTCATCTATTTCTTTAATTAATTTTACATCTTTAATTCCTGTTTCCTCTTCAAGCTCTCTTAAAGCTGCAGATAAATAATCTTCTCCTGGATCAATACCACCCTGAGGCATTTGCCAGAAGTTTTTTGGATTATCTATTCTTTTACCAACAAATACTTTATTTGCCTGGTTTAACACCACTATTCCAACGCCATTTCTTAATGGTAAGTTGTATAATTTGTTTTTGTCCATTAACCGTTTAGTAACTTAATTGCATATTCTAGTTGATTATCAGTATCTGTATTTATTCTAAATTCTTCAGAACTCTCTGCAACAACTATATCAGGAGAAACCCCAACTTCTGAGATTGATTTTCCAGAAGGAAGATAATATTTTGAAACTGTTAATCTTATTGCACCTCTATTTTTTAAAGGAATAATTGACTGAACTGAACCTTTTCCATAACTGTTTTCACCGATAATTATAGCTCTTTTGTGATTTTTTAGAGCGCCCGCAACTATTTCAGCTGCAGATGCGGAACCATAATTAATTAATACTATAAGGGGGTTTCCATTTAAAATATCACCTTTTTTTGCAAACCACTTTCTATTTTCTCTTTCTTTCCTACTTTTTGTGGAAACTATTTCTCCATTATCAAGAAAAAAATCTGCAATTTTAACTGCTTGTGATAGAAGTCCACCAGGATTATTTCTTAGATCTAAGATAAAATATTTTACGTTTTTATTTTTATTTAACTTTGAAATTTTTTCTTTAATTTGATTGCTACTGTTTTCATTAAATGAAGTTAATCTAACATATCCCAAGTTTGTATCTATTATTTTTGATTTTACTGACTCTATTTTTATAATTTCTCTAGTAATGTTAAATATTAAAGATTTTTTAACGCCTCTTCTTCTTATAGTAATTTCTAAATCAGAACCAACTGGTCCCCTCATTAATTCTACTGCCTCGGTTAATGACTTACCTTGAACTTGTTCATTTCCAATTTTAACTATATAATCTCCAGCTTTAACCCCAACTCTATCAGCTGGAGAATTATCTATTGGAGATATAACCTTTACAACACCCGCTTCCATACCTACTTCGATACCAAGGCCACCAAACTCACCACTTGTTTCTGTTTGCATTTCATTAAACATTTCTGGGGACATATATGCCGAATAAGGATCTAAAGACTGAAGGACACCGTTTATTGCTGCATCCATTACTTCACTTTGATTAACTTCATCAACATATTCTTTGTTAATTTTATCTAAAACTTCACTAAATAAATCAACTTTACTATAAATATCTTCTTTTTTATCTGCAAAAGATGAATTTACATTATTAAAAAACAAAACTGTTATTAAAATTAAATATAAATATTTTTTCATATCATAACTTTTTCTTTTGGAATTAATTCTGACCACATTTTTTCTAACTCATAGAATTTTCTTTTATCAGGGATAAAAATATGTACTATTAAATCCATCCCATCTACTAATTTCCATTCACTACTATCCTTTCCTTCTATCTTGCAATTTAAAATTCCATTTTTCTTAAATTCTTCTAAAACCTGCTCAGATAAAGCGTGTATATGTCTCGAGGATGTTCCGCTAGCAATAATCATAAAATCAGCAACTGATGATTTGCCTTCCAAATTTATAGAAACTATGTCTAAGGCTTTATTAGAATCTAGTATATTAATTATTTTATTTTTTAGACTGGAGATTTTTTCCATTGTTTAAACTAGATTATCAAATTTTTCTTAATTGAGAAGATGAAATATTTACTTTTTTAAATGATATAAAAAATAAACCTTTATTATTAAATTTTTTGAAGGCTAAAGATTTCCTCGACTTAAGCTTGTATCCTTTTCTGTCAAAAACTAAAATATTACAATTGTTCATAATATCTCTCCATTTATACCATTTATGAAAATTAATTAAATTATCAGCTCCCATAATAAAATAAATATTTTTGGTATTTTCTGATTTTTTAATAAAATTAATAAGATCGATAGTTTTTTTTGATTTTATTTTCTTTTCAAAAAAAACTACTTTTATAAATTTATTTTTTAAATTTATTTTTTTAGCGTAACGCATTCTTTCTAGTAAGTTTAATTTAGTTTTTTTTTTAAATGGATTCTTGTTTGTTATGGCCCAAATTATTTTATTAAGTTTAAATTTTTTTTTTGCAACTTTAGAAATTTTTATATGACCAATATGTGCTGGATCAAAAGTTCCACCTAAAATTCCAATTTTCTTATTTAAATTTTTTTTCAATTTATTTTCTTATTTGTCCGGTTCCAATTATTTCATATTTATAAGATACCAATTGGCTCAATCCAACTGGACCCCTGGGTGGCAATTTATTAGTTGAAATTCCTACTTCTCCTCCAAAACCAAATTCACCTCCATCTGCAAATTGTGTTGAAGAATTTAAAATTGCAATAGAACTTTTAATATTCTTTAAAAAAAAATTCGCTGTTCTTTTATTTTGAGTTATAATTGCATCAGTATGCATTGTTCCATATTTATTTATATGATTAACAGCATCCTGAACATTTTTTACAGATTTGGCAGATATTATTGGTAATAAATATTCTTTAGACCAATCTTTTTCCTTAGCCTTTTTAGATATTCCTTTAAAAATTTTTTTAATTTTTTTATCTGCAATAATAATACAATTATTTTTTTCCAATTTTTTTAAAACAGGATTTATAAATTTTTTGAGAGTTTTTTCATGAAATAAAACTGTTTCTGTTGCTCCACATATACTAGTATTTCTTAATTTAGCATTATATAAAATCTTTTCAGCAAGATTTAATTTCGCATCTTTATCTATATATGTATGGCAATTACCTTCCAAATGTCCGATAATTGGAACTCTGGAAAGTTTTTGAACTTTTGAAACTAAGTTTTTTCCACCCCTAGGAATTATTACATCAATAAATTTTTCCATTTTTGATAAAAGTAAATCTACTACTTTTCTATTTTTATTTTTTATAAATTGTACGTAATTTTCATCTACTTTGTTTTCTTTCAAAGCTTTTCTGAATAGATTTGATATTATTAGATTTGAAAAATATGCTTCGGAACCTCCCCTCAAAATAACACTATTCCCAGATTTAAAACACAGACTTGATACATCTGATGTTACATTCGGTCTACTTTCATAAATTATACCAATTACACCTATAGGAATTGTAACTCTTTTTATTATTAATCCATTTGGCCTTTTCCATTTACTTAAAGTTATATCTGTAGGATCTTTTAACTTTGCAATATTATTAATTGATTTTATTATTTGATAAATTTTAGATTTATCAAGCATTAATCTATCGATTAAATTTTTTTTATAACCTTTTTTAATTGCAAAACTTATATCTTTTTTATTTTCTTTAATTATTTTATACTTATTTTCTTTAATAAGTTTTCCAAATCTATGTAAAACTTTATTTTTTAATTTCTGGTTAATTTTTGAATTTAATGCCTTGTTGGCTTTTTTGCCGATATTAATTAAATTTTTATTCATTATATTTCTACCATATCATCTTTGTGAACAACTTCAGATTTTGTAATATAACCTAATAAATCATTTATTTTATTTGAATGTTGACCTTTAATTTTTGATATTTCATCTGAGGAAAAAGAACTTAGGCCTCTTGCATATTCATTCATATTCTTATCAAGAATTTTTATGTGATCACCTTTATTAAACTTTCCATTGACGTTTTTTATACCAGCCGCAAGTAAACTTTTACCTTTCGAAAGTGCTTTGATCGCTCCATCATCTATGATTAGTTCTCCTTTAGGAGAAACTGAACTAATTATCCATTTTTTTCTAGCATGTAATTTTGAAACCTTTGGCAAAAACCAGGTACATGAATTTGTATCTAAAATTTTTCTAATTGGATTTAATGTTAATCCATTTGCAATCGCCATTGTGCAGCCTGAAAGTTGACATATTTTTGCAGCATCAATTTTAGTTTTCATTCCACCTGTTCCATGTTCTCCTACGCTTTTAGTTGCAACTTTTTCTATTTCTAAATCAATATTATTTATCTCTTTAATTATTTTTGCATCTTTATATATTTTTGGATTTTTTGTGTAGAGACCATCAACATCTGAAAGTAAAATAAGACAATCTGCACCTGAAATTTGCGCTACACGTGAAGCTAGTCTATCGTTATCGCCATATTTTATTTCAGATGTAGCTATACTGTCATTTTCATTTACAACTGGCACAAATTCAAGCTTAAACAAATTTTCGAATGTTCTTTTAGCGTTGATAGCTCTTCTTCTTTGTTCAGTATCTTCTAAAGTTAGCAAGATCTGAGATAAATTAATTTTTCTTAAATTGAATGTTTTTTTAAATAAATTCATTAACTCTATCTGTCCGATAGATGCCACAGCTTGGCTTTTATCTAATTTAAGATTTTTTTTATTTAATTCTAATTTTTTACATCCCAAAGCTATAGCACCAGAACTAACAATAATAATATTTTTTTTTTGATTTAATAGTTCTTTTATATCCCTTGCAAATTCTGACAGCCATTTCTTTCTTACAATTTTTCTATCATTGATTATTAATGATGATCCTATTTTTATTACAATAGTTTTTGAATTTTTAAGATGCATAATTAATTAGTTTTGATTTAATTTCGGCAATATATTTTTTTTTCATGGTTGACAGTAATAAAACCTTTTTTTTTATATCTTTATTAAATTTTTTTATTTTTTCTTTTAATTCTTTTTCGTTTACCAAATCAATTTTATTAAAAACAATTAACTCATTTTTTTTTAACAATTCCTTGCTATATTTTCCTAACTCATCTCTTATTTGTTTATAAGAAACTATTAAATCTTCTTCAGTTACGTCAATTAAGTGTAGTAAAGTTTTACATCTTTCTATATGTTTCAGAAACTTAATACCAAGTCCAGTTCCAGAATGAGCACCTTCAATAATTCCAGGAATATCTGCCAAAATTATCTCTTTATCATCATATATTGCAACACCCAAATTTGGATTTAAGGTTGTAAACTTATAATTTGCAATTTTTGGAGTAGCTTTAGTAATAGATGCTAATAAACTTGATTTACCTGCGTTGGGTAGTCCAATTATACCAATATCTGCGATTGTTTTTAATTGCAACCAAATCCAAAACTCTTCACCTTTGATACCTTTTGTAATTTTTTTTGGAGCTCTATTTGTAGATGACTTAAATCTTGTATTTCCAAGACCACCTTTCCCTCCTAATGCAACTACAAATTCATCTTTTTCTTTTTTAAAATCAAAAATTAAAGTTTTATTATCTTCCTCAAAAACTTGTGTACCAACTGGCACTTTTAAATATAAATTCTCACCGCCTTTACCAGTTTTATTTTTACCTTTTCCATCTTCACCACGTTTAGCTTTAAAATGTTGTTGGTATCTAAAATCTATTAAAGTATTCAAGTTTCTTTCTGATTTTAATATAATCGATCCACCCTTTCCACCATCACCACCATCAGGTCCACCAAATTCAATAAATTTTTCTCTTCTGAAACTAGGAGATCCGGAGCCGCCATCTCCTGCTTTAATAAATATCTTAACTTGATCTAGAAATTTCATTATACAACCAGTTTTTTAGAGTTGTATGGGTTAGTTGGGTTTTACAGAAACAAAAGTTCTATCAGATTTTGTTTTTTTAAATTCTACTCTTCCTTTTATCAAAGAGAATATGGAATGATCTTTTCCCATTTTAACACTTTCTCCAGGGAATATTTTAGTCCCTCTTTGTCTAACAATTATATTTCCCGGATTAACAATTTGGCCACCATATTTTTTTACACCAAGTCTACGACCCGCACTATCTCTTCCGTTACGTGATGATCCACCAGCTTTTTTTGTTGCCATAATTTACTCTTTTATTTCTTTCTTAATTTTATTTTCCTTACTATCATCTTTTTTGGCTTCGGCAAATACACCTCCATCTTTGGAGAATATTTTTTTAATTTTTATAAGAGAATATTGTTGTCTGTGACCATTTTTTCTTCTTGAATTTTTTCTTCTTCTTTTTTTAAAAATTAGAATTGTTCTATTTTTGGCATTTTTGATTAACTCGGCCTCTACTTTTGCTCCATCAACAATTGGAGATCCAATCTCCACTACTTTTTCATTTCCATATGCTAAAACTTTATCAAATTCAATCTTACCAGATTTATCATTATCTAATTTTTCGATTTTGATTATATCACTAGTTTTCACTTTATATTGTTTTCCACCAGTTTTTATTATAGCAAATGACATATTTTCCTTTGTATTTGTGAGCAATATAGAGCTAGTCTCTATTTAGTCAAGCTGAATAAATTAAAAATTATCCTTTAAATCTCTTAATTTTGAAAAGGTTTTTAGTGCAGTTGGATTATTTAAATTTATATTTCTTTGAATATTTTTTTTATCTGATCTAAGAAAAATATTCATATCAAGCTCTTCTTTTAAAGTTGTAGGAATTGTTGGAAGCCCATCTTTTAATTTCTGTTTATTTTGATTTATTTTTTTTTTTAATTTTTCATTGTCTGGATCATATACCAAACAAAATTCTGAATTTTTGTGAGTATATTCATGACCACAATAAATTTTTGTCTCTTTTGGAAATGATTTAATTAAATTTAATGAATTAAACATTTCCTCATAAGTACCTTCAAAAATTCTTCCACATCCTAATGAAAATAAAGTATCACCAGTAAACAATAATTTTTCATTAAAAAAGTTAAAACATATATGCCCCGATGTATGTCCGGGTATATGATAAATTTTTGCCTCGAAATTTCCATATTTCCAAATTTCTTTATCTTTTAAAAAAATATCTATTTCAGGAATCCTTTTTTTATCATGCAAGAACCCAATAACTTTTGTATTATATTTTTTTTTTAAATCTTTATTGCCACCAATATGGTCATAGTGATGATGTGTATTTAAAATAAATTTCAAGCTAATATTATTTTTTTCTATAAAACTAATTATCGGTTCAGACTCACCCGGATCAACAACACATGCCAATCCAGATTTTTCATCAATAATTAAATAAGAATAATTATCTTGAAGACATTTAATTATTTCTATTCTCATTTCTTTTCTACTAAAAAAATTCCCAATTCTGAGAAAAAATTTTTAAAACTTAAATTTTTCTTATTTATTTCAGACACGTTTTCTTCTTGTAAAGCAATTGATCTAAATAAGTTAATATTTTTTCTTGAACAGAAATCAAAAAAATCTTTTATAGTGCACATATGTAAATTTGGAGTATTATACCACTCATTTGGTAGATGTTTGTTGACTGGCATTGTACCTTTTAGAAGTAAATGTATTCTAACTTTCCAATAACCAAAATTAGGTATAGTTATTATTGCTCTTTTCGAAACTCTTAGTAGGTCATCTAGTACTTTTTCTGGATTATAAAATGCTTGAAGTGTTTGACTCAAAATTGCATATTCAAAAGATAAATCAGGAAATTGTTTTAAATCAGTTTCTGCATCACCTTCAATTACAGACAAACCCTTTGAAATACATATCTGAACATTTTTCTTCGAAATTTCCAAGCCTCTACTATCAACTTTTTTATTTTCTTTTAAATGTTTCATTAATATTCCATCTCCACATCCTACATCTAAAACTCTTGTATTATTTTTTATCAAATCAGAAATTATTTGAAATTCTTTCTTCATAAAATTTTGTAGTTTGCGTCTAAGAAATTTTTTATTGATTTTAAAAACTCAGGTACATCTAGTAGAAATGAGTCATGACCTTTATCACTGTTAATTTCTATAAATCCTACATTTGCTCCTGCAGCATTTAAAGCTATGACAATCTCTTTGTTTTCTGAAGTTGGATATAACCAATCAGATGTGAATGAAATAATTAAAAATTTTGCTTTACTATCTTTAAAAGCATTTGAGAGATTTCCATTATATTGTTTTGTTAAATCAAAATAGTCCATTGCTCTAGTTATATAAAGATAGCTATTAGCATCAAAACGATCAACAAAAACTGAACCTTGATGTCTCAAATAACTTTCAATTTGAAAATCAGCATCA
>CEUZ01167306.1_pt1 | contig 10256 bp, 9 predicted proteins | sample 361511 | NCBI WGS metagenome assembly CEUZ01 (sample SAMEA2622822, study PRJEB7988) | marine metagenome | biome: marine biome (ENVO:00000447); feature: surface water layer (ENVO:00002042); material: "saline water (ENVO:00002010), including plankton (ENVO:xxxxxxxx)" | depth 5 m | reverse complement strand
GTGTCAATATTTCATCTGCAATTTTTTCTGTAATTGTTAAATCTCCTTTCTTAGATTCAGAAAAATATGAAAATTTATGAACAGGCGTCCAATGAATTCCTGTTTCTATTCCCAGTAATTTTAAATGGTCAATTAGATCTTGACGTTTATTATCATATACTCTGATGACATAATTAAAAGAAGAAATATTTTCAAAGTCTGTATTTGGGACTTCTATTTTTTGTAATCCCCTAAATGCTTCACTATAAGATTTACAAACACTTCTCCTACTCTCAATCATTTCATCTATGCGTTTAATCTGAGAAATGCCTACAGTAGCCATTACATTATTTAGATGATAACGATATCCTTCAGTATCTACATCATATACCCATGATCTTTTATTCTTGTATCTTTCAAGTGTATCTTTATCCATTCCAAGTAATCTCATATGTTGAATCTTTTCAAACTCCTCTTTGTTGTTTAATATGATACATCCGCCATCAATTGACGTTAGTGTTTTTACTGCATCAAAACTAAAAAATGCAATATCTCCATAACTACCTAATTTTTTACCGTTTATTCTAGTTCCAAAAGCGTGACAGCAATCTTCAATTACGCGTAAATTATATTTTTTAGCCAAATCAAAAACTTCTTTTTGATTGCAAGGAATTCCTCCATAATGTAATGGTATTATTGCTTTGGTTTTTTCAGAAATTAATTCTTCAGCTTTTTTACAATCAATTCCTAAATTTTCTTCTAATATATCACACATAACAGGTTCTCCACCTGCCATTTTGATTGCATGTTGATCTGCAACGCAATTAAACGATGGTGTGATTACTTCATCTCCTTCGCCAACTCCAATTCCTCGCAAAGCTAAATGTAGTGCTGAAGTAGCAGTGTTGGTAGCTACAACAAATCTTCCATCTAATTCTAAAAATTCTGAAATACGTTCCTCAAATTCTTTGGTTACCTTGCCCATTCCTAACCAGCCAATCTCCAGTGTTTCTGATAAATGACGAATTGTATCAATTCCTAAATCTGGTGAAAAAACTGGAATTGTTTTCATCATCATTTAACACATTTTAAAAACCCAGATGGGTTTGAGGTTATCATTAATTTTCTTTCTATATCTACATCAATTTTAAATCGATTACTTTTTTTCACAAATTCTTTTACTGCTGTTTTTGGATTATCTCCTTTATCCCAAGGACGATTAGGAAAAGAATTCTTTGGCATATCTTCTAATACGGTATCAAAAACCACTACATAACTACCTTTCTTGACTAATGGGGAATATGATTTGAGTTCTTCTAATACATGACTATGAGTGTGAGAAGAATCTAGTAACACCAGAATTTTTTTCTTTCTTTCTGCAAGCTTAAAAATTTTTTTTACAATTTTTTTATCAATTGATGAACCCTCAATCATTTTTATTCTTTTGAACATTGGATGTTTTTCAATTTCTTCTCTATTATGTTTGCGAATATCTACATCTATTCCAATTACATTTCCTTTCCCAATTAATTCTAAAATAGATGCAGTAAAAATCAGAGATCCTCCACGAGCAATTCCAGTCTCTATGACTAAATCAGGTTTAATTTTCCAGATTAGTTCTTGAATAATTAAAATATCTTGAGGATATTGAATTATTGGTCTTCCTAACCAAGTAAAATGATAAGGATATTCATATTTTGTTAGTGAAATGTCAAACCATCGCTGACTAAGTTTTTTAAATTCCACATCTTTAGACATAGTTTTTTCAAATTTTTTATTTCTTTCATCAAATTTTTTATCTTTCATATTCGGAATGTCTTATGTGAAAAACCAATCCATATTAAGGATTTTATCATCTCATTTTTCAAATGGTGTATAATCTAAATCATTTTCAGATATCGATGATACATTTAGAGGCCATTCAATTCTAAATGTTTTGTCATCCCATCTAATTCCTTTAGCATACTCTGGATTATAAAATTCAGAGATTTGATATGATATCTCAGTATTATCTTCCAAAGTCTGAAATCCATGAGCGAATCCTTTTGGAATGTAAAGCATCTTGTAATTGTCTTCAGTTAATTCAAAAGAACACCATTTCTTGAAAGTTTTTGAATCTGGTCTAAGATCAATAATAACATCAAAAATACTACCTCTTGTACATCGAACAATTTTGCTTTCTTCAAATGGTTTTATTTGATAATGTATCCCCCGAATAGTGCCTTTCTTTTTACTTAAAGAAATACTATGTTGTATGAATTCATCATTTATTCCATTTTCTAAAAATTTTTCTTTATCCCATATTCTGGCAAAAAACCCTCGTTCATCTTCAAATTTTTCAATTTCAATAATACATGCATCAGAAAGTTTGGTTTTAGAAAATATCATATTATACTCACTTTAGGAATTGGTATTACAAATTTCCCTCCCCAGTTATTTATATAATTCATTTGTTCTATAATTTCATCTTTTAAATTCCATGGTAAAATTAGAACATAGTCTGGTTTAGTTTCTTGAATTTTATCTGGAGAAAAAATTGGAATATGTGATCCTGGTAAAAAAAGATTTTGTTTATGTGGATTCTTATCTACTGTATATTCAATTAGTTCCGTGAATATTTTACAATAATTCAGTAATGTATTTCCTTTTGCTGGAGCTCCATAACATACAACTTTTTTCCCATTTTTTTTAGATATTTTTAAAAATTCTATTAGTTCATTTTTTATATTAATAATATTTTTTGAAAAATTTTCGTATGTTTTTATTTGATCCAAACCAAATTCTTTTTCTTTATTGATTAAATTTTCAACGTTTTCATTTTTTGATACTTTATTATTTTCAATATGAGTAATGTAAATTCGTAATGAACCTCCATGAGTTTTCAATTCATCTACATCAAAAATTTTTAGATTATGATGCGAAAAAATATTCTTTAATGTAATTAATGAAAAATAAGAAAAATGTTCATGATATATTGTATCAAATTGATTAAATTTTATTAGCTGTAATAAATGAGGGAATTCTAATGAAATAATTCCCGTATCTTTTAGTAAAATCTTCAAGCCTTTGATAAAATCATTTAATTTTGGAACATGAGCCAATACGTTATTACCTATTATTAGATCTGCCTGTTTCCCATCTTTTACCAGATCTAATGCTATTTTACTTTCAAAAAATACATTTTTTGTTGGAATGTTTTTAGAAATAGCCACTTGTGCAATATTACTTGCAGGCTCGATTCCTAAAATTGGAATTTTTTTCTGTTGAAAATACTGTAAAAGATATCCATCATTACTTGCAATTTCTATAACTAGGCTGTTTTTATTAAAATTAAATTTTGTAGTTATCATTTCTGTGAACTTTTTTGCATGTGTTAACCAACTTTGAGAGTATGAAGAGAAATATGCATAGTTTGAAAAAATTTCTTTTGGTGCCTCAATTTCTTCAATTTGTACTAAAAAACATTTAGAACAAATGTATACTTTTAATCGAAAGAATTTTTCTTGTTCAAAATCTTCTTTTTTTAGATAAGAATTAGCTAATGGAGATTCCCCTAAGTCAATAATGACATCATTTAACTTTGAATTACAAAACCTACAGTTTACTTGAGTCATGTCCTCAACTTTTTTAATTTTCAAAAATTCTCACAATAATTTATTAATTTTAATATCTAATATTCTTTTTTTAAGGAGAAAATCTTAAAGAATCATCAATTTGATTTTGTTCAATTAACCAATTGATGTATTTTACACGATAAAATTTCTTGTCTTCAAAGCTATCTTTTGTCATTTTTTCATTTTTCATAACTTTGTAAATATCTTTTATTCCATCTGTAAGATTCCATTTTGTTTTAAATCCAAGATTATCTCTTATTTTATCAAAATTAACTTGATAGCTTCTATGATCTTTATTTGCTTCTTTAGAAAAGGAAATTATAGAATCTGGTACGATTTCTTCAACCTTTTGTGCAATATCCTTTACAATATAATTATCATTATTTGAGCCTACGTTGAAGATTTCTCCACTTACTTTATCTTCAGGAGATTCCAAAGTAAGTAAAAATGCATTTGCCATATCCTCTACATGAAGTAAGGGTCTCCAAGCTGTACCATCACTAAGCATTTTCACCTTACCTGTAGTTAATGCTGAACAAGTCAGATTGTTTACTACTAAATCTAGGCGTAAATTAGGTGATATTCCATATGCTGTTGCACTTCGTAAGATTACTGGAATAAAGTTATCATCTTTGAGTTTGAGAAGTTCAGATTCAGATTTAACTTTAGATTTTGCATATGCTGTAAGTGGAACAAGTGGAGAGTTTTCATTTACAATTTCTTCATTGGCCCCATAGGATGAACATGATGATGAAAATACAAATCTTGGAACATTTGCAGATTTTGCAAGTTTTCCAAGTTGAATGGTTGCTTCATAGTTTATCTCATTTGTAATTGAGGTACTAATATCACCCAAAGGATCATTTGATAATCCAGCCAAGTGTATTACGGCATCACATCCTGACAAATCATTGCGTGTCAGATCTCTAATATCTTTTTTAAGTGATACAATATGTTCAATGTTTTTGTCTTGTTGTTCATTTGACATATTTGAAGGATAAAATTCTATATCACATCCAACTACTTTATGATTTGCGTTTAGTAGAATTTGGGATAATTTTCTTCCTACATATCCTTTATGACCTGTGAGAAAAACTTTCATATCCATAAAAAAAACTTACTCTTTTTAAATCAATAAGGAGTATGAAACAAATATGAAAAATAAATTGGGTTAATATTTGCTTAAGAATTTTTTTTTCCTATATAATAAAATCTGTTTGATTCCATAAATCCATTTTCAACACAATATTTGTCATATGTTGTAAGCAGAGATGCAATTTTTTGTATTTGCTTGTCTTCTCCTCTTAAACCTCCTAACGTTCTGTAGATAAATGAAACACCAAGAGTGTAATCTAATTCATCAGAATGTTTCCTTAGAGCCTCAAGTATTTGTCTACCATTTGAAGAATTATCATTTGGGGATTGTCCATTTTTTTCATCTTTGTCTCTTTCACTTACATATTCAGTGTAAACATCGTCAATATATTCTGGAAAGTTTTCTTGTTCTAGTAAATCTTCACCAAGTGATGTTTCATACCAATTTCCTGTTAAAGACAATAAACTACGTATTAGTGCTACCTGTGCTGCATCTTGTTTTCGCCATCTTTCATGAGATGGTTCTTCACACATTAGCAATCCTGTAGGATTTAACATATCAAGTGCTCTTAAAATGGTCTTTTCAGGATTTCTTATATGATGAATTGTCCCACAAAATAAAACCACATCAAATTTTCCATCAAATTCATCAAAAGATGAAACATGATATTTTAAAGATCCAAATCCATCTTTGAATGGATTAGATTCTAATGTTTTTTTTGCAACATCTATCACTTTAGATGAAATATCGATTCCAGTAACATGATATCCAGATCTAGCAAGCTCTAGAGAAGTATATCCACTACCACACCCAACATCTAATATTCTAGCTCCAGGATATGAATATTTTTTAAGCATTTCCAGAAAATAGTTTATTTCTCCTTGAAGAAATAATTTAATTAAATATGGATCACGAAAGAAGCTCTTGTAAAAATACTCACATTTAACTGCACGTCTAACATCTGGAATAAATCCTGCCTTTGTTCTCTCTTCAATTCTTTCATCAAATGCTTTGGCTTCTTTTTCAAGGTCATCTGATGTAGACAATATGGATATTTTTAGGTCTGTGGTTTTAAAGTTTGAATTAATAATTACACACAAATATCAAAATAACCAAATAGATTTAGATCAGTAAAAATATTTTTTGATGATCCTATGACATTAGCATTTAATTTTTGTGACTATAAAGATAGTCAACTTCTCTTAAAATCTATCTATTTTGTTAGTTCTTTTTCTGATTCCAAAATTTTAAAATTATTCCCAAATTTTCCAAGGAGCTTTATTCAAAGTCCATAGCTTTCCCAGATGTTTTTTATCTCTTAAGGTATCCATCGGATGCCAAAATCCTTCATGTTTAAATGCAGTTAATTTTTTTTCCTTTGCTAAAGTTTCGAATGGTGTCCTTTCTAATGTTGTTGAATCTCCATTTTTAATATAATCAAAAATCTCTTTTTCAAATACAAAAAACCCACCATTAATCCACGATGATTTTCCTTGTTGTTTCTCATGGAACTCTACAACATTATTTCCTGATAGTTCTAGTACACCAAATCTTTCTGGAGGATGAATAGCTGTTAATGTAGCTAAAGATTTTTTTTCTTTATGAAATAATATTAAATCGTTAATATTAACATCACTAACCCCATCACCATAAGTTACACAAAAAGTATCATCTATATGATTTTCAATTCTTTTAATTCTTCCACCAGTCATTGTATTCAAACCTGTATCGATGGTCTGAATATTCCATTGTTCAAATTTATGATCTTCAAAATATTTTTTTATCATATCTCCTTTATATCCACAACAAATAATGAAATCATTAATACCGTAATATGAATAAATTTTCATAATGTGCACTAGTATTGGGTCTCCACCTATTTCGATCATTGGTTTTGGTTTTAGATGTGATTCTTCTGAAATTCTTGTTCCAAATCCACCTGCCAAAATTACTGCTTTCATTAAATAACCTCATCAAACTCTTAACTATCTACTTCATAAATCTTATTTACAAATGAATACTCTAAATCATTCTGATTCTATTTTGTTTTATCTATTTCAATAACTAATTGTTTAGTTATGTCTCCATTTTCTTGAGATCTTATTTTTAATTGATTTTTAGTTATTCCATTATCTAAAAGCAACCTCTCAATTTGTTTCAGTGAAATTTTATTATAGTAACAATTGTCATCATCTCTCCATTTCATATCGTGTTTATCTAAATCTGGAAAATATCCTCTGTAAGCATTTATGTATGCAAATTTCTTACTTGATTTTATTAAATTAATTACGAATGCATCAATATCATAAACGTGGTCTACTACTGCATGAGAATAAACTAAATCATATTTTTGTTTAAGATCCATTTTTATAAAATCTCCTGAAATGAAATTGAATGTTGAATTTTTTTTACAATATTCTATGTTTGTCTCTGAAAAATCAATTCCTGTATATTCCAAATCATTGAATAATTTATTATATTTAATTGGATAAACTCCGGTTCCACATCCAACTTCTAAAATGGTTTCAATTGATTTTCGTTTAGTCTCTAGAAATTCCATAAAATTTTCATGTAACTGCGTATTTTCATTATGAATTTTTTCATACCATTCAAAACTTGCTTTTTCCCAATCTGTATTGCCGTAATCCGATTTTCCAAATATTTTATGTTTTAATTCATTTTTGAATGTGTTTGATATTGCTTTAAAATCCTTCATAACAATCATTCCAACAAATTGGTATATGTATTATCAGATGAATTCACCGCTTTCTCAAATTCTTCATAGTTTATTTCAAAAATTTTCACATGATAATCAAAGTTCATATCTTTTGTATCATAGATTTTTTCTAAAAATGTATATTTTTCTTCATTATAGAAAATATCATTAAGAAATTCAGGTCTATCATTCTTACCATCTACGACTAAATGAGAAATCCTATGTTTTTCAATATTGCCTAAAAATGAATTTAATGAGGAAAAATTATTTGGTGATTTAACATTAACCGATAGCGGATTTCTTAACTCATTTCCGTGTATTTCATCTATTCCTCTTGATTCAGCTTGAATAATTATATTGGTTCTATCCATATTTTCATAAAATATTTTATAATCATTCCATTTCTTGGGTACATCATAACCCCAAATGTACTGACTTTCTGGATAATAATCATTTACACCTGTTGATTGCATGACCACAAATTGCGCAATCATTGCAGATTCTTTATTATTTTTAAACTCAAATTGTGTCTCAATAAACATGACACTAGTTAAAATTATTATTATGAAGCATACAGGAAAAATTATTTTTTTACAAGAAATTCTTTCAATAAAATATTTTATTGAAAATGTTGAAATAATACAAAAAATTGGAATTAGAAAGTATAGATATTTTGTTTCTAATATTGGAAATGAATATGCGTAAAATGCAGGAATTGAAATACAAATTCCTATAATTATTGCAGTAATCTTTTCTATTTTCATATTTCTTAGGAATATTATGAAACCTGGCGGTACTAAAATGATAAACATTGGAATTAATACCCACACAAAATATTTCGAAAAATTTTCTAAACCTATTGCAATAGAATTATTCTCTAAAACATCTTGTGCTTCCATTTGTTCACTGGCATTTTGATTTGATTCAAATAGTGAACTAATTATTGTATATGGTTTTAAAATAAATGGTTCATATGTTCCAACTTCTGCTTGATGAAGACTGATCGGAGTAATTACTAAGATAAATAATATTAATCCAATTAGATATTTTGGAAAAACTAATCGATCATTTCTAAACCTCGTAAAAAACATTATTGTAATACCAAAAAATAAAAACAATCCTTCCGGTCTAAAACATGTACTAATACCCGCAATTATAAATGACAAATATATTATTTTTTTATTTGCACTTAAAAAAAACAAAATTGTTGTAATTATACAAATGATGAACACGGATTCTACATTTCCAGTTAATGAATTCTCAATTAATCTTGGTTCAACTGCAAATAGCGATACTCCTAATAGACTGTATTTACTTTGAGAAAATTTCTTAATCAATAGATAAAGAGGAAAAATTGCTAAACTTGAAATTGAAATGGATAAAATTTTTTGCAATTGCATATATGATAGTGTGTCTTCAAAATCAAAAAATGAAAACATTCCTCCAAGGAATATAGACCATCCTGGCTTTGCAATATCATAATTTCCTGGTACTTTGCCAATTATGGCAACATCTGATGCGTAATAAAATGTGTGTAATGCATCCATCGTGACCGGAATTGTTTCATCAAAATAGTAAATTCTAATTATTATTGAAAAAATAAAAATCCCACACAATAGATAAATCGAATTTTTTCTAGAGAAATCTAATGTTTTTAACATGTTTTAATCTTCTCTGAATTTTTTATCTTTGACAATGTTTGTCAATGAATAAAATAACACTGATGCGATAAGTAAGAGTACAGCTATTACTGTAGTTCCTGCAGCAATGATTGTTGTATTTGGATTAATTCTTCCTACTTCTGTATAGTAATCAATTGATAATCCAGTAAATGTAATTCCAATTATGAAAAATACTAAGCATGGTATACCGTAGAATTTTAGTGGATGTTCAATTGATGTATATTTTATTGTACTAAATAATACTGAAGTCCCATGAGATATTGGATTGTGAGTAGAAGTTTTTCCTTCATAAATTATTGTTATTGGAACTTCTGCAATCTTAAAACCCAACGAACTTGTTTTTATCAAAATCTCTGTTGAAATTCCCATTCCTAAATTTGATGTATCCAAATTAGAAATTAGTTTTTTACTATATGCTCTGAATCCACTCTGTGAATCAGTAATTTTTTCTTTCAAACCTGAATTAGTAACTTTTGTAATAATGTTTATCCCAATTTTTCTATAACCTGGTACTTCTTTTTCACTTGTATTAAGAAATCTTGAACCTATCACTAAATCTGCATCTCCATTTAATATTGGTTTTATTACTGTCTCCACATCTTCTATTCTATGTTGTCCATCTGCATCAAATGTTACCAAAATATCTGTATCAATTTCCTTTGATTTTTTTATGATACTACTAATTCCTGCACCGTATCCCAAGTTCTTTTCATGATTTATTACAATCACTCCCATTTTTTCAGCAATTTCTCCTGTTAAATCAGATGATCCATCATTACATACGATTATTTCATCGGAAATTTTTTTCAATTTCACAATCATCTTTGCGATATTTTTCTCTTCATTATATGCAGGTATTCCTATAGTTATTCTCAACTTAACTAAAATGTTAAAAAATATTATAAAATGCTTTAGGAGGATTAATCAGCATCATAATATCAAAGACATTAGATGAAACCTGTATTCATTATTGCAATTGTAATCGTTGCTATGATTGGAGTTATGGTTCCAAGTGTTTTTGCTGAATCAACACATGTTGACTGTGACAATCTTATTCCATATGCACTGTTAATGGGATGTGACTTACGTGATAAAAATCTCCAAGGCGTAAAGTTAATGCAAGCAGATCTTTCTGGGGCAGATCTTTCTGGGGCAGATCTTTCTGGGGC
>CEUZ01291692.1_pt1 | contig 10259 bp, 10 predicted proteins | sample 361511 | NCBI WGS metagenome assembly CEUZ01 (sample SAMEA2622822, study PRJEB7988) | marine metagenome | biome: marine biome (ENVO:00000447); feature: surface water layer (ENVO:00002042); material: "saline water (ENVO:00002010), including plankton (ENVO:xxxxxxxx)" | depth 5 m | reverse complement strand
GTCAATGAAGTCTCTCTGATTGATGCAATGAAAAAACATAATCTCAATGCGATCAATGTATTAAAAGCTAAACGTCATCGAGAATATTTATCTGGTTTTTTAGAGTTGCATATTGAGCAAGGTCCAGTTTTAGAAAAAACAAAGTGTGACATTGGAATTGTCGAAGATATTTCTGGATTGTTTAAGTGGAAAGTGAAACTTATTGGAGAAGCGAATCACTCTGGAACCACTCCTATGAATATGCGGAGAGATTCTTTTCAAGGATTAGCTGAATTTGCACATGAAATTCCAAGACTGCTTGAAGAAAATGGTTCTGAATATGCAAGAGCCACAATTGGAAAAGTAGATCTTTTTCCTGGAAACCCACATACGGTACCCGGTGTGACCGAGTTTACAATTGTGGGAAGAGACTTTGATGATGAGCATATGCAAGAAATTGAAAACGCTTGTCGAAAAACCATTTCTGCAATTTGTAGACGTCGTGGATTAATGTTTGAATTCGAAGAATTGAGCCGATTAAGTCCGACAGCGTGTGATCAAAGAATGGTTTCTCTGATTGAAGGCGAAGCTCAGAAACTGAATTTAAAGTATATGCGCATGAAAAGTGGTGCTGGGCATGATGCACAAATTTTTGGAAGACATATCCCTAGTGGAATGATTTTTATTCCTAGTTTAAATGGAGTCAGTCATTCTCCTGAAGAGTGGTCAAGTCTTGAACACATTGAAATGGGAGCAAATCTTTTATTACGTTCTATTTTGAGATCGTTAGCTCCTCATGTTTTGTAATTATTATTTTTATTTTCCAGTTCAAGTAAGTATTTTTTGGCATCTAGTCCTCCAGCAAATCCATGTAAATTTCCATCTTTACCGATGACTCGATGGCATGGAATGATAATGGAAATTGGATTTTTTCCATTAGCTGAACCAATTGCTCTTACTTTGTTTTTGTCGCCTAAAGCAATGGCTTGTTCTTGATAGGAGATTGTTTTTCCATATGGAATTGTTTTTAATTTGTTCCATGATTTTTTTTGAAAATCAGTTCCTTTTAGCACAAGAGGAATATTAAATTTTTTCTGTTTTCCTTGAAAATATTTTTCTAATTGTTTCTTTGTTTCACTAATGTATTTTTGATTCGGGTTTTGAAGAATTTCGTTTCTAATGTGATTAAATTTTTTATGAAGCCAGTCGTAATCCCATAAGAGAGCATGAAGTCCATCATTTGAGGCTATTAAGGTTAAATTTCCTAGAGGAGAGGGAAATTGATCAAATACACAGTTCTCAGGAAGTGATTTTAGTAAACTAATGATACGTAGCTCGTTTTTCATATTTTTCCTATTCATTTTTTTTAAGTAAAGCGATTTGACTGTTGATTATGGAAAAAGATGAAACAGAAAAATCTGGAGTTCCACTTATGTTTGGTTGTACTGCTTGAAAAATAGGTGAGTCGATATGGATTCTATTACGATTTTTTTCATATCTAAATGGAATGATCTTTCCATTGACCATAAATAAGGACCTGAGAATGTTTTGAGAATAGAACGAGTCAATAAGGATCCCATTTTTTTCATCTAGAACCCAGTGTCCACGAGATCGGTTTTTGGCTACGAGCTCGTATTGACGAACCTTTTCTCCTTCGTACTGTATTTGAAAGTCAAATACATCTGGATTCTCTGTAGAGCGAATTTCTAAAGTCATTTGCATGGTTCGTTGTATCTTTTGATCTCGGACTGTTTGAGCTTTTCCAGTCCACTTTCCGATCCAACTGTCTGGAAATGTCGAACTTCCTAATGAGGTCGTTGAATAAAATACAAGTGGTAAAGCGATCATTTGATAGAAAATATTCATATGAGTCAAATATCTGAGTTAGATGAATCTGTCTACCTAGTGGATACTTAATTATTGTAAAAGCTGTAATTTATTTATTTTGAATCTCTGAGTAAAATACGTAATCGCTGTGTAATTTTTTTTATTCCGTTTGATTCTGAGCTCCCTACTCTTTTTACAAAAAAAACAGGCTGTTGAGTATCTGGACGACTTGCTTCTTTTATTTCATTCAATTGATATTTTTGTTGAACAGTGAGGTTGTGTAGAGTCACTACAAATTTAGGTAAAAAACAGACTGCCTTTCCTTGTCTGCAGAGCTCTAAAGCTGTTTCCATCATTGCTACACTGTAAACTACTTTTCGATCCCCATATTTTGGGAGCCATCCATCAAGCCCTTGTGAACGAGTAGGTACCCCGGAAAGAGGGGCAATGGGAGCTGCAAAAGGAAGTTTTTCTAGGTCTATAGATTCAAATTTTTTTTGACCAAAAATTCCCATTTTAACGCTACCAATTTGCAAGTGTTCTAACCCCGGTTGTGGAATAGGAAGGTAAGTGAGTCCGTAGTCAATTTGTCTAGATAAAAGTGAATTTTCAATTTTTCCAGGTATCAGTTCGTGAATTTGAAATGTAGTATTTTCAATATCCTTCAGAGCATCTCCTAAAAAGTAAGTTGTGAAGACTTCAAAGCTTCCTAGTTTGATGACATTTTCTTTTGTCTCAGTCGTTTTTATCACTTTTTCTGTACGATTAATTTCTTCAAGAAGACGCTCTCCTTCAAGAGCAACACGCTTTCCCGCGTCGGTAATGGCAATTCCTCTTCCTGCGGAATGAATCAGATCCATCTCCATTTCTTCCTCAAATAAAGCCATCGCTTTTGAAAGTGCTGGAGCTGAAATTTGAAGCACTTTAGAGGCCCCTGTGATGCTTCCTGTTTTAGCAATGACGCAAAAATACTTTAAACGATTGATATCCATTAGTTAATGGTTATTGAATTTAATTAAATTTTAGTCAAGTTTATTTTTAGTTATTCCAATAGATGTGAAACAGATAAGCCGTGTTCGAACTTTCATGCAAAACCCTCTTTCGTTACTCATGGAAGTTCATGGTGTTGAGCGTTTTTTTTTAGGTCCTAAACCCTTTGTTTTTGTAGCTGACGCAGATGCTGCTGGAAAGGTTTTGGTGACTCAGTCGAGTGTCTTTAGACAGAACCGTTTTGTCTTTGATCGGATCCAACCCGTGACTGGAAGTAAAGGAGTGGTTCAACTTGAAGGAGAAGAGTCAAAGGCGGCTCGCGTAAAATCCCGTTCAGTTTTTTCTAAAGAAGCTCTTCAAAAGGCTCGTTTCATTGTTGAAGAGAGAACACAGGCAATGATTGATTGTTCTGTAAATTGTTTTGACCCTGCGCGAGAAATAACTTCGCTCATCTTGGGAACGGCTTTTGAGATTTTTCTTGGAGTTCAAATCGATGTAGAAAAGTCCGGACAGGACTATTTAGAATTGAATCGGCTTTGTGGAAAACGAATGCGTTCTCCCATTACTTTTCCAAGTTTTCGATTGAGAAAATTGCAAAAAAAAATCAGAGATCTAGTTAGAGATGCAGGAAATACACCACTGACCTATGCTTTTAGAAACGACCCTTATCAGCTTGATCATTTTTTGACTTTTCTTTTTGCAGGTCATGAAACCACAGCTGCGTCTATTGCATTTTCACTTCTTCTTTTAGCTCAAAGGCCGGAGCTTCAAAGAAAAATTGCAATGGGAGATCAAACACTAACGAGAGAAGTTTATCGTGAAGCTTTGAGAGTATATCCACCTGCTTATATGTTGGCCAGACAAGCTGAGCAATCGATGTCTTTAGAGGGAGTGCGAGTAAAGCGAGGAGATACTGTTATTGTTGCGATTTATAATATGCACCACAATGAAGAGTATTTTCCTGATCATGCGCAGTTTAAACCCGGAAGACGATCAAAGATTCCTTATTCTTATAATCCCTTTGGAGCAGGTGCAAAGGCGTGTTTAGGAGAGCGTTTGGCTTATTTAGAAGCTGAAGTGGTGATTGAAGCATTTTGTAAAGCATTTGAATTTAGTGGCCCAAAAAATATTTTGTCTGAGGCATTGATTACTCTTCATCCAAAAGAAGGTCAGTTTTTAAATTTAAAAAAAAGGAGAGTTTATGACTGAAATTCTTCGTATTTATCAAGAGTTAGGTGATCGTAATTTTTCTTTATTTACTGAATTTTTACCGAAAGGCTATGAATTGACCACTTTGAGTTCGGTCGATCGTCAGTTTTATAAGTCTGTTATAGAGACAAAAATTAAACTTGGTATACTAATTACAGTCCTTGATGATCTGGCGGATCGTCCTGATCGTTATTCTCCTGAAGTTCTTCATACCGCTTATCGGCTCGATCTGAATGATCAGGTTCAGAGTCATGGTCCAGAAATTCAATTTATACAAATGCTTCTACGGGAAATCTCAGAAGAAATAGAGAATCTTCCTTTTGGAGCTAAATACAGATCTCATCTTTTTTTTGATTTGCAGCACTTTTATTTAGCAAATCGAATGGCAGAACTTCTCACGTGTGACTTTGATTCAGTCGGGAGTTCTGAGTACTTAGAGCTTAGTTCCTATAACATGGGAATTGTTGCTGCCGGAATGATTGATTTAATGGGTTCAAGTCAACTGATAGAAAAAGAGGTGGGGGTGTGTCGAGAGGTTTTTCGATGTGCTCAGCGAGTAGCCCGAATCAGTAATGTTCTTTCGACCGAAGAAAGAGAAGTAAAAGAGGGGGACATGACGAATGAAATTTATTTTCGCTTTCAGAGAGAAAAGGTTTCAAAAGAATCAATTAGAGAGAGTTTAAACCAAGAGTTTTCTGATCGATTAAAACAATTCAGGTTGATTGGAAGAGAAATTAAAACATTTAGTGTTGATCAATATGCAAATGGAATAAGTAAACTTCATGAGCTCCACTTACAAATGAAAGGAAAAATTTAATGAGTCATGCGATCGTGATTGGTGGAGGTATCGTAGGGTTAGTTACCGCCTCCGTTCTTTCAAAAAAATTTGATCGTGTGACAGTGATTGATCAAGATTCGATGATCGGCTCAGATGAGCCACGTACTGGAGTTCCTCATGGACAGCATCTTCACGTTCTTTTGTCTCGAGGATTTCAAATTTTAGAGGATCTTTTTCCTGGGGTAAGTGATGAATTATATCGTTCTGGTTGCCCGAGAGTTGACTGGGCTTTAGACACTCTATGGGAGAATCGGTTTGGATCATTTCCTCGATATGAGTCTAAGATAAAAACTTGGAGTATGAGTCGTCCTTTTTTAGAATCGAGAATTTTCCTTCGAGTCTCTCAAAAAAAAAATATCCATTTTCATCAGGGAGTAGTGACGAATTTAGAGATTCTTGAGAATCGTTTTGTTGGAGTGGGTATTCCCAAAGGTGGGATAGAAGCAGATTATTGTGTGATTGCAGGAGGACAAAATTTTTCAAAACGAATACTTAAAGAGTTTATTCAAAATGAAAAAGAGCAAAATATTCGCTTAACCTATCGTACAGCGCTGTTGGAGGGGGTTTTAAAAAAAGAATATAAACAAAGATATTATCAAATAGATCCTATTTGTGAAAAATATGGTGGAGTTTTAATGCCTATTGAAAAAAATCGGTATTTAATGACTTTAGTTGAATATGGTGATCCTCCTCGTCCAAAAATTTCCTTTGAGGAATTTAAATCACTTGCAGAGCAGGTGCCGAATCAGGCAATGGCGGATACCTTAAAACATGCTGTTCCTGTTGCTCCTCTGTCTGTTTATTATAAACAAAAAATGCATTTAAGAAAATTTAAGCTTCCATTAAATCTTCAAATCATAGGAGATACGCATGTTTCTCTTAATCCGGTTTTTGGTCAGGGAATGACACTGGGGTTGATGCATGCTGCTGAGATTAATAAACAAAAAATTGATCCTGTGGTTTCTAAATTTGAGCGCGCAGCATATTTTATGGGGGATTTAGCTTCACGAAAACACTCTTCATCGGTTAAATCTGCTTTAGACTTGTATTTAAGGTTGTGTCAACGCTCGAAATTTTTTCATTATCAATTTTTAAAGGAGCTTCATTTTTTATGATTCTACATCAATATCCTGCAGTGTGGGGCATGAATAGTCTGAGTCCGTTTTGCATTAAGTTAGAAACATATTTTAAAATTAAGAAAGTTGATTATGAGGTAAAAGTTGAACTTAATCCCAAAAGAGGGCCCAAGGGAAAAATGCCATTTGTCACATATAATGGAGAGAAAATTCCAGATTCCTCCTTTATTATAAAAAAATTATTTCCGGAAGATCAGCTTTCGTTATCAGATATTGCATATAAAAGTTTAATTGAAGAAACGCTTTATTTTATTTTACTTTATTCTCGCTGGATAGACCCAGAGGGATATAAAGTAATTCGATCTGAATTCTATAAACTCTTTCCATTTAAATTAGGTCTGTTGGCATTACCTTTGATTCGAAGAAATTTATATAAGCAAGCAGATGGTTATGGAATTTCTAGGCATTCTTTAAGTGAAGTTTACTCCATGGGTAAGGATGGAATTATAGCGATCAGTCATCGATTAGGGGATCGATTATACTTCTGCGGTTCTTTAGCAGGACAATTGGACTGTATTGCTTTTGGTTTCCTGCAAACTGTATTTAGACAGCCTATTGAAAGTCCGTTGAAGAAAGAACTGTTAAAATATCAAAACCTTGTTGATTTCATTTATCGAATAGAAAAAGAGTTTGACATGTATCATCCTTAGGATTGTTTTTGAAATCTAAACTTCATTACACTTAAGAACATAGGTTTCAGTTACCGTATCTTTACTGAGTTGAAGATTTGGTAATAGAGAAAGTGCTCTCGTTCTTTCTCCTGTGTTGTCTTCAAATAAAACAATAGAATGAAAAATAGAAACATCTAGTCTTATATGGTCTGGTTCTTCAGTAATAAATATTGTCCCATGAAATTCGGACGGTTTAGAAAAGTCTGAAGCAATGACTAAATAGCCAGAGTTTTTTGCGTAGGCATGATACAGCTTTACGGTATTGTATAAAAATACACTGGTTCCATGAATTCTTCCTGATTCATTTATCGTTTTATTCAAGGTATAGCCAGGTAAGGTCGTCTCCCCGATGGTTTGTTTTCTACTTGAGTCCGTAACCATGCAAGAGTAATGAGCATCTAAATCAACATTCGCGAAAACTGAATTTGAAAATAATAGGACAAGAACGAATAATTTTTTCATGAAGCCTCTTTCTTTGTCAGAAGACCTGCTATCATAAAAAATTTATTTTAAAAAGTATTTTTATATGCACATTGCACAAAGACTAATGGTTTGAAATGGAGTTGCTGTGTTGTAGTGGACGATGATTTTGCTGAATTTAGTTCTTTGAGTTTAAAATTTTCAAAATCATCTTTTGATCTTTAGCATTTTGAAACGTAACTGAAGAAATTTCTTCAATAGTAATTTGAATTTCCTTTTGAGATGAATTTTTTTTATAAGCTTTCACAATTGACTTTACTTGTTTTTTCAAGATTGGAGCCGCCATGTTTTTTCCGGTCATTTCATAATTTCTAAATTCATAAAGGCCATAAATGACTTGGTAGAGAATCGCTTTACGAACCTCTGGAGACTTCTCAGTTTCTAATTGTTTGATAATTAAGTTTTTATACGTTCCGTTTAGAAAATTTTTCGCAGTCAAGTTAAACCCCGTCAAATTAAGTCCTTGAGATTCATCGATATGTGAAAGGAGTTCTTCTTCTCCGAAGATTTCAAGTTGTTCTGAAGAAGACTCAAATTTTCTAATGTACATGTTTATTTTTTTTATTTTTTTTCTGAGAGCTTTTCTTTCCCATTGGTAGAGGAATTTATTTTCATTAAGCAATGAGAGTATTCGACGTAAAGTATATAAGTGAGAATAAAGGTCTCTTTCTGATGAGTTGAGTCTTGCAGAGTATATTTTTTTGCGAATATAGGAATCAAATTTCCCTTGCTCTAATAAGATATAAAGTTTTTCTACTCCGAATTTTAATTTTTCTATTTTATCTTGAGCCTTTAAATTAGAAAAGAGATTATGAAGATGAATTGGACCATACAAACGGTCATAATCGTTTTCTTTAGGGAGTTCAACCATAATTCCTAAATCTAAAAGGCTTTGATAAAAATCAATGAACTCTTTTCGGAAGTCATCTCGGTCTGGTGCCATTAGAAATTTTTGAGTGAATAAAATAAATTGCTCTTCGATTTGTTCACAAGAAGAATGAATGAGGGATCGAGGCAGTTCTTTTGAAGGGGCACTTTCAGTTCTGAGTTTTTGAAAGAAGCTTGGGTCTTTTAAAAGTTCTTGGATAGAGGATTTTTCTTTTTCCCAGTGTTCGGAAAGTCCTTTAACTACGTAAGAAAAAAGTAAAGAATTAAAAAAAGAAATAGGTTTCTTTCCTTGAAAGTTTTCTAATTTCACTGCAGTTCCTAAAAGAATTCTTTTTAAATCAAGAGCAGTCACTCCAGGTAAAAGAACCTGAGCGTTTGTTAAAGATGTTATAATTCTGGCATCTAATTGATAAAAATGCCGCCACGTTTCCCTATTTTTAGTCTGAAAAAAATCATCAAAATAATATAAGTCATGAGATTGATTTGGATATTGAATCATAAATCCACCTGCAGTTAACAAACCAAAAGAAATGATTTTTTTTTGAAGTACTTCTGGAAGATATGACTTGAGTGAATGTTTCGAAAACCATGCTGGATAAATAAAAATGTCATTGAGTTTCGGGTATTCAATGAAAATTTGGTTTTTTGGATATTTTTGGTCAAACGCTTCAATCGCTTTTCTAAAAGAACGAAGAGATGGATAGTCAATCTCCTTATAGTGTCCGGGTCCTCGAGAGACTTTTTTAAGCCAAGAGGTTTCTAAGAAAGGGAGACAAGGATTTCCATCACAAGAAGAAACATCTGGAATTCCATCCGTATTTGCAGAACTCATAGGTGAGGGATCGTTAAAACGGACGAGTTGTTGCTGTCCAATGCTGTATCTGAAATAATATGGATCGATCGTTTTCAAAATAAACGTGGGTTGATTTACTGACTCAAACAGAGAAATGAGTTTGTAATAGGTGATCTCACATGCAGGAGCCTGAAGATCGAGTTTTTCTTTTTTTTCTAGGTGACAACCATCGTAAGCATATCCACTCTTAAAAAAAATGGAAACAATGCTGATTATTCTAAAAACACTTAAAACCACGAGTGATATCCTTGTATTCAATTTCATTTTGAGTCCAGTTTATGAGCAAGCCCAAGCATAAAGAATGTAGCATGTCCAAATTGAAGCTCATTTGAATCACCTAAAGATCTCATTGAAGATCGAACCTCTGCAGCAATAGAGAGGTCTACTTTTTAGATCTTCCATAGAAATGACTTACCGCATCAGCTAGGCTTTTTTCAAGAAAAAGTGAACTCATTGTTCACTTATAGGTGAACAATTGACTGTAATGGTATTGTTTTATTTTTCAGACCAGTTTTTATTTGTTAGGCTGTTTAGAATGTGGTCTTGCCATTTACCGGAAATTTTCAGGTAATTTTTTGCATATCCTTCTTTTTCAAATCCCAGTTTGCGTAATAATTTTTCGCTTCTTAAATTTGATGGAATATAGTTTGCTTCAATTCTATGAAAATTGAGTTCATCAAATATGTATTCTATTGCGCCTTGAAGAGATTCCTTCATTAGGCCTTTTCCTTCATGAGTATGACCAATTTTGTACCCAAGACCGCAACAATGAAATACACCACGAACCATTCGAGTGAAATTAATCATCCCAATGAGTTTATTTGAATCTGAGAGAAAAATATGAAGTCTTACCGTTTGATGATTCTGAAACTCCTCTTGAGCCTCCTTAACTTTTTTTTGCCAGTAGACCTTTGTAAAAAAATCGTCAGGCATGAAAGGGTCCCATGGAGCGAGATGCTCTTTATTTTCAAGATAGAATTTAACGATTTCTGGAACGTCCTCTTTAGAAGGGAGCCTCAAAATACATCTATCAGTTTTAAGTATAGGAAGAATCATCAGTTCCAATGATATGAAACAAGTTCTCTAACGTCTACGTTAAACTATAAAGAGTTTAGATTCTTCACTAAAGCGATGAATTATCTTGATTGGGGAAACTGATAAATTACTAAAATCAGCTTTTGGGAAGGTTTGAGTAGCTTACTGATAAGTGTGACGGTAGTTTCCAAACGCTGATAATGTCTCTAGGTTGTAGCGTGAATTCACCTTAATCTTTTCTAAAAATGATCTCTCTCTTTTTCATTCAAGAACAAGTGAGCGTAAGTATTTACAAAAGCTTTGTCTATCCTTAAGCTTTACGTTTAATTTTTATTATCTTGCTGTTTTTGATT
>CEUZ01057801.1_pt1 | contig 10259 bp, 12 predicted proteins | sample 361511 | NCBI WGS metagenome assembly CEUZ01 (sample SAMEA2622822, study PRJEB7988) | marine metagenome | biome: marine biome (ENVO:00000447); feature: surface water layer (ENVO:00002042); material: "saline water (ENVO:00002010), including plankton (ENVO:xxxxxxxx)" | depth 5 m | reverse complement strand
AGCACAGTAACATTGATGGATTTAACAGGTGTTGCAAAATTTATTATTTCTACAACTTATAAACCAATAGAAATCTTTATTGTTGCAGGTAGCATATATTTATTAATAACCTTTGTTATACATAGCTTTATTAAGTTTTTAGAAAGAAAGTATAGTTTTAATAACTAACGTAATCTTTAACCTCTCGAATTATAGAGTTTGTATGAACATTTATTTGACGTTTAACTTTAGCTCTTTCGTCATTCTTAAAGTGTATGGCTCTAGAGACTTTTACAAATTTTTCTCCAAAATCTTTATCTTTTTCATACTTTCTTTTTAAATCTTCGGCTTCCCAAAGATCAATATTTATATTCGTCAAATCTTGAAGACAGTCTTTTAAAAATCCATCGATCTTATCTAATTTATTTTTTTTTAAGGTTTCGTTTAAAGACCTAAGTTCTGTTTCGACATAAATAAGTTTTTCTTTATCTTTAATTCTACTCTTTTTAATTTCTAAAATACTTATCTTGTCAAATAGTTCGCCAGCAGAAACTTCAATATAAATTTTATTCATTTTATGCCATCTTTTAAACAAATCACTTTACTATTTAAAAAATATATGCAGATAAATTATATCAATGTCAAATATATTGATCATTAAACATGGCTCACTTGGAGATTTAGCCCAAGCTAATGGCGCAATTAAGGATATTAAAAAAAATTTTTCTAAAGATAAACTCTTATTGCTGACCACGCCACACTACGCAGAGTTTATGTCAACCTGCCCATATCTTGATGGTGTTTTAATAGATAAAAGACTTCCAAGATGGAACATATTTTATTTGCGCAAACTTAAAAACATGATTGATAGGTTTAAATTTACAAAAGTCTTTGATCTTCAAAATTCATCTAGAACAATATTTTACAAAAGATTTATTTTTAAAAAGAATATTTTTTGGTCAAACAGCAAGTCTTATGCTTCCAAAGATGAAATATTAAAAGAAAAAAATATTCCAGTGTTAGATAGAATGGAAATGCAATTAAAAAGAGCCGGAATAAAAGATACAACTTTTACCAAAAAACCAGATTTAAGTTGGGCTATAAAAAATGTAAAAAATTTAATTAACCAAAATTTTGAAGGAAATTATATTTTAATTTTTCCATTTTGCTCACCAAAACTAGTTAAAAAAAAATGGCCGTATTATAATGATTTGATTAATTTGCTTAAAAGAGAGTATGGCCAAAAATACAATATAGCTATAGCACCAGGTCCAAATGAGATAGAGGAAGCAAAAAAATTTAATATTAATTTAATTTTAAATAAATCAAATGCAGTAAACATTATAGAGCTTATTAGTCTCATAAAAAATTCAAGTTATGTAATATCAAATGATACTGGTCCAGCACATATATGCGCGCATTTAAATTCAAAAGGTTTAGTTTTATTTGGAAGTCATACAACACCAGAAAAAGTTAGTATAGGATCTGAAAATTTCAAATATATTAAAGTTGATGACTTGAAAAATCTAAATGTTTCAGAAGTTTTTGAAAAAATAAAAGAAAATTTAAGTTAAGCTTAAATATTGCTTAACTATTTTACTCCAATTAAAATTTTTAGAAAAAGATAAAGCATTATTTCCAAAAGTTTTGTACTTTTCATTTTCAAAAAATTTTAAGATATTTTCATAAATTGAATTTATATCTTGCCCATCACAAAGCAAACCTGTTTTATTATCATCTATCGCATCACTTGCGCCGCCATCTTTACCTCCTATTGAGCCCACGCCATAGCTTGCAGCTTCAATAAAAGATATTCCAAAACCTTCCACAGATTTTTTAAATACTATTGAAGGCATTAAAAATAAGTTTGAATTTTTAATTAAAGCAGCTTTTAATTTTTGATCAGTTTTATCTAGAAGTACAACTTCATTTTCAATTTTTAATTCTTTTATAAGAGCAAGAAGCCTTTTTTTTTCTTCTCCATCGCCAACACTAACATATTTAATTCTAGGAAATTTCTCTTTCAGGTTTCTGATGCACATCAAAACATTTTTATGATTTTTTCTTTTATCTAATCTCGCAACCGTTAAAATCTTTGGAAAAGAGTCTCCATAAATCTTCTGCGCTTCAGACTCGTAACTACTTTCTATTTTTATTGGCTCATCACAACCAGGATGAATTATATAAATTTTTTCTTCAGGCATACCAATCGTAATAGCTAATTTTTTTGTAAAGTTTGAATTTGCAATTACAAACCTTACTTTTTTTACCGACTCCAAGACTCTTTTATTAAGCATTGTTCCGGTTGGGTGATTTATTTCTTTAGAATGTATTAAACAAAATGTTGGAAAATTCTCTAATATTTGGGAATTGATTTTTTCTACACTTTTCCAATGATCAAAAAATATTGATCTAATATTTTTGTTTTCTTTTAAATATTCAGTGACTCTATTTGCTTTCCTATATTTCCTAAACAACTTAATTCCACCAAATCTCTCAATTTCTGCTTTTGAATGCTTATCAAATACTTCGTGATTTTCTGATTTGTCAGCAAAAACTTTAACAGGACCGTGATTAACTAAAGCATTTGTTAACCCACCCATTAAATTTTGCATTCCACCTACTTCCGGTGGAAAAGTTCTAGTTGATATAATAAACATTATTTAATCCACTTTATATTGCAACCCATACTTGGAATTTGATTTTTAGGACCTTTCCTAGTTTTTACAATCATCTTCATTGCTATCAACAAATCACTCTCTCCAGCACCAACAGGCTTTAGATCATTTAATTCTCTAATTCTTCCTCTGTACTGAAGTTCACACTTGTTATTATAACCAAAAAAATCTGGTGTGCATACCGCGCCATATTTTTTTGCAACTTCTTGAGTTTCATCAATTAGGTAAGGAAATTGAAATTTATTTATTTTTGAAAATTCTTTCATTTTGTCGAAAGAGTCATCTGGATAGTTTTTTGTGTCATTTGACATTACAGCGATCGTTGATACTCCAAGATTTTTTAATTTATTTGAATCATTCACAATTTCCTCTATTACAGCTTTAACGTAAGGACAATGATTGCAAATAAACATTATTAAAGTTCCATTTTTTCCAATAAGATCCTCAAAATTATACAGCTTATTATCAACACCATTTAGTTTAAAACTATGAGGCCTCTCTCCGAAATTACAAATTGGTGTTTTTGTTAGAACCATAATATATTATAATTATAATAATGATTTACGATTTCAACAATATAAGTCCAAAGTTAGACAAAGATAGTTGGTTTGCGCCAAATTCGGTTTTAATTGGCAACGTAACTTTAAAAAAAGATGCAAACATTTGGTTTAATGCAACTTTAAGAGGTGATGTTGAACCAATAACAATAGGCGAAGGATCAAACATTCAAGATGGCAGCGTTGTTCATACAGACCCAGGTTGTCCCGCTGTCATTGGAAAAAATGTTACAGTTGGACACTTAGTTATGCTTCACGGGTGTATAATAGAAGATGATTGTCTAATTGGAATTGGTAGCACAATTTTAAACAAAGCTAAAATAGGCAGATATTCAATCATTGGAGCAAATGCTCTTGTCACTGAAAACAAAGTAATCCCGGAACGCTCCTTAGTTCTTGGAAGTCCTGGGAAAGTTGTCAGACAAGTAACAGATCAAGAAATTAAACACATAAAAGAAAACGCAAAGCATTATGTGGAAAATTATAAAAAGTATAAGAAATAGTTTATTTTTTTAAGGAACCAACCAAGTAAATTTTTTAGTTCCATATAAGTCAATTATTGCTCTTCTATGACCTTTAGCCGCCAAGTAAAGCCACTCGATGCTCTTAATTTTACACTTAATAACACAAAAATTTTTATAACCTTCCTCGCTTTCATCTTTGGTAAAATCAAAATTATCAAATTTATTGCTTAATCCTGAAGTTGGTTTATCTGATGCGGTTCCCGGACCATTAGTAACCAAATAGCATTTTCTACTGATATGACCAGTTTTTTCCCATGACTCTTTAGTCACATCATTATTGTAATTTACCTCGCACTCAACTTTTACTCTTAACTGTATTTTTTCTTCTTTACCGTAAAATAATATTGAACAGTTTGGATTTTTCTTAATTTTTTCAATTTTAGATGATCTGATATCGCTATGGTATTGAATAAAATTATTTTCTTGATCTGCTTTTCTTAAAACGACCACTCTTCCATCAAGATCTTTATCGTTTCCACAAATAAAAACAGGAGTTCTAAATTCAGAAGATCTATCCTTGACTGCATTATTTAAAAGATTCCAAATTTTTTTTTCTATTTCTTTAGTGTTTTCGTAGTAACTTACTGTTTCCGACACAATCTATTTTCTAAATCTTTTAATTAAACTAGAGGTGTCCCATCTCTGGCCACCCAACTTTTGGACTTCAGCGTAATACTCATCAATTATTTTTGTAATAGGTAAAGGCGAATTATTTTTCTTTGCCTCTTCCATTGCAATTTTTAGATCTTTTCTCATCCAATCAACAGCAAAGCCATAATCAAATTTATCTTGGATCATTGTTTTGTGTCTATTCTCCATTTGCCAAGATTGTGCAGCTCCTTTTGATATTACCTCAATAACGTCCATCATGTTCAAACCTGCATTCATTCCAAAATTTATAGCTTCGGATAGACCCTGGACTACCCCAGCTATACAAATCTGGTTAACCATTTTAGTTAATTGACCACTTCCAGATGGCCCAAGTAATTTTATTTTCTTACTGTAACAATCAATTATAGGTTTGGCTTTTTTGTAAGGTGCCTCATCTCCTCCAACCATTACTGTCAAGGTGCCACCCTCAGCTCCAGCTTGACCCCCTGAAATTGGAGCGTCTAAAAAATTAAATCCTTTAGCTTTCGATTCCTTGTAAAGTTCCCTAGCTATATTTGCAGAGGCCGTAGTGTTGTCTACATATACCGAACCTTTTTTTGCAGATTTAAATAAACCCTTTTCTCCCAAAGTAACTTCTCTTAGATCATTATCATTTCCTACACAGGTAAAAATAAAGTCGCTATCTTTAGCAGCTTCCATTGGCGTATCTGCTAATTTACCTTTATTTTCTTTTATCCATTTTTCGGCTTTTGCTTTGGTTCTATTATAAACAGTTACATCATGACCGGCTTTTGATATATAACCAGCCATGGGAAAACCCATTACACCCAAACCTATGAAAGAAACTTTGCTCATAAATGATTAACCTTAGTTTAAATAAAAAAGTTTTATTATTCGGAATTATATTTACATTTTTTTCAAGCTTTGGACAGAGTTTTTTTCTTGGATTATTTAATCCAAGTATTAGAGATGAACTAAATATTACACATGGACAATTTGGCTCAATTTATGCTGCTGCAACTATATGTTCTAGTTTACTCCTTGTTTGGTTTGGAAAGAAAATAGACGAGATGAGAATTTTTAACTATTCACTTATTGTAATAGGGTTTTTATTTTTTTCTTCTTTATTCTTTTCGTTTATAAATAGTGTTTATTTTCTTATCGTAGCAATATTTTTAATGAGATTCTCTGGACAGGGGTTAATGTCACATACTTCATCAACAACAATTTCAAGATATTTTAACAAAAGAAGAGGAAAGGCACTAAGTGGAATTTGGTTTGGATTATCCTCGGCAGAATTCTTTCTGCCAATACTAATAATTTTTTTACTTTCTATTTTTTCATGGAGAGTAATTTGGCAATCTATTTCAATAATAATACTCGTTATACTTCCAATCGTAGTTTTCTATACAATTAAAAATGTCACTATAGACTCAAGAGAGGGAAATATTCTAGATAATGATCAAAAAAAATTTAAAGATATTAGAAATTGGAGGAGGTCAGAAGTTTTAAAGGATTTTAAATTTTATATAATTTCATTAAATATGCTAGCAATGCCATGGATTGTAACAGGAATTTTTATATATCAATCTTTTATAGCAGAGTCTAAGCTTTGGGGATCATACATTATCCCTCAATCTTTTATGATTTATTCCGCAACTTCTATATTAACTTTAATCGCGTCTGGCTTTCTGGTTGACAAGTTTACAAGCAGGAAACTTATACCGTTAATGAATTTACCATTACTATTTGGATTAATAGTATTATATTTTTTTGACACATCCTATTCAGCTTATTTATTTTTTGGTTTCATGGGAGTTTCAAATGGTCTTGCCAATGTTTTAGGATCTTCAACTTGGGCAGAAATATATGGTGTGAGATATTTGGGAGCCATTAGAGCTTTAACAACAGCATTTATGGTTTTTTCAACTGCTTTTGGTACAGCTTTGTTTGGTTTATTAATAGACAAAGGTTATACAATTGAAAATATCGCTTTAATAAGCATTCTTTATATAAGCGTGTCCCTATCATTTTTATTAGTAATAAAAGGATCAGTTGAACCAGTAAATTTAAGAAAAAAAACTTGATTTTACCATGGGTTTTCATTAATTATTGCTCATCTTATGGCACGTATCACAGTAGAAGATTGTTTAAAATTAGTCGATAACCAGTATGACCTAGTTCTTTTAGCTAAAGAAAGAACCTCTCAGCTAAATTCAGGCTCTCAAATGCTTGTAAAAGAAGATAATGATAAAAATACAGTTATTGCATTAAGGGAAATAGCGGAAGAAAAAGTGTCTATAGGAGATTTAAAAGATAACGCTCTGCTTAGGTTAAGAAAAGAACCTGATGAAGTTCCAGGCACCGAAGAACAAGAAGAAATTACTAATGATGATTTTGAGACTCAGTACAAAGGAGAGGTTTCGAAAAGTGGGGTAGCTATTTTGCCTTCAAAAAGAGCAAGAAAAATTACTTCTCAGCCAACAACACCTGATGAAAAAAAAGTACCTGAAAAAAAGGAAACAAGTTCAGACCAACCTCTTAATTTAACAGAAGAAGTAACAGAAGAAGTAACAGAAGAAAAAAAATAATTGAAGATCAATAGAAAAATTTGCGTTGCTCCTATGATGGATTGTACGGATCGACATGAAAGATATTTTTTGCGATTACTAAGCAAAAATGTAATGCTCTATACAGAAATGGTTGCAACCAAATCAGCAATTCATGGGGATAGGAAAAAAATTTTAGGATTTAACAAAATAGAAAAACCACTTGCACTTCAAGTTGGAGGATCAGACAAACAAGAATTGTCTCAAGTTTCAAAAATAGCAGAGGATTTAGGATATGACGAAATCAATATAAATCTTGGATGTCCTAGCAAAAAGGTTCAAAAAAATAAATTTGGCGCTTGTTTAATTAAAGAGCCGGATTTAGTTGCTGAGTGCATAGATAAAATGGTTAATTCTTGCAAAATACCAGTCACAGCGAAAACTAGAATAGGTTACGATAAAGTTGAAAATTTTGAGTATTTAAATTCCTTTGTGAAAAAAATCTCAGATGCCGGGTGCAAAACGATAATATTGCATGCAAGAAAAGCTATATTAAAAGGGCTTACACCTAAAGAAAATTTAAAGATTCCAAAATTAAATTACCCTTTGGTTTATGAAATAAAAAAATTAAATAAAGATTTAGAGATAATAATTAATGGCGGGATTACAGATGTAGAACAAATTAATATACATTTAAATAAATGTGATGGTGTCATGATAGGAAGAGCAATTTATCAAAACCCTTACTTTTTGGCTGAAATTGAAAAAAAAATTTTTAATAATCCAAACGTTCCTTCAAGATCAGAAGTTGCAGAAAAATTAGTTCATTATGTTAAAAATGAAGTCAAGAAAGGGACAAGAGTGAATCAAATTATGAGACATACTGTTGGTTTATATCATGGTCAAAACGGAGCTAATAAGTGGAAAAGATATTTAAGTGATAATATGATGGCAAGAGACTCGGATTTTCAAAAAGTAAATCATATTATGAAAATCGCCCAAAATAATGAAAAAGCTAATCAAGCTTCGTCATGATTGAAACTTTTGGAACAAACCAGATATTATTTTTTTTATTAATAATGGCAGTGACAGCTATATTCGCAGGTTTCTTTGCTGGATTCTTTGGAATCGGTGGAGGTATAATTACTGTTCCTTGTCTCTTTTACATCTTTGGGGCTGTCGGAATGGATAAATCTTTTATCATGCATTTAGCCGTTGGAACTTCCTTTGCTATAATTGTTCCCACTGCAATAATGTCTGTATTTACCCACTACAAACATAAAGCAGTAGATTTTGATATCGTAAAAACCTACGGAATATTCGTTGTTTTTGGTGTAATAATTGGAAGTTTTTTTGCCGCCTCAATGCACACAAAATCTCTAATTCTTTTTTTTAGTATAATTTTATATTTATTAGCTTTAAATTTAATCTTTCTCAAAGATAAAACTAAAATTAAATTAAAATTTAGTTTCCCGCAAAGGACAGTCCTTGGTTTTATAGTTGGCTTTGTATCTTCCTTAATGGGTATAGGTGGTGCAATTATGAATGTTCCAATATTAAAATTCGTTGGTTACACAATAAATAAAGCAATAGGAAGCGCCGCATCAATCGGATTTTTAATATCAGTTTTTGGATCTTTAGGTTTTTTAATTTCCGGAACAATTGTTGAAACAGATATGCCTTTAAGTGTTGGTTTTATTAATATACCGGCTTTTTTAATATTTATTCCCATAACAATAATTATGGCTAAGGTTGGGGCTACCTCAGTTCACAAAATGAAAAGAGGAATTATAGCAAAATTATTTGGAATATTTTTAATAATAATAGCGAGCAGGTTTTTATTCGACTACTTTAATCTTTAAATTTTTTGATCATACTCTCCAATTTTACCTGTTCCTTGAAGAAGTTTATCGATAAAATTAAATATTTTTTTCTTTCCATCATTGGAAGAAGTGCTTTCAGTAACAACAACTAAAGAGGGTTTATTTGAAGAAGCTCTAATTAATCCCCACGATCCATCTTCCAAAACAAATCTTACACCATTAACGGTTAAAATTTCTTTGATAAACTGATTGTCAATTTTAATTTTTTTATTTTTAACTTCTTCTACTTGTTTTACTAAGTCTTCAACTATTTTATATTTTTCTTCATCTTTGCAAAAAGGCGCCATAGTAGGAGACTGAAAAGTTTTCGGTAGATCGTTTACCATTGAACTCATCTTTTTATTAGGGTTATTTAACAACTGACATATTTGTATTGCAGAATTTATTCCATCGTCGTAACCATATCCTATCGGTCTATTAAAAAAGAAATGTCCACTTTTTTCAAATCCAGCTAAAGCTTTCTCTTTATTTACTTTTCTTTTTATATGAGAGTGACCCGTCTTCCAGTATATTGTTTCACAATTATTTTTCAAAAGCACATCATCTTTTAGGTATAAACCTGTTGATTTTACATCAACAATAAATTTAGATTTATTATACTTTTCTGAAATATTTCTTGCAATGAGAAGGCCAATCTTATCTGCAAAAATTTCATTTCCTTTATCATCTATCACACCAACTCGATCTCCATCACCATCAAACCCAAAACCAATATCTGCTTTATGTTCTTTTACACATTTTGAAATTTCATGAAGCATTTTTAAATCTTCAGGATTAGGATTGTATTTAGGAAATGTAAAATCTAATTCACAATCTAATTCAATAACTTCACAACCTATTCCTTTCAAAACCTCGGGAGCAAACATTCCCGCAGTCCCGTTACCACAAGCAACAACTGCTTTAATTTTTTTCTTTAATATATTTTTTTCAATCAAGTCTTTTATATAAATTTTTTGAAAGTCTTTTATGTCTTTTGTATTTCCTTTACCATTTACAAATTTTTTATTTAATGTTATTTCTTTCAATTCATTCATTTCTTCAGGTGCATGAGTTAATCCTTTTTCAATTCCCATTTTAACACCAGTCCATCCATTTTCGTTGTGACTAGCTGTTACCATGGCTATAGCATCAGATTTCAACTTAAATTGCGCAAAATAAACTGTAGGTGTTAATGAAAGACCAATATCTTCTATCTGACACCCTGTAGAAATTAAACCTTTTTTTAATGCTGTCTTTACTTCTTCACTGTAAGATCTATAATCTTGACCAACAATAATTTTTGGATTGTTTTTTTTTGTTTTAATTACTACTTGTGTGCCCAAGCCTTTGCCCAATTCCTCTATTCCCCCTAAATCGATATCTTTAGGGTAAAGCCATCTGGCATCGTATTCTCTAAAACCACTCTTTCTGATTTTCATTATTTTAACAGGTTTACTAACAGAAGATTTAACAGAATTATTTTAAACTTGAAAAAACA
>CEUZ01011388.1_pt1 | contig 10261 bp, 9 predicted proteins | sample 361511 | NCBI WGS metagenome assembly CEUZ01 (sample SAMEA2622822, study PRJEB7988) | marine metagenome | biome: marine biome (ENVO:00000447); feature: surface water layer (ENVO:00002042); material: "saline water (ENVO:00002010), including plankton (ENVO:xxxxxxxx)" | depth 5 m | reverse complement strand
AGAGAAGAGCTTTATTATAATAAAGAAAAACTTTTAGAAAATGGAGACAAATGGGAAACTGCACTAGCCAACAATATCAAAGCAGACTCTCCTTTTAGATAAATGTTGACACATACATTATTTTTTTATTTTTTTTCTACGATAGCCGTATTTTCCTCTATCATGGTTACGGTCTCAAGAAATACAGTTTATTCAGTATTTTTTTTAATATTAGTTTTTGTAAGTATTTCTATCTTATTTATTATGATAGGTGCTGAATTTTTAGGGATGATAATGCTAATTGTTTATGTAGGAGCAGTAGCAGTTTTGTTTCTTTTTGTAGTTATGATGTTAAATGTTACTGAGCAAATAAAAAAACGCACATCAACTAGAAAAGGTTTAATTAACAACATATCAGTTGGTTCAGTAGTTGGTTTAATAATATTTCTGGAATTACTAGTAGTTATTGGTGGATGGAAATACAAAGGAACTTTTATTCCTCTTTCAAACACAAACATGGATGTTGCTTTAACAAATACTCATGCACTTGGTAACATTTTATATACTGACTATATTCATCTTTTTCAGATCGCTGGGATGATTCTTTTGGTGTCTATGATTGGCGCAATTACTCTTACTTTTAGCAAAAGGGAAAACGTAAAAAGACAAAATTATTTTGATCAAATTAATAGGGAAAAGAGCAGTGCAATTTCTTTGATAGATGTTGAAAGTGAAAAAGGAGTAAAAATAGATGATTGAAATAGGATTAGGTCATTATTTAACATTAGCTGCAGTTATTTTTGTAATTGGTGTAATTGGTATTTTCTTAAATAGAAAAAATATAATTATTATATTAATGTCTATAGAACTCATACTTTTAGCAGTTAATATTAATTTAGTATCTTTTTCGATTTACCTACAAGATTTGGTTGGCCAAGTATTTACTATGTTTATTTTAACAGTTGCAGCAGCAGAGGCAGCCGTCGGATTAGCCATTATAGTAATATATTATAAAAACAAAGGCTCAATTCATGTTGAACACATTAGTTCTTTGAAAGGTTAATATGGAGTACGCAATAGTATTTTTACCATTAATTGGAGCTTTTATTTCAGGTTTTTTTGGAAAAACACTAGGAGATAAATATAGTCAAATATTAACAAGTTTATTGGTTAGTATTTCTGGAATTCTTTCTCTAATTATTTTTTACGAAGTAATTTCAGAAAATTATTCAAGTAATAAATTAATATTTAACTGGATTAGTTCTGGATATTTTCATGTTAATTGGTCTATAAAAATTGATCCACTTACCTCAGTGATGCTAGTAGTAGTGAGTTTGATATCATCAATTATTCACTTCTATTCAATAGGCTACATGGCCGGAGATCCTAATAAACCTCGTTTTATGGCTTATTTATCTTTATTTACTTTTGCAATGTTAACTCTGGTTACGGCAGATAACTTTTTACAATTATTTTTTGGCTGGGAAGGTGTGGGTTTATGTTCTTATTTATTAATAGGTTTCTGGTACAAAAAACCATCAGCAAACGCTGCTGCTATCAAAGCATTTATAGTTAATAGAGTTGGAGATTTTGGGTTTGCTATTGGTATTTTTTTAATTTTTCTCTTTTATGGCACAGTTAATTACAACGAAGTTTTTAGTCAAACACCTGAAATGATAGAAAAGCAAATTATTTTTCTGGGTATTGAATTTAATTTAATAACATTAATTTGTCTTTTGCTTTTTATAGGTTCAATGGGAAAATCAGCTCAAATTTTATTACATACTTGGCTTCCAGATGCTATGGAAGGCCCAACACCTGTTTCAGCGTTGATACATGCAGCCACAATGGTTACCGCTGGCGTTTTTCTAGTCGTTAGATGTTCTCCATTATTTGAATATTCGCAAGTAGCCTTAAATACTGTAGCAATAATAGGAATGTTAACAGCTTTTTTTGCAGCAACAGTTGCCCTTGTTCAAAATGATATAAAAAAAATTATAGCTTATTCAACTTGTAGTCAGTTAGGTTATATGTTTTTTGCAGCTGGAATAGGAGCTTACCATGTAGCAATTTTTCATTTATTTACTCACGCCTTTTTCAAAGCACTACTTTTTTTAGGATCGGGATGCGTTATACATTCTTTTCATGAAGAACAAAATATAACACGTATGGGCGGTGTTTGGAAAAAGATACCTTATACATATTTATTAATGATAATAGGAACCTTGGCTTTAACGGGATTTCCTTTTTTATCTGGTTATTATTCTAAAGACGCGATTATTGAATTTGCCTATTTGAAAGGTAATACAGTTGGTTATTTTGCAGTAGTAGTTGGAATTTTTACAGCCTTACTAACAGCAATATATTCATGGAGGTTAATATTTAAAACTTTTCATGGAAAATATAATAATAAAGAAAACAACTTAACTTCTATACACGAATCCTCGTTTATAATGATCTTAACTTCAAGTTTATTAGCTATTGGAGCTATTGTAGTAGGAATACTATTTAAAGAAATATTTATAGGTTTCGATACTAATTTTTGGAAAAATTCAATTTTATTTTTAGAAAATTTTAATGATAATCATCCACCAAGTTGGTTACTTATTTTAACGCCTTTAATTGTTATCGTCAGTATTCCTCTAGCTTATTATTTATTTGTAGAAAATGAAAAAATCTTAAAAAATTTTATTTTAAAGAACCAGAAACTATATAATTTTTTAGTGAATAAATGGTATTTCGATGAGTTGTATAATTTAATTTTTGTTGAACCAATTAAAAAATTTGGTTTGTTTTTGTGGAAGAAAGGAGATGTTAATACTATAGATCGCTATGGACCAGATGGGCTGTCAAAATTGGTAAAAAATATTTCGGATAAAGCTGTTAATTTCCAAAGTGGCTATCTTTATCATTATGCATTTGTGATGTTGGTCGGTTTTTCTATATTGCTAACTTATTTAATTTTATATTAATGAACTTTCCTATTCTTTCTGCAATAATTTTCATACCTCTTATCGGTGCTCTATTTATTTTAATTACCAAAGGAAACCAAGCTAATGTAGAAAAAAATTCTAAATATGTAGCAATTTTTACATCGTTGGCAAATTTTGTTCTTTCGATTTTTCTTTGGTTTTCCTTTGATAATTCAATATCAGAATTCCAATTTGTGGAAGAAAAAAATTGGATAAGTGGTTTTTTTAATTTTAAGTTAGGAATTGATGGTATTTCAATTTTATTTATTTTATTAACTACTTTTATTGCACCAATATGTATTTTTTCAGGTATTCAAAGTATAAAATTTAAAATTAAGGAATTTCTCATCGCAATACTTGTGATGGAAACTTTAATGCTAGGAGTGTTTTGTTCTCTTGATTTAATTATATTTTATTTATTTTTTGAGGGAGGATTAATACCAATGTTTTTAATTATTGGTATTTGGGGAGGACCAAAAAGAGTCTATTCAGCTTTTAAGTTTTTTTTATTCACATTGCTTGGTTCAGTTCTAATGCTTATTGCTGTAATTTCTATTTACTGGATTGCCGGAACAACAGATGTAACAAAATTATTAGATTTAAGAATACCACAAGAATACCAATATTTATTATGGTTAGCTTTCTTTAGTTCTTTTGCAGTTAAAATGCCAATGTGGCCAGTTCATACTTGGTTGCCAGATGCTCACGTTGAAGCACCAACAGCTGGATCGGTAATTTTGGCTGCTATACTTTTAAAAATGGCAGGATACGGTTTTATTCGTTTTTCTCTTGGTTTATTTCCTGTAGCTTCCGACTACTTTACACCTTTAATTTTTGTTTTAAGTATAATTGCTATTATTTACACATCACTAGTCGCATTGATGCAAGATGATATGAAAAAATTAATTGCTTACTCATCTGTTGCACATATGGGTTTTGTTACATTAGGTATTTTTTCCCTGACCAAACAAGGTTTGGAAGGAAGTATAATTCAAATGTTAAGTCATGGATTAGTATCAGCAGCTCTATTTTTATGCGTGGGAGTTGTCTATGACAGATATCATTCAAGAATGATCTCTTCTTATGGTGGTTTGGTAAATATAATGCCTAAATATGCTTTAGTATTTATGATTTTTACACTTAGTGCATTAGGTCTACCAGGCACCAGTGGATTTGTAGGTGAATTTTTAGTTTTAGTTGGGGTTTTTCAAAAAAACATTCTTGTTGCTATATTAGCTAGTTTAGGAGTTATTTTGGCAGCAGCGTATATGTTGTGGCTTTATAGAAGAGTTATTTTTGGGCGAATAGCGAGTTCCGAAATAAGAGAAATGAAAGATCTAAATAAAGTTGAACTATATATTTTTTCTTCATTAGTATTTTTAACCTTATTTTTTGGTTTTTATCCAGAACCATTATTTAATACAGTTGATATTTCCATAACCAACTTAATTGAAAATTATCAAACAGATTTAAACTTTTATTTAGTAGAGTCAGGTAAATAAATGCAAACAATAATGTATATATTACCAGAACTATTTTTATCAATTACGATAATGTTTATTTTAATGGTTGGAGTTTTTGTAAAAAAAAGTTTCAAGTTAGTAAGCTTGCTTTCAGTTTTAAGCTTAATTTTTACGATCATATTAGTGCTAAACCAACCACAAGAAGTAGTTAAAGTTTTTAATGAAAGTTTCATAATTGATAATCTTTCAATTTTTATGAAAATTCTAACTTTGTTATTTTGTTTGTTCGTTTTACTTTCATCGAAAGACTACGTCAAAACCAATAAGATCGATAAAATAGAATATCCTATTATTATCTTAGCATCAGTACTTGGAATGATAATTATGATCAGTTCTTATGATTTAATTATTTTTTATTTAGGATTAGAGCTTCAGTCTTTATGTTTATATATTCTTGCTTCTTTTAAAAGAGAAGATGAAAAATCTACTGAAGCTGGATTAAAGTATTTTGTATTAAGTGCTTTGGCTTCTGGTCTTTTACTTTACGGATGTTCTCTAATTTATGGTTTTACTGGTTCGACAAATTTTGAAGTTATTTCAAATAATTTAAATGTCAATAACACAGGAGCTGTATTTGGAATTGTGTTTATTATTGTTGGTTTAGCTTTTAAAGTTTCAGCAGTTCCTTTTCATATGTGGACACCTGATGTTTATGAAGGTTCTCCAACATCTGTAACTAGTTTTTTTGCGCTTGTTTCAAAAATTGCAGCTCTAACAGTTTTTATTAGATTTATGTATGTTCCTTTCGTTAACGTTATTTCGCAGTGGCAAACAATAATTGTTTTTATTTCAATAGCATCTATGATTTTAGGAGCTGTTGCAGCAATTGGGCAAACCAATATTAAAAGATTAATGGCTTATAGTTCTATAGGCCATATGGGGTATGCGCTAGCCGGGCTTGCAACTGGCACAAATGCGGGGGTACAAAGTACGATAATATATTTAACTATTTACTTAATAATGAACCTTGGTGCTTTTGCTTGTATTTTTATGCTTAAAAGAAAAAATGATTATTATGAAAATATTAACGATCTGTCTGGTCTATCAAAAAATCATCCGTTACTAGCTTTGAGTTTCATGATTATACTTTTTTCATTAGCGGGGATTCCTCCGCTAGCGGGATTTTTTGCCAAGTTTTATATTTTTATGGCTGTAATTAATTCTCAAATGTATGCATTAGCAATAATTGGACTTCTTTCCACAGTAATTTCGGCATTTTATTATCTTAGAATTATAAAAATAATTTATTTCGACAAACCTAAGAAACCTTTCGAAAATGTTTATGATTGGGGTCTCAAAATATCTTTGGTTCTATCAAGTATATTTGTATTAATTTATTTTGTTCAGCCATCGATTTTAATTGATGTCGTTTCCTTAATTGTAATTAAATAATGAAATTTGAGATTTTTAAGTATGAAAAAGTAACAAGTACTAACGATATTGCAATAAATCTTATAAAGGAAAACCAGAAAGAGATTGGGTGCGTTTATGCGAATATACAAACCAGCGGCCGCGGAACACAAGGAAAAAAATGGGTTTCAGATAAAGGAAATTTATTTAGTACTATTTTTTTTCCTTTAAAAAAAAATTATCCTCCCTTTAACGAGTTCTCTATTATTAATCCAATAATTATTTCAGAAGTAATAGAGCATTTTTGTTCAGATAAAAATATTAATTTAAAATTTCCTAATGATATATTTGTTAATGGAAAAAAAATTTGCGGAATACTTCAGGAAGTTATAACTTTAAATAGTAAAAAGTTTTTAATAATAGGGATAGGCATAAATATAATAAATAATCCAAAACTAGATATTCAATATAAAGCTACAAATATATTAGTTGAAAGTAATGCAAAACCAAGCGTCAAAGAAATTATAGATTTGATTATTTCATCCTATGAAAAATTCTTTTATAATTTAAACTCATATAATTATATAAATTTTAAAAAGAAAGCTGAAAAAAAATCATTAAACTAGATAATTAATTATGAATATATTGATTGGCGATATAGGTAATACAGTAACAAAAGTTTGTTTAATTGAAGAAAATAATCTTAAAACAAAAAAAATAGTTCATTTCAATAGCAAATTCATATTATCAAAAAAATATTTAACAAAAAATTTAAAAAAAATTATAAAAAATAGTGCAATTTACAAAACAGCATTATTTTCAAGTGTAGTACCAAAATATGAAAAGTTATTTAAAAAAGTTTTAAAAAAAAAATATAAAATTAAATTGGTAGAAATTAAGGATAGAAAAATTAATAAAATTGTTAAAATAAATATTAAAAATAAAAATCAAATTGGATCAGATAGAATAGCAAATGCAGTTGGAGTTTATAAAAAATACAAATCAAATTGCATTGTTTTAGATTTTGGTACTGCTACAACTTTTGATGTTGTTACGCAAAAGGGTATTTATAATGGAGGAGTTATAGCGCCAGGCGTCAATCTCTCTATAAAAAGTCTAGCAAGTTCTGCCGATCAAATACCTGTATTTTCAATAAAAAAGCAAAAAAAAATTATAGGTAAAAACACAATAGAAGCATTACGTTCAGGTTTTTATTGGGGTTACACTGGTTTAATTAATAATATAATTAACAAGATAGAAAAAGAAACAAAAAGAAAATATAAAATAATTTTTACAGGTGGTTATGCTGATTTATTTAAAAATTCTATAATAAAATCTTATATTATAGATAAAAATATAACTATTAATGGTATAATTGAAATTTTAAAAAAAAATAAAAAAAATTTGATATAAATGAAAATGAAAGAAGAATTTATTTTTTGTCCTTTAGGAGGCTCTGGTGAAATAGGAATGAATATGAATTTGTTTGCTTATGGAGCTCCAGAGAACAGAAAATGGATTATTGTCGATATAGGTGTTACTTTTGCAGATGATACTATACCGGGTATTGATTTGATTTATCCTGATCCAGGTTTTATTGTAGATAAAAAAGATAATTTGCTTGGATTAGTTTTAACCCATGCCCACGAGGATCATATTGGAGCTATAGCTCATATATGGCCAAAGCTGCTTTGCAATATATATGCCACCCCGTTTACTGCTGTTTTAATTCAAGAAAAATTTAAAGAAAAAAAGATCGAAATTGGAAATAAACTTAAGATTATTGAATTAAATGGTAAAGTTGAATTAGGACCATTTAAAATTGAATTTGTTACTTTAACACATTCTATACTTGAACCTAATGGTCTTAGCATAGACACACCCGCTGGTACCGTTTTGCACACAGGAGATTGGAAATGTGATCCTAATCCATTAATAGGAGAAACTATTAATGAAAAAAAATTAAAACAAATAGGAGGAAAAGGTGTTTTAGCAATGATATGTGACTCAACAAATGTATTTAGTCCTGGTCGAGCAGGCTCAGAATTGGATGTTAGAAAAAGTCTTCTTAAAGTAATGGAAAATAAACAAAAAAGAATAATAGTCACTTCCTTTGCATCAAATGTAGCTAGAATGGAAAGCATTTTTTATTGTGCAGAAAAAATAGGAAGACAAATATCTTTAGTAGGAAGATCTATGCATAGAATATATAAAGCTGCAAGACAATGTGGCTATTTAAATAATTTGCTCAAACCAATAGATCCAAGAGAAGCAAAAAAAATTTCCAGAGAAAAAATTGTTTATTTATGCACAGGTAGTCAAGGAGAACCAAACGGTGCTATGATGCGAATCTCTAACTATATTCACCCAGATATACTAATCGAGTCTGGTGACACGGTAATATTCTCATCAAAAATTATACCAGGTAATGAAAAAAAACTTTATAAATTACATAATCAATTAGTTAAAAATGGAATAGACGTTATATCTGAAGAAAATGAATTTGTTCACGTTTCAGGTCATCCAAACAGAGAAGATTTAAAAGATATGTATAATTGGGTAAAACCAAAATCAGTAATACCGGTACACGGGGAGCACAGACATATGTTGGAGCATATAAATTTTGCTAAAGAAATGCAGGTACCATACCCAGTTAAAGTTGAAAATGGTGATATTGTCCAATTATTTCCTGGAGAAAAACCTAAAGTAGTTGATAAAGCTCCAGTTGGTAGAATATATCTTGATGGCAATATAAGCGTAGGCGAAGAATCTCAATCAGTGAAAGATAGAAAAAATTTGTCTTTCAATGGTTTCTTAGAAATAACTGTAATAATAAATGACATTGGTTCGATAGTAAAAAAACCTATAATTTCTTTTAAAGGAATTCCATATAATGGAGAAAACAGTAATTTTATTTTTGATTTAGAGGAAAAAATTAGAGACATATGTAAGACCTTTTCTTTGAATAATTCTAATCAAGAACAAAATTTGATAGAAACACTTAGAGTTAATTGTAGAAAAGCTGTTAAAGAAAAGACTGGAAAGAGACCTTATACAAACGTAAATTTGGTTAGAATATAAAAATAATAACATGTATTTATCTAAATTATTTATTCCACTTTTAAAAGAAAATCCTTCAGAAGCAAAAATCAAATCCCATCAGCTTATGTTAAGAACTGGAATGATAAGACAGTCTTCCACAGGAATTTATTCATGGCTGCCTCTTGGGTTTAAAATAATGAAAAAAATCGAGCAAATTGTTAGAGAAGAACAAAATAGAATTGGAGCTCAGGAGTTATTAATGCCCACAATACAATCTGCCGAAATATGGAAAGAAAGCGGAAGATACAACGACTATGGTGAAGAAATGCTTAGGATAAAAGATCGACAAGGAAAAGAATTGCTTTACGGACCAACAAACGAAGAACTTATTACTGAAATTTTTAGAAGCAGCATTAAATCATACAAATCTCTACCACAGCTTTTATATCATATTCAATGGAAGTTTCGTGATGAATTAAGACCAAGATTTGGCGTGATGAGATGTAAAGAATTTTTTATGAAAGATGCTTATTCATTTGATTTAAGTGACGAGAATGCAAAAAAATCCTACAACAAAATGTTTTTTGCTTATCTAAATACTTTTAGAAGACTTGGTTTGACAGCAATACCAATGGCAGCTGAAACAGGACCAATCGGGGGAGATCTTTCACATGAATTTGTAATCTTAGCTGAAACAGGAGAAAGTAAAATTTATTCTGATAAAAGAATTTTTGATATAGATATAAGCAAACATAACGATTCAGACAAATCAATTATGGAATTAAGAAAAAAATATGATGAATTTTATGCTGTAACTGATGATAAATTTAAAAAAGATGATTTTGAGAAAAATGTAAAAAGAGAGAATCAATTAACAACCAAAGGTATAGAAGTAGGTCACATTTTTTATTTTGGTGACAAATATTCAAAACCTCTAAAATGTTTTGTGGATTTACAAGATGGAATAAAAGTAAGTGTAAAAATGGGATCCTACGGCATTGGAGTTTCGCGATTAGTTGGAGCAATAATAGAAGCAAAATTTAATAATAACATAATGAGATGGCCAGACTCAGTATCACCTTTTGAAGTTGCTATAATACCAAGTTTGCAAAAAAAAGATAAATCAAGTTTATTAAAAGCAAAAAAAATATATGACATCCTAATAAAAAATAAAATAGATGTGATTTTAGATGATACCGAAGAACATTTATCTGCCAAGTTTAAGAAATTTGATTTAATTGGTGTTCCATATCAGATTATTTTAGGAACAAAATCTACTGATAGCAAACTAGAATTTAAAGAACTACAAGGCAAAACAGAAATTTTAACAATCGAAGAAATTATAAAAAAATTACTTAACAAAAGAAATTTAAATTGATTTCAAAAATTGAAAGA
>CEUZ01183553.1_pt1 | contig 10264 bp, 4 predicted proteins | sample 361511 | NCBI WGS metagenome assembly CEUZ01 (sample SAMEA2622822, study PRJEB7988) | marine metagenome | biome: marine biome (ENVO:00000447); feature: surface water layer (ENVO:00002042); material: "saline water (ENVO:00002010), including plankton (ENVO:xxxxxxxx)" | depth 5 m | reverse complement strand
GAAACGAATACGGCGAATCTTGGCATAAAGCCGGTATGCTTTTAAATAAGCAAAATGTGTTCGATGATTTTATTTCCGCCGCTGAATTACTAATCGACCAGGGATATACCAACAGTGACAGGCTCTTGATTCAGGGCGGGAGTAATGGTGGGCTCCTGGTTGGCGCCGCACTAACGCAGCGACCTGAACTGTTCAGGGCCGTATTGTGCGGGTTCCCAGATGTTGATATTCTTCGATTCCCCTGGTATATGAAAAGTAATAATGCACCCGCGTTATTGGAATATGGCGATTCCAGGATACCGGAGCATTTTCAGGCCATCCGGGAGTATTCCCCATACCAAAACGTTGTTTCTGATACCGACTATCCTGCTGTAATGTTGACGACAGGGAATCTCGATACCAGAGTGCCCCCTTCAGCCGCTCTGAAAATGACTGCGAGACTTCAGGCTTCTACTACATCGGGGTATCCTATAATTCTTCGCTATCATGAAAAAGCCGGACATGCTGCCGGCCGCGGTTTATCATTTAACCGGCGAATTGTTGATACTGCAATGGAGTTGACATTTGCAGTCCAGGAACTTGGGGTTCGGATAAACAAAGATCGGACAAATTAATTCAATGGATTTTATCTCATTAGTGCCAAGGGAGGTTGCAACCTGTGAAATCTGCTAATTATTTTCTTGGAATTTCTTCATTGTTAATGATGCTATTTCTTTTTTCTTGCAACAGGGAATCAAGCTCACATGTACCCGCTCTAACAGTAAATGATTATTCCCGCGCCGAACAATTCCTTCCCTGGAATACCTATAACATGGTTTTTGGTGATAAAGTTACTCCGAGGTTCCTGAATGACCATGAGTTCTGGTTTCGGAGCCACAAGGAGTCAGGGTACGAATTCGTAATTGTAGATGCTATAGAGAAAAGCAGAGAACCTGTTTTTGATCATAATCGGTTAGCTTCAACTTTGTCGGTTTTAATGGATACGACTATTGAGGGTTACAAGCTACCTTTTCACGAATTCAAATTCTTAGAAAGGAATGAGGCCATACAATTCTTTGTGTCCGATTCTATCCGTTGGGAGTGTGACATTCTGAGCTACAATTGTACTGGTCCCGATACAGTTTTTAAGCGCAAGGATTGGGAGAGGCCTTCTCCCGATAGGAGATGGTTAGCATTTGAGCGAGATGAGAATCTCTGGGTGCGGAACATTATTAATAACCAAGAAAAACAACTCAGTTTTGATGGTATAAAGGATCATGGTTACGCTGTTGTTCCTGAAGGCTGTTGCCGCGAGATTACTGATCGTCGAAGTGGAAACAGAATAATCCCCCCACTCAAATGGTCTCCTGATTCACGTAAAATTATTACTCATCGCTATGATGAAAGAAATGTTAAGAGTTTACATCTATTAGAGGCCGATGATGGAAGGCCCATTTTGCATTCCTACAAATACGCCATGCCTGGAGATTCAGTTATTCCTACATCAGAAGCCTGGGTATTTGATGTGGAGGATGGGACATCAACAAAGGTAAGGGTTAATCCTCAGCCAGGAGGTTCTTACGGCCGAGATACAGTTTATACAAATGTGCAGTGGACTGCAAACTCAAATAATATTTTTTATACAACGAGAAGCAGAAATTACAAGAATTATAGCCTTTTTGACGTAGATGCTTCAACAGGTCAGGCAACAGAAATCTTGGAAGAGAAAGGTGCTACTTTTGTTGAATTAAATCAATTTACCCGATATCGTCCTGCCTGGAGAGTTATTGGTAATGGTGAGGAATTTATTTGGTGGTCAGAGCGTGATGGCTGGGGGCATCTATATTTATATGATGGCTCTGGCAAATTGAAAAATAGAATTACTTCTGGTGCATGGGTTGTCACTGATGTGATTTATGTTGATCTTGAAGAACGTAAAGTCTATTTCACAGCAACCGGCAAAGAAGAAAATGTTAATCCATATTACCAATTATTCTATAGAGCCAATTTAGATGGGTCGAATTTGGAATTATTATCTAATGAAAAAGCTTCTCATAAGATAATACCTTTCCCATCTGGAAAATTTTTCATTGATCAGTATTCCACGCCAGATATTCCCCCTATTTCTTTAGTAAGGTCGTCAAACGGCGAAATTATATTTGAATTTGAATCAAGTGATATATCTCGCTTAATCGATGCGGGATGGAAACCACCACTAACCTTTGATGTTAAAGGTAGAGATGGTATTACAGATTTATATGGTTTGCTATGGTTTCCATCCAATTTTGATCCTGACAGAAGTTATCCAGTAATTGACTATATATACCCCGGTCCGCAAGTTGGTTCGGTTACACTCTACACATTTTCAGCAAATGGGCGTGGGAATGCAAGAGCATTATCTGAATTGGGTTTTATAGTTTTTGCCATAGATGCATTTGGTACACCAATGCGATCTAAATCATTTCACGATGCATATTACGAAAATATGGGGGATAATGGTCTTCCTGATCATATATCGGGAATTAAACAATTAGCGCTTAAGTATCCTCAAATTGACTTAAACCATGTGGGAATTTATGGTCACTCTGGAGGAGGATTTTCTTCTACGGATGCAATTCTCCGACATCCTGATTTTTTTAAAGTAGCCGTATCGGGTGCTGGGAATCACGATAATCGAGGTTATCATTTCTCGTGGGGAGAGAAATATCAAGGTTTGCTGGTAAGTGAGAGTGATAGCACAGACAATTATGACAATCAGGCAAATCAAAATATTGCTCATAATCTAAAGGGGAAACTGTTACTTCACTATGGGACGCTAGATGATAATGTACATCCCAATATGACCCATAGAGTTATTGAAGAACTGATCAAATCGAACAAAGATTTTGAATTGATTGTGTTACCCAATCGTAATCATTCCTATGGGAATGAGCCTTACATCATTCGTAGAACATGGGATTATTTTGTTGAGCATTTGTTAAACGTTGAACCACCATTTGAATTTCAGATATCTGAACCAAATGAAGAGTATAAGATGGAAAGATCACGCCGTTAATTCAATTATTCCCGTTTCCCCTTGTGCCTACCGTTTCCAAGGACATGTTCGCGTTTGATCAAAAGTAAGTTATCAGTTTAAGGGGTCTCCAAGCGTCAGTAAATTTTATTGATGCCCCGGTAGCTCAGCTGGATAGAGCAACGGACTTCTAATCCGTAGGCCACAGGTTCGAATCCTGTCCGGGGTACTTATCTAGTTATGGTTACTAGAGTTGGGTTTTTCCCCTCTTATTTATATACTGATGAGGCAAAAGGAGACAATGATGTTGACCGGACCGATTTTAATAAGAATTTTATTGAGCACTTTTCTGGTCACACTGTTTCCCGCGGTGGCGGTAGCCCAGTGGACAAGCCCGAGAGAGGCAGAGAAGCTGTTAGGGCAGGGCCCCAATCCTGCTCCTGATAGAAGCAGTGAGGAAGGGCAGGGCCCTTTTGAACGACTGATCATTCGCGGCGGGACGCTTATCGATGGCACTGGCTCACCGCCAAGAGGGCCGGTGGACATCGTGATTGAAAACAACAGGATAGTCCGCGTTGCCTCCGTGGGCACGCCATTTATCACCATTGATGAAGACAGTCGCCCCGAGGACGCGACTTATGAACTGGACGCTGAAGGGATGTACATACTTCCGGGGTTCGTGGACCTTCATATTCATAGTGGGAACCAGTTCAAGGCTCCAGACGCCGAATACACTTATAAGCTATGGATGGCACACGGCATCACGTCTATTCGCGGAGTGGCGCTAGGCCCCATGGAATGGAGCCTCAAGGAGCGAGATCGAAGCGCGAAGAACGAAATTGTTGCACCGAGAATGTTCATTTACGAGCGCCCCGGAAACGGTCAGGATTGGAAGGGCGGGGCTGTCAATGATCCTGAGACGGCCCGGAAGTGGGTCCGCTATGCAGCAAGAAAAGGGGTGGATGGGATGAAGCTCGGCGCTTTCCCGCCAGATATTATGACAGCCCTTCTGGATGAAGGAAAAAAGCTGAATCTCGGTTCCACGGCACACTTAGCACAGACAGGTGTCGCCCAGATGAATGCTCTTGACGCCGCCCGCCTCGGCCTTGGCGCCATGACACATTTCTATGGTCTCTTCGAGGCACTCTATAAACATCAAGATGTACAGCCGTGGCCCGTGGGAATGAATTACAATGATGAGCAGTTTCGGTTCGGGCAGGTTGCGCGCCAGTGGAACCTGATCCATGAGCGGGGCAGTCGTGAGTGGAAGGCGCTTCTGAAAGAATTTAAAGAACTCGATTTCATTCTTGATCCCACAATGACGGCTTACCTTGCCAGCCGTGACGTCATGCGGGCCCGGAACGCCGACTGGCATGAAAAATATACCCTTCCGTCCCAATGGGAGTTTTATCAACCGAGTAGAGTCTATCACGGATCCTATTACTATGACTGGACGACGTGGGATGAGGTAGCATGGAAAAACTTTTTTCGTGTCTGGATGTCGTTCCTAAACGATTACAAGAACATGGGCGGCCGTGTAACAGTCAGTTCAGACGCCGGTTATATCTATAACCTATACGGCTTTTCCACCATCGAAGAAATGGAGTTGCTTCAGGAGGCGGGGTTCCATCCACTTGAAATTTTCCGGGGCGCTACCCTGCACGGCGCCGAGGCGATCGTCGAACCAAAGAGGGAAAAGATTCAGTTCGGTGTAGTCCGGCCCGGAACGCTTGCTGATCTTGTTATTGTTGGTGAGAACCCCATTCAAAATCTTAAGGTACTCTATGGAACGGGCGCCGTACGGCTGAATGATGAGACTGGCCAGCCCGAACGTGTCGGCGGTGTTCTCTACACCATTAAGGATGGAATTGTCTACGATGCGAAACAACTGCTGGCGGATGTTGCCCGAATGGTGAAAGAACAGAAGCAAGATCGTGGCATTGAAGAGCTGTGGTAATATTTTGTTCCACTGAGAATTAGGGAAAGATGAGAATTCGAAGCGTCTGTCTCCTTGTCGTGATGGTTGTTATCACAGGTTGTGATAGTACTCCGGAGGTTGCTATTGATAGCCCAGCACCGGCTGATACAGTCGCTGAAGCGGTTGCCATAGCCGTAACGGCCACTGATAACGATTCGGTGTCTTACGTGGAACTTTGGGTAGACGGCGACTCCACCGGGTTAATGGACGACACCGAACCGTTTACATTCCGCTGGAACAGTGTCGACCACGGTGGGATTTCTGATCACGCTTTGGTGGCTGTGGCCGTAGATATCGATGGAAACCGTGGTACAGACACAGTCGCAGTGACGGTTAATAACAGACTATCCTATCCCGCGCATAGACCTGTTGACAGCACGTCCTTTGTGAACGGAAACTACTCATTGAACTGGGCCATGTCTCAAGATGGCGACTTTGCCTCTTATCGAGTTGAGCGATCGGCAATGTCGGCCATGACAGAGGCCGATACCATATTCACCTCCCCCCGCCGTTCCGACACCACATTTACCGATCGGAACATGGATTTTCTACTGCACAATTATTACAGAATAGTGGTGACGGACACTCTTGGTTTTGAGAGCCCGGGACCGGTCTTCCGATCGGACCTATATCCGCCTCCCATCGCCGCAGATGTAACAGCTATAGATTATGATCTTGATTCAATGACCGTCGCGTGGACGCGAAGTAACGAAGAAAACTTTGTTGAATACCGACTTCTGACGGCATCATCTGAAGCAGGATCAAGAAGAGTCCTCACTACAATTGATGAACCAGCCATAACTTCCTATATATTCGACCAGTTTGATCCCACGCGGGAAAACTGGTTCTGGGTTTCAACACGAAATGTTTTTGAACAAACCACGATTGGCACCGGCATAACCCACGTCCGCGATGCCCTTCCCACGCCTCTAGCTGTAACCGCGGTCAATTTTAATCTGAAGCAACTGTCGGTAGAGTGGGAGTCATCTCCCGACAACGATTTCAGGAGAAATGAGCTCCTCTACAGTGAAAGAGAGAATGGGATCAGGAGTGTGATTGCTACGTTCGACAATCCTGAAGCAACGCGGCATCGGATTACAGACTTCGATCCAACTCATGAAAACTGGTTTTGGGTAAGGACCGCTGATCACTGGGGCCAGCGCTCAATCGGTTCTCACATGACGCATAAGCCAGACGCACCGCCGGGCCCCATTGCAGTTCGATCCGTGAGTTACGATCTTAACGCTATGACAGTGAAATGGCAGCAGTCGAAGGACAGGGATTTCTTGTCCTATGAAGTTCTATGGTCTGAAAGTGAAATGGGAGAGAAAGAGCTTATTGAGATCATCACGAACCGAAGGCGGACAAGCCACAAAATAAAGAGATTCAATCCCGGCAGTGAAAACTGGTTCTGGGTTAGAGTGACTGACTACTGGGGACAGACTTATCTTGGGGCTGGAAAGACTCACACTATTGATTCTCCTCCAGTGCCGTCTGATGTTGATTCTGTTTGGTATGATGAGGGTCAGATGACGGTCAGCTGGAATACTTCTCAGGAGGAAGACTTTTCAAAATATCAGCTCTATGTAGCGGACACGGAATTTGGTACCCGCCGACAGATTGTAAAGATCGGTTCGGCCGATCGCAACAGTTATACCCTTCGTCATTTTGATCCAACCAAAGAAAATTGGTTTACCGTTGATGTCATTGACAAGTGGGGACTCACAACTCGAGGGAATGGAGCGACCAATGTGGCCAATACTCCGCCGGAGGCAATTCGGATTTTGGCGGTGGACTACGATTTTGATCAGTTCAATATCAATTGGCGCAAGACTGGTCAAACTGATTTCGCTTTCTATGATCTTCTAGTGTCGGAGTCGCGCGACGGCGTTCAGCGAAGACTTGTAACCCATGCATCTCCAGACGACACGACATATACGATTGCCGGACGAGGCGTATTCGATCCGTCCCGGGAACAGTGGTTTTTTATAAGGACGGGAGATATTTGGGGACAAGAAACCACGGGTCCAGGATTTAGAGTGCTCGACAATCCTCCCTTGATGTCCAGCGTCCGACCTGTGGAGTATAGAAAAGGGAAGTTCATCTTGCGATGGAGTGGCAACTATGAACAGGATTTTCGCCGTTACACCCTATATGAGTCGCTCACAGCTGACATGTTGAGTTCAGTAAAGGTCTACTCTTCTGAGGAGCGTGGAGACACTTCGGCGGTATTGAATGGTATAGATCCTTGGGAGTTGCGATACTATATCTTGGAAGTGGAAGATGTTTGGGGTTTAAAGACTGTGAGCAGCGTTGTGGAAGGGAGTTCAGAGAGCTGGTTCATCACTGCTTTTGGCGATGAAGCGTACGATGAAGGGCGAGCTGTTGGCGAAACTGCCGATGGGGGCTTTATCGCGGCTGGCCACACCTACGGAGATGGAGATGACGGAGATGTCTGGTTAGTGAAGACCGATCCCAAGGGCAATATGGACTGGTCGAAAACCTACGGTGGAGATGGTGATGACCATGCCTATTCAGTCCAGGTGACTTCAGATGGCGGCTATATTATGGCCGGTTTCTCAGAGGCCCTCGCAGAAAAGTGGAGTGATGCGTGGGTCATTAAGACTGATGAAGACGGGCGAGTGGAGTGGAACCGTACCTACGGCGGCTTTCGGTGGGACAAGGCCCACGATGCTAAGCAAACCGCAGATGGCGGCTACATTATTACCGGTTACACATTTTCTCACGGTAGGGGCAGCGCCGACATCTGGCTTATAAAGGCGGACGCAAGCGGTTATCCCATCTGGACCAAGACATTTGGCGGGCCTGACTGGGAATACGGTTACGTAGTTGAGGAAACTGATGACAAAGGTTACATCATCACCGGATTCACCGAAACGGAAGACAAGAAATCGAGCAGAATATGGTTGGTGAAAACAGATCTTAACGGTGAAGAAGAGTGGACACAGACATTCGGAAGCCGTGATCAGAACGAAGGGTACTCGGTGCAGCAGACATCAGATGGTGGTTTTGTTGTTGCGGGGATGAGTCAAGCTTTTTTCCCCAACTACGAAGATGTAGCTCTATTACGGATCGACGCCGGCGGAGAGGTAATCTGGGAGAGGATTTTCGGAGGACAGAGTTGGGATCGGCCCGCAGCTGTTAGACAGACCCCCGATGGTGGATTTCTAATGGCCGGATCGTCGCGGCTGAAGGAAGAAGGGAACTCAGATGTCTGGCTCATGAAGGTTGACGCTAATGGGAACCCACTCTGGGAGCGGCTCTTTGATAGTGCAACCAGGGATGTTGTCCATGGGCTTCAAATTACTACTGACGGAGGCTGCCTCATGGTTGGTGCGGCGACTCCTCTTGATGGCGGCCCGGCAGATATGCTCATCATCAAGACTGATGCCCGTGGCAATGTGCCCGATTCCCCTGTCCGATTGAGTGGACAGTTGAAGTAGGAGATCTTCAACCCTCAGAAATGTTAACTCTTTCCCGATGTAACAACATCGCTGACCTGAGGAGGCTCGCCAAGCGGCGCCTCCCTCGATCCATGTTCCATTACATTGATGGTGGGGCAGACGACGAGATTACGCTCCGCAGAAACACCGAGGCCTTTGAAGACTACGAGATTAAGCCGCGCTTTCTCAGGCCCGTGGAGGAGATCGACACTTCCATCACCATTTTGGGTAAGAGACTGGACGTCCCTTTCTTCATCGCTCCTACCGGTATGTCGCGCCTGTTCCACCACGATAAGGAGAACGCTGTGGCCCGCGCAGCCGCTAAGTTCCGGACACTGTATACCCTCTCCACCCTTGGCACGGTTAGTCTGGAGGAAATTGCTGAAGCGAGCAATGGTCCAAAGATGTTTCAAATTTATATTTTGAAAGATCGTGATTTAACAAAAGAGTTTGTGGAGAGGTGCAAGGCGGCCAACTATGACGCACTCTGTCTGACCATAGACGTACCGCTTGCAGGCAATCGGGAGCGGGACAGGGTAACCGGTATGACCATGCCGCCCCGGTTTACAATGAAGAGTATTTTAAGCTTTGTCACTCACCCTTATTGGTCATTTAATTATCTACTTCATCCAGATTTTCGCCTCGCCAATGTTGTTCATCGTGTGGATGCGCTTGGGAAAGGCGCCATGGGATTGATCGATTATGTGAACAGCCAGTTCGACCGGACTGTGACTTGGGATGACGCCGCGCACATTGTGGAGCAGTGGGGCGGGCCGTTTGTCATTAAAGGGATTCTCACAGCGGAGGATGCGGTTCGGGCTCGGGAGATAGGGGCAACGTCTATCATGATTTCCAATCACGGTGGGCGACAGATGGATGGTGTTCCTGCTCCTATCGACTGCCTTCGTTCCATTCGCGACGCAGTAGGTTGTGGATTAGAACTGATCGTGGACGGCGGAATACGGCGGGGGACACACATCCTTAAGGCGATGGCTCTGGGTGCTGACGCTGTATCCATCGGAAAGGCGTACCTTTACGGTCTTGCAGCCGGCGGGCAGAAAGGTGTGGAGATGACATTTCAAATCTTAAAGAATGAACTTGAACGTGATATGGCTCTTATGGGGTGCAGAGAAATGAATGAAATAACCGGCGAATTCGTACATCGTCGACGAGGAGAAATATGAGATGAAGATCATTAGAGGTCTCTTGGTACTCATCACGCTTGTTTCTGCTCAATCAGATGCAGACAGGCGGTTCGAAAGGCTGGCTGAAGAATATCTCGACCAGTTCCCGGTGCTGAGCCCGGTGAGTGCCACATCGCTGGGAGATCACCGCTACGACCACCTTGTGAATGAAGTGAGCGCCCAAGCACGGGCCGAAGGGGTGGCGTTCAATCGAAAGTTTCTCGTTCGGCTTGAAGCGATTTCTTGGGGAGATTTGTCAAGGGCACACCAGGTGGATGCCGCCCTGCTTCAGAACAGTCTTCGATCGGGAATCTGGTGGACGGAGGTATTGAAGGAGTGGTCATGGAACCCGCTGCACTACACGGGTTTGGCCGGCGGTGCCATCTACAGCCTCATGGCACGGGAATTTGCGCCCGTTGAAGAACGACTCCTCCGTGTGGCCGATCGGCTGGAGCAGTACCCCCGCCTTTATATTCAGATTCGTGAGACGCTTGTTCCGGAACGGGTGCCGAAGATCCATGCTCAGACTGCGGTGAAACAGAACAGAGGCGTTCAATCGATCCTGGATAACCTTGTGGTCCCACACGTCAATAAGTTAAAGAAGCGGGACCGAAAGCGGTTGAATCAAGCCATGGCTGTGGCGAGG
>CEUZ01038964.1_pt1 | contig 10264 bp, 8 predicted proteins | sample 361511 | NCBI WGS metagenome assembly CEUZ01 (sample SAMEA2622822, study PRJEB7988) | marine metagenome | biome: marine biome (ENVO:00000447); feature: surface water layer (ENVO:00002042); material: "saline water (ENVO:00002010), including plankton (ENVO:xxxxxxxx)" | depth 5 m | reverse complement strand
GCCCCTCCGCAATTTAGTTTTCCTCTTGAACATCACTAATTATCGCTGCAATTACGCGCTGAACTGGTTTTATTTGACAACCATTTCCCAACGACCGCTCTCTGTGGACCGGTTCAACGCTTCGAGTATCTTATGTAAACTAAGTCCCTCGGTAAAACTAGGCTGAAACGAGGAACCCTCTTGTATAGCTCCAGCAAAACTCCTCATAGCCTGTGCTAAATGAAATGCATGGCTCTCTTTCTCTAGGGTCTGAACAGTTGTAAAGTGTTCGGGAATTTGCAGTTGTTTCATGGATCCCCCTACATCTGACCAAATCGTTGATGGAGAATACTGAACCATATGTGAGGTTTCTGCTAGTAGCCGCCCTTTTGTGCCATTTACCTCTAATCGAAACCCACCCCAGCCCTTGCATACGATACTCGCACTAGCCACTCCAAGTACACCGCCGTCCAGTTGTACTGCAAAACATATCGTATCGATAGCTGAAACTGACTGTTTCTCTTTCGTATCTGTAAATTCGATTTCTTTCAAAACGGTATCAGCAGTGCCAGAAACGGCATAGACATCACCTAGCATCCACCGTACAACATCTAAAGGGTGACCAGTCGTGATAAGTATCGCTCCTCCTCCTTCATCTGTTCGCAATTGCCACCACCTATGAGATGGTGGTGCTACCATAGCACCCAGGTGATGTTGAAAGTTGAAAAACAAGGGATCACCAATAAAACCATCCTTGATTAGCTCACGCATATACTGCAGTCCGGGAGAAAATCGTGACTGGGTGCCTACTGCATGGTAGACACTGGCATCTCTTGCGGCCAGTTCCATTTCTGTAGCCTGCACTGCATTCAACGCTAACGGCCATTCACAAAAAACGTGTTTTTTCGCTGCCAATGCTGCCATGACTATGGGATGGTGAAGTGAAATGCGAACCGAGACTGCAACCGCATCAACCTCGGACGATGATACTAAGTCTCGATAATCAGAAAATGCCAACTTAGATCCGGTTCTTCTTTGGGCGTTTCTCGCTGTGTCTTCATGGGCAGTACCTACAGCTATTAATTCAATTTCATCCAGAGCCATGAGAGCAGGAACATGTGCCCGAGAACCCCATCGATCAGGACTTCCGTTAGCTCCAATAAGACCTACTCGCAATTTTTGTTGCGCCATGATTTCACCAACCGTATTTCGCCCTTAGGATGTCCAATGTTCACTATTAAGCTTTTGCTTCTTGCAGCCAATTAACTATAGGTGCATCATAATTAATCATTGCTAATACCAAGCTAACACCTTTTCCTATATAAGACTTGGCCATCGACCCTGAAGATATCGTACATGGAAACTTACCTGCTTTTACCACAGTAGCAATAGCTTGATCTACTTTCTCTAGCACTTCATCTGACCCAAAAGGAACACCCATATCCAAAGCAAGATCTCCGGGGCCGATAAATACTCCATCTACCCCATCAACACCAGCGATAGCTTCCAGCTGCTCAATCCCGGCCAGTGTTTCGACTAAGGGCATTAGAAAGGTCTCCTCGTTCAGATCCGCAAGTCTTTTATCTTGCCCAATATAGTCCAAACCAAATTTCATAGCCCGTGCTTTATTGGTCGCACCCCTGTGTCCTTCCGGGGGAAACTTGCATGCATCTATAAGACCGAGAACTTCTTCTGCCGATTCTGTATGGGAAAGGATAATTCCCCCGACACCCATATCCAAGAACTGGTAACACCAGGAAGGGCTAGGATCTCTCAATCGTATGAGCGGTGTCATATTTGCAACCTCTGCTGCCCTTATCATATTCGCCATTGTTTCATCATTGTTGAACACGTGTTCATCGTCAATCATGACCCAATCATAGCCAATATAACCAATTCTTTCGATCAAATCTGCCGATTGAACTGGCAAATTTGTTCCGAATACGTGCTTTCCTTCCTTCAATGACTTCTTAAACTCTTTTCTATGCATAATTACTATCCTTTGTACAGCAAAAATTTTGTAGTAGATCCGTTTTCTATTTGCTAGCTACCGGCTTAACTAAATGTTCACAAAAGGTGGCAGCATCACGTAACTCGTCTACAATCACATATTCATTCACAGTATGCATTGCATTAGTAGCCATACCAACCACTACAGCATTAAATCCTTTGTCTATAAAAATGTTTGCATCTGTACCACCGCCTGATGGACGAGGATTGGGATTCAATCCCATAGTGTTCATAATAGAAGACACCATTTTTACTATCGGATCTTCACTATCCAATTGATACATCTTAAACATCACTTCCGCATCTTGTTCAATTTTAGCGTCTTTATATGTGTCTCGAGCGTGTTCAAGAATAGAAGATACTTGAAGTTTCAGTAACTCAACTGTTTCTGCATTACGACTGCGAAACTCTCCCGCAAACTCCGCCTCAGCAGGTACCGCATTCCGAACTAATCCACCTGAGATTTTCCCTATATTCATAGTTGTTTCAGGATCCAATCTTCCTTGGGGTAGTCTCATGATAATGTCTGCAGCAATCCGAATGGCAGAAAGGCCTTTTTCCGGCTCAACTCCAGCATGAGCAGCCCTACCAACAACCTTGACATCAAAATGTACTGAAGTTGGACTCATGGATGTAATGGTATTCACAGGACCATTGCCGTCGAAAACAACAATGTTCTGGCCATGCAATAAATCAAAGTCCAAATGAGCAGCACCAATCAGACCTATTTCTTCTCCTCGAGTAAAGACTACTTGAAATGGAATATGCTCAGTATTGTCATCACGTAAGGACGCTATTGCCTCTAAGATGCTCGCAACACCTGCCTTGCAATCTCCACCTAAAATGGTGGTCCCGTCAGAGACAATTCTCCCATCTACCACTTTAGGTTTAATACCTCTTCCTGGCTCTACAGTATCCATATGAGCAGATAAAATTAAAGGGTTTACTTCTTTTTGGATGGTGACAAGATTACCAAACTTATCTTCTACAACATCTAGTCCTAAGTCTTTCAAACGATATGTCAAATCTTTAGCAATGGCATCCTCTTCACGAGAAACACTATCAATTTGTACTATCTCACAAAATGTATCCACCAATCTCTGGGTGTTAATCATTACTTCCTGCTCCTTTCACTACAAATGGTTTCCTGATTCTATCGTCACACTATCTTTGAAACAATAGCTATAACGCTATGAAAATACAAACCTTATAGAATTCCTTGAGTCATCTCCAAAACGATCTCCAGAGACAACCTATGGGCAAAGTATCAAGAATGCCTCATTATTTGTTAATAACCCGAGTGCCTGTATTTGAAATCATACAAACGCAAGCTAATCCTATCAGGGTACTTAGAAATAGAGTCCCTACAGCCATAATTTGGCCCTGTGCGAACGTATCCGAGAGAATAGCCCATACAAACGTTCCCACTAAATACGCAAATCTTGCCATCAAAGAGTAGAATCCGAACGATTCCCCTAGGAATCCTTCGGGACTTAAACTTATAAGCAGAGGCCTATCTGCAGTCCATAACCCACCGTATAAGCAACCAACCAAGATACCAAATAACCACCATATCTCTGTCGACCAATTAAAAAGGGGGACCATTATTGCTAACAAAAAAACGATCGCCCAACCAGTCAATACTAACTGGAGACAAAGTTTTGATCCCAATCGATCTACTAAAACTCCCCACAGCATTCCAAACGGCATTGCAAAAATAACACCGACAAGTAGAATCATTTCAATTTGGAAAGAGGTAAGACCTAATGTGTCTAATCCATAAAGTGCCACAAAACTAGATCCTACTCCAATGGCCCACATGTACCAAAAACGAGCAACCATGAATATACGAATCGAGGGTGATCTGAAAATATACCTGACTCCAGCAAAAAACTGTCGTAGAGTAGCTAAGCCAATGGCAGGAAATGCGTGTTTTGAAGATAGCTTCTGTTGATCCTTAAAAAATATACTCATAGGTATACTCACCAATAAAATAAAGCCAGCAATAATCTGAAAAGATAACCCATAGTCGTAACCGTAGTGTTCAACTCCCACTACTCCTATCAACACTGCTACCAAAGCTCCAATATAACCAATGCCTATGGCTATACCACCAATCCTGCCAATATTTTGATTGGTAGATATGAGGGATAAACCTGAGTTGTAAAAAATTTCTGCCATATTCATAAAGATAAATGAAACCCCAAAAAGGACTAGTCCAACCAATAATATTTCGATATTAAATCCTGCCAGAAAGATTGCAAAAACCGCAATCAATGTACAAGCTGAGACTCCATATTTTAAATTACGTACTCGATCGCAAACAGCTCCAACAAAAGGAGCTATGAGTAACACTACAAACATGGAAGCAGACAATGTAAAACCATAGTCAGAATCTGTTCCCTCCATCTCAGTGACGACCCAAAGAGGGAAAAAGAGACCCACAATACCAGTGAAAAATATAGTGTTCCCTACGTCATAAAGAACCCAGGAAAAAAGGGATACACGATTTGATGATTTTGAACTAAGCATACTATTTGAATTTTAGACAAGTAAGATGCCACTAGGATCTAATCTACGATGGCACAATTCTACACCTTTGATTTATATCTGTTTCAGTTGTCATTAATTTGTAACAACATGGTTGTTTATTCCAATAAATATTCTGTTGTTTAAACCAAGTAACCTCATTGTAAAATATCTGATACACTTATCACCATAGTAAGGGCTAAACTAATACTCTCAGGTCTAGTTAAGTTTAGATTCTGTGCGAAAACAGCGAGAAGCTCTATTCAAAGCGAGGTTTCTAATGACATCGATCCTTCTAAAGAATTGTACCCTACTCAATAGTGACTCCCCAGAACTTCAAGAAAACATTCATATCTTAATAACAGAAGATCGGATCACTGAGGTTTCTGAAACCCCAATTAAATCGAGTACTGCTCATGTGATTGACGTCAAAGGCAAAACTGTGATGCCTGGCCTGATTGACGCACACGTTCATCTTATCGCCACAACTGTCGACCTATCTAAGCTCATTAACGAACCAGCAAGTCTAACAGTACTCCGAGCTCACAAAATTGCTGAAGATATGTTAATGCGAGGTTTTACCTCAGTGAGAGATGCTGCAGGTGCAGACTGGGGATTAACGGCAGCTATAGATCAAGGAATCGTAGCAGGACCAAGGGTATTTTTCGCTGGAAAAGCATTGAGCCAAACAGGTGGCCATGGTGACTTCAGGGCTAGCACAGCACACTGGGACCACTGTACCTGTTTTTCAAGCCATTATGACCTGTCAATTGTAGCAGATGGTGTATCTGCAGTGAGGAAGGCAGCCCGCGAGGAATTAAGGAAAGGGGCTAGCCAAATTAAGATAATGGCGTCTGGTGGAGTAGCTTCACCAACCGACCCCATCTGGAACCTTCAATATTCGGAGGAAGAAATTAGGGCAATAGTTTGGGAAGCTCAATCCTGGGACAAATATGTAATGGCACATGCCTACACTTCTGAAGCTGTTACCAGGGCGATTGAATACGGAGTCCGATGTATTGAACATGGAAACCTCATAGATAAAAAAACAGCTCAGTTAATGGTTCGCAAAGATGCGTTTCTTATTCCAACACTAGTAACACTAGATGCAATGCAAAAAGAAGGCACATCGTGGGGTTTGCCTCAGGTAAGCATGGACAAACTACAAATCGTTCGAAAAGCAGGATTGGATATACTAGAAATGACCCATAAAGAAGGGGTGAAAGTTGGTTTCGGAACTGATTTACTTGGGGAACTTCATCACTATCAAAGCCTCGAATTCTCAATTCGAGCTCAAATCCTAACTCCTTTTGAAGTTATCCAAAGTGCGACAGTGATCAATGCGGAACTTGTTAAGAGAACAGGGGAGCTTGGTGTTATTCAGAATGGAGCACTGGCGGATATATTGGTAGTTGATGGCAATCCTCTCGCAGATCTCAACCTACTACAAGAACAAGGTAAGCATCTACCGTTAATCATGAAAGGTGGAAAAGCATACAAGAACACACTAGTTTAGACGTATCAGTTCAGCTGTCCTTTAGCTAGCTAGTCGGTTCGACGGGATCATCATTGTCGGCATTTTTTTCCAAGTCTCTGAGCAACGCGTCGACTGATCCAGGTAACTTCACATCTGGTTCATTTGGCTCACGTGATTGAGCATCGTAGAGTTGCTCAAGTTTCTTAACCATTGACTTTACTGCAGGGTCTGCCTGCACTAAGCCATCTAAATGACTATATTGCTCATCAGCCTTCTTTATAATTTCTGTTAAATCAAATCCAAAATCATAAACTTTATCCAATAATGCCAGTATTTGTTCCTGTCCTCGATAGTCCTCTTCTAGCCTCGCATATGGAGGTAATTGCACCAGTGTATGACTTGTAGAAATCCCTTTATCTCTCAATTTCTCTGTTGCCATACTCATAATACTAGTAGGACCTTCATATGTACTTGCATGAATGTTTAACTCTTCAAAACACTGTTGGATCTTCTCTTCACTTGACCAACCTGTGATCGTTAATGGTCTTGTATGGGGTGTCGCTCCGTACATACTACCAATCTGCCAATACATACTGGCACCATAGTACTCGGCAACTTCTACTATAGAATCCAACACTAGTTCACTATTTGAATGGGGTTCCAAAATTCTCAAAAACAAATAGTCATGACCCATATGGTTTTTGATCCCCCGTAGACTGGAATTGGGTACATCAATATTTCTAACCCCCTCTACTCGATACATTGTAGGCCTGTAACGAGTAAAATCGTAGAACCGTCCTGGATGACTAAGTTTGCCCACAGGATGAGTAGTAAAAAAGGGTTGAATATCAAAAAAGTTGTCGAGATAAGAAAACGCCATCGTGCCTACTGATCCTACATCTATCCATGGGCGAAGAGTAACAATCATTCTGGGATGTTCAAGGTTCAGAACATCATCTTCAATCTCAAAAGCACCTATTTCCATCAACAACAAACCTCATTTCACGACCGAGATTTTTTAGATCTCTTCTCTACAAAGTGTACATACTGTCAAATTATCAAGTCAACTTATGGAAATATATGATGATTCTATCTACAGGAAAGAACCTCACATAATATCCAAGTGCCTGTAGGACAAATCCGTGATGAACATATGGCTTGATGAATGAGTAATCATTAACGAGGGTTTCGCTTTTGCTGCTGCCTGTTGAGGGGTTACACCACATGCCCAAAAGACTGGAACTTCATCTTCCTGCAATGACACTGCCTCTCCGTATTCAGGGTGATCCAAATCAACTATTCCTAAATGTTTTGGATCACCAACATGTACGGGAGATCCATGCGCCAATGGCAATCGCCCCGTAATTTGCACCACCTTAGCTACGTCCTTCCATTTCACAGGCCACATGGAAACAACTAATGGACCGTAGAAAATACCGGCACGTCTTGTAGCAATACTAGTAATATACGTTGGGTCACTTCTTCCTTCTTCCAAATGTCGAATATGTATACCAGCATCCAATAAAGGTCCCTGAAATGTAAATGCACAGCCTATTAAAAAAGTAACTAGATCATCCCGCCAGTAGGATTGAATATCCTCAACCTCACATATTTTTTTGCCATGTTCATAGATTACATACTTGGGTAAATCAGTACGAATATCCGCACGATTCGATACAAAAGAAGGCTGTGATACCCCAGGACGCAACACTTCGATAACTGGGCATGCTTGTGGATTTCTCTGGCAATAGAGCAAGAAGTCAAAAGCATATTCTTCTGGAAGAACTGCTAAGTTAGTTTGCACGTTCTGGGGTGCCATACCTGTAGTCTGACTCGACCATTCGTTCATGCGAATTTTCATTCTTAGGTCATGAATATCAGAGCTATACTTTGTAGTTTTTCCAATGCTCATATTAAATCTCCAAAGGAATCTAATACATTAAGGTTGTATATAGTTTCGACATCTTTGGCTTGACTGAATCAGATCTTCATGGCTAGGACTAAGTCAAGCTTTCCAAGTAAGGAGCAGCCCATGTTAATCCTGGCAATGTTCCCCCAACTGGACGATATTCGCATCCGATCCAGTTCTTGTAGCCAATCTGATCCAGATGATCAAAAAGGAAACTATAATTAATCTCTCCAGTACCAGGTTCATGTCTCCCTGGATGATCCGCAATTTGAATATGCTTTATTTGATCAAGGCATCGTTCCATTGTCCTAGCCAGATCACCTTCCATAATCTGCATATGATACACATCGTATTGCAAAAATACATTGTCACTAGGCACGTCTTTTATGATATCAAGTGCCTGAGCACTGGTCTCTAGGTAAAATCCAGGGATATCAACTTTTGAATTAATCGGCTCAAGTAAAAGACTAATCCCTTTGTCCTGCAATTTGGCTGCTGCATATGACAAATTAGATATCAAAGTTGACCGAATTTCTTCTTCGCTGACATTTACGGGAACCTTACCTGCTAAACAGCAAAGTTGAGTACAACCTGTAATACCTGCATATTTAATGGCTAATTCCACACCTTCTTTAAATTCTTCAACACGGTCTGGATGACAAGCATAGCCCCGTTCGCCACCATCCCAGTCACCCACAGGCAAGTCAAATAAAACTTGCTTCAGGTTATATTTATGCAACTGTTCAGCAATCGCCTCTGCCTCAAATGCATAAGGAACCAAATATTCAACTCCTTTAAAACCAACCTGAGAGGCTTGTTGAAAGCGTTCGAGGAATTCAACTTCATTAAACATCATCGTTATGTTCGCTGCAAAATTAGGCATGACTTCCATACTCCCATCATAATAAAATCGTATCCAGAAACACTACTTAAAGGTTTACCATAATGCTTCTAAAGGAATAATACCATACCCTGAGAGGCTTCAAAAAAACAATGTTGGAAAACCCTATCACCAAGCGCCTTTTGTGAATTAAATCTCTCTTGATAACCAGCCTGTTTTCTTGCCCAACAGAACCCTAAATGTTATCCTTCGCCTCGAATTAGCTCTTTCGTAATCCAGATGGTCCTATGACTCAAAAACAATTCAAACACTTGTTCACCCCGTTAGAAATCGGCTCCACTGTTCTAAAAAATAGGCTAGGCTTCGCCCCAAACTGTCCAGTTACAAGTGGGAAGCAGGCAGAAGGAACATTTGATGAAGATTCAGTTTCCTATTATGGAGAACGCGCAAAAGGTGGACAGGGATTAATCATTATTGGAAATACAAGAGTTTCGAAAAGCACCACCTACTACCCGTATTTGGATCCTCAGCTCTTCGATGACTCGAATATTCAACCATTGCACAAAATTGCTACCAAGGTCCAATCATACGGCGCTAAGCTGTTTATACAGCTTTTCCACACCTCGATTGGAAGAAGCATGGAGTTCCAGCAAAATGCACTCTACAAAGATCCTGATGTATCCACAGTTTTTTCTGCCCCAACTGCCTACTCTAACTTTGGAATACCAGGGGTCAATGTAAAAGAGGTGGACTTGGGAGAAATTCAACAAATCACCCAAGACTATTCCCAAGCAGCTCTCAGAGCAGTTTTAGCCAAAGTAGACGGTGTAGAGATAGCTGCCTCCCATTCTATGCTTCCATGGCAATTTCTCAGCCCTTATTTCAACAAAAGGAACGATGAATATGGCGGAAGTATGGAAAATCGGTGTCGATTTCTCCTAAATATTTTGCAGATGATTCGCAAAGAAGCAGGACATGAAATAGTGTTAGGATACCGGATAAACAGTGATGGATTGTGTTCAGGAGATCTGACCATAAAGGATGTTCAAGAGATTGTTCAATTCATCAATTCTAATGTTCAAGTAGACTACGTCAACGTTACTATCGGTAATCATTTTTCTGAATACAGAATCCAACCCATGGGTTATGGAGAAGCAGGGTTTCAGTTACCTTACACCAAACAAATCAAAGACATTTCCTCTGTGCCAGTTTTTGGAATCGGTAGTATTAATCATCCCTTACAAGCTGAACAGGCCCTCGAGAAAAACCAGTGTGACCTGATCCTGATGGCACGACAACTCTTTGCTGATCCTGAATTTGCAAATAAAGCAATGGCAAATAAAGCAGATGATATCCGGCCATGCGTACGGGCAAATTTTTGTATTGGAAGAGGTATTAGATCTTTACGTGTAAGTTGTTTCCAGAATCCATCACATGGAAGAGAAAGTTATTGGGGAGCTGGTTCGTTACAGCAGACGCCTTCACCGCGGGGTATCATCGTTATAGGAGGTGGACCCAG